>Ga0316205_10001959_pt1 | contig 23264 bp, 14 predicted proteins | sample 3monthpyrite_MG_FD_204941 | JGI IMG/M metagenome (GOLD analysis project Ga0316205, IMG submission 204941) | Microbial mat bacterial communities from mineral coupon in-situ incubated in ocean water Damariscotta River, Maine, United States -... | ecosystem: Environmental > Aquatic > Marine >... | reverse complement strand
TGGCAAAGCCGTATTTTATTATGACCACAATGTGGTAATTTCATGTGATTTCTGCCAAATGTTATGATCAATAATTTGGGAAATTTTATGATGGTAATTTTGTACGCTACAGCAACTTAAGACTATGTCGCAATCTGTGTTATGGCAGTTTAATCGAAGCAGCCCGGGAGAATAAAAAGATCGTCACCATCACCCATGTAAACAATGTGCTCGTGCAACCGCACTGGCGGTCACACGAGCAATTGATTCAACAACAGGTCGCCTAGCGTCCATCATTCACCTCGACCAATAGGAGATTAAAATGAAAGTTATCAACCTTTCAATGGGCTGGACGCCAGAGCAAGCGGCCATCATACATGAGTTTCTCGTCGAATGCCAAGCGGCCGTTTGGCAAGCCTATCAGCAAGAGATTGCCCAGGAATATGATCAAATGATAAACGAACTCGCCGACGCAGAGCTTCATAACGATAACAATTATGATGACGATTTTAATAACGACATCAACTTTTGAGACGTCAATGAGCGAATGAAAAGAACGGGCTGACGCTCGGTCTTTTTCTTAGCATCACAATCAACCATGCCCTGGCATCCTATCGTCGCAAGATCGGTGCTCAGGGCGTTTTCGCGAGAGCATCATAAAATTCCATCCCTTTTTCTATTTGAGAAAGTTGATGGTAATTTGGTAAAGCTTATGACCGCATTTGGTAAAACTTCAGATGATAATTTGGCAAAGCCCTATTTTGTTATGACTACAATGTGGGAATTTCATGTGATTTCTGCCAAATGTTATGATCAATAATTTGGGAAATTTTATGATGGTAGTTTTGTACGCTACACATATCGGGTTAACGCCCGGCATGTTTCTCCGTGTAACAAGTTACAACGCCCTAGCGTCCTATCATCACAAGATAGGTGCTCTGGTCGTTTTCGCGTGGACATCATAAACATCCCATCCTTTTTTTCTATTTAAACAAAGTATCAATGGTAATTTGGTAAGGTTGGGTCAAATGCCCCAAAGTTTATGATCGCATTTGGCAAAACCCTATTTTGTTAGGATGACAATGTGGAAATTTCATGATGGTAGTTTTGTACGCTACAAGTTTTTTCACAGTCTTCATATGTTAAGCAAGAAATTGATACTACTCTTTTCTCACTTACCCATACCTGGAGACCTAAATCAAAAAATTCATATGGTGTTTTCTGGTCAGCGTCATCATAAAAAATTGTTTCACCAACCTCATCAGCAGAGCAACCTAAAACATCTTCTAGTTCAATTATACTCATATCTATAAGATTTTTATTTTTATAAATAAAATCACGATACGATGTAATCGAAACAACTTTTTGATTTTCTACATCTATAAAAACATCTGGATCAGGTAATGCATAACTAACCCATGAAGTACAATCATCACTTCCTTTTTCTTCATCTTGTAAAATAGCACCCAAGTTATTGACATAGACATTAATATCTTCACCTAGAAAAATTTGACCAAGTCTAATATTGGGAACCCAATCACAACTAATACTCATCTCTTACAGCCCCGACTATGTTCTTCACCTTTTTTCTTTCTCGCAGCATCACGTATAATATTTTTTATTGTTTGTTCAATTTTTTTCTTTTCTCTACCTGTAGCACCTTTTAATTTATCATTAAGGGCATCAATTTGTTTTTTAGCTTTGTCTTGCGCTCGACCATCATCTCCGTGCTTTTCATTTTTTCCATTATCACTAACTTCATTAAATGCGTTATAAAGAAGTATACCTAAACTAGCGCCAAGAGTAGATTCCACAGCACTATTAATTAATCCACCAAATCTTGAGCCAATTAACCAAGCCCCTCTTGCTGCATTAACCCATAATGTTCCTTCAGGGTCTAAAAAATTAACTGGATCTGCCAACACATACCCATACAGATTGGCATCCTCTCCCGCAAAGCGTATTGGATCCTTCGCTGTCCAGCGACCAGTGACCGCATTATAATCTCGTGCCCCAAAACGCGTAAACTGCGTATGCTGATCATAAACGCCTCCAGCAAACCCAAAAGGCTGGAATCCAGGATTGGTATCAACAATCACCTTTCCAAACTCATCATAGTCCATGCGTTGCACAATTGCACCCGTACTGATATCCACCACTAATCGTGGACTTCCTAAGTGATCACTGATAATGCGATAGGTAATCCCCGCTTTGATCATATAGTCTGGCACATTGAATCGACTCGCATAGACAAAATCAGCGATCACATTGCCACTGCTATCCAGTTCAGCGACAGGATTTAACTGATCTTGATACAGAAAGCCTTGTACAAGCGTACCATTGATTTTTTTACCCACTCGACGGTTTCTGGCATCAATGACGTAGTCAATAGTTGTACTATCCGATAAGGTGACTTGAGTGAGATTACCTATGACATCATATTGATAAGTGGTAGTTTGACCACTTTGGGTTTGGCTGGCCAGTTCACCATTTAGGGTGTAACTGAACGCCGTATTGCCATAACTCAATAGTCGATCTTGTTCATCATAGGTGCCAGTGGTGGCATTGTGGCTTAAGCGATTGCTGTTGCTATCATATGTGTAAGTAGAGACAGTAAGGCCGTTTTCAGCAAGGGTGACTAGGCGACCAGCCACATCATAATCATAGTCAAAAGTCGTGGCAACCCCACCAAGAGCTTCGGTTTTAGTGGTGATTCGCCCTAAGGCATCTCGGGTGTAATCCACGGTATAGAGATTATTTGCCCCATGATTTGCGCTCACCTGGTTGAGTTCTGCAAATAGGTTGTAACTACGTGCCGTACTGAGACTGCCCAAGGCCGTACCGCTCAACAATCCGTTTTGAGTATCACGAGTCAGGGTTAAATTACCCGCTTGGGTCAAGAGGCTGTCATCGTCATAGTTAAACACTATACCTGCGCCATTAACACGACGGTTAATCACTCGAAAGTCAGTGTCATACTCCCAGCTTACACGACCGTCCACCTCACCGGTTAAAGTTTCGCTGGTCGTTAAATCTCCATCATAGATATAACTCAGAGTGCTATTATCAGGCGCTGTTAAGATCGTGAGTTGACTGGTGCTCACATCGTAGTCGTAACGATAATCCCCGCGTGGAATACCCATTGTGGTGAGACGACCTCCGGTGTCATAGATAAAATCAATGGTTTGCACATCGGGGCGAGTAATTAAGATCAGTTGTTTATCCAGGTTGTACTGATAACGAATGATGGTATCAATACCACTTAACGCAGGGGGGGTATAATCAGTTTCTTGACCAATGGCATCATAGTCGAACACATGAGCCGATTTACCGGGAGGTATCAAGGTAGCCAGATCCCCACTGGCATTGTAGCTGTAATCGATAAAACGACCATCGGGTAAGGTTTGGCGAGTGACTCGACCGACTGGATCGTATTCATACACCATATTCCGAGTTAACGGATCAGTGATCGTTTGTAAAAAACCATCACTGTCATATTGGAATTGATAGACCCTGCTATCACTGCCAGGGCCTTGGGTGATCGTCTCTAAGCGACCACGGGAATCATAGTCATAGTTAATAGCGGCTAAACCATCGCGCAGGGATTGGGTAACGCGATTTTGAGTATCAATGGTTTCGGTGAATTGTCGGCTTTCCGGGCTAATTGAAAGCCGGGTTAAAGTGTTTGCGTCATAAAGCTGTGTAAAGATTCGACCATTGACATCAATGACATCGGTTTGTTGAGTTAAACTTAAAGGATCATTGACATCGGCTAAGTTAACAGTACGTTGTTGAGTCACCGTCGAACGTAATCCACTGGGCAATTCAGTGATGACGCGAGCATTGAACGGGGCTTGCATGCCAAAGCGCGGATCTGGGCCTTGTTGGACCGTAGTGATGACACCCTCAGGGGTCACTAGGGTATCCGTATCACTCGTGGCCAGAATGGTTTCACTCTGAGTGCCAAAGGGTGTGATGGTCACCCGTCGTTTATCTCCATTGGCCAGTGTCTCAACCCGACGTACTGTGGCTCTGCCTTCACCGGACGTCATGGTGACTTCATAACCGTTATTCAATTCAGTGCGAGTGACATCCCAAAACCCACCGGCGGCGTTTTCATCGTAGGCCAAACGTCCCATGGCATCGTAGCGTATAGTTGACATGCCATTGCGTGGATCTTCTAAGCCCGTCAATAAACCATCGGTCGTATAGCTGAAGGTAGTGGTTTCAGTCGCCGGATTGCTGATTGATGCAAGATACCCATTGGCCTCTAAACTTAATGTGGTGCGTTGGCCGTCGGTTGAGACAATGGCGCTGGGTTGACCGGCTGTCTCGCGTTCAATGGTGGTAATATTACCATCCCCATCGGTGATTTGACTCAGATAACCGTTACCATCATAGCTAAACTGATACAGAATGGCGTTAGTGAGGGTATTGATGGTTTGTAAGTGACGACCGGTTGAATCAAACTGATATAATTGCTGACCATCGTCAGACGCAATCGCAATCTCAGTCGCATCGAATTTAGGCAAAGGGGCACTGACTTTACGAATCCGATGATAATCATCATTGGCGATATACAAACTCCCATCAGGACCTAAAGCAATCCCTTCTGGGTCTTCTACCGGTGCGGCGGTGGCAGCCCCGCCATCACCCTGATCACCTAAGGTACCATCACCCGCAATGGTGGTAATCATGCCATTCGGAGCAACTCGGCGAATGCGATCACTCGATTCATCGGAAATATAGAGACTACCATCAGGAGCAATGGCCACCGATTCAGGATTTTTCAAACTCGCTAAAGTGGCTAAACCACCATCACCACTGAATTGGCGAATCCCATTACCCGCCACGGTGGTAATCACGCCACGTGAATCGACTCGGCGAATCCGATGATTGTCAGTATCGGCAATATATAAATCCCCATTATCGGCGATAGCAATACCCCGAGGATGATCTAATGCCGCTAATATAGCCGGGCCACCATCACCACTGTCTCCATCAATACCATTACCGGCCACGGTGGTGATAATACCATCAGGACCAATGCGGCGAATGCGATTATTATTGGTATCAGCAATATAAACCGTGCAATCATCGGCAACAGCCACCGCATGAGGATCATTCAGCCATGCATCAATGGCTAAACCTCCATCCCCACTAAAGCCACTCACACCCGTCCCGGCTATAGTTGTGATCATTCCATTGGAATCGACTTTACGGATACGATGATAATCATCATTGGCAATATAAAGGCTATTGTCATGTCCAACCGCAATCCCTTCGGCATCTTCTATGGCAGCATTAATGGCTAATCCCCCATCACCGCTAAACCCACTATTCCCATTACCGGCCACTGTGGTAATAACACCTGTCGGATCCACTTTACGAATCCGATCATTATCTTCATCCAGGATATAAACACTGCCATCGGGACCTACGGCAAGCGCTTCTGGATTACGTAAATTGGCCTCTGTTGCAAGACCGCCATCACCGCTAAAACCACTAGAACCATTTCCTGCTATTGTGGTAATTATGTTATTTTGGTCGGCCGCACTACGACGTTGGCCATCCCCTCGATATAATATTTGACCCACAGGGCTATAACTGTGATGAATATCGAGACTCCAGGCACCTAAGCCAATCGAACGCGCATCCATCGCCCCAATCACTGTGCGATAACCTCGCCATAAAATAATCTCCTGACGGGCGGGGATATTTAAACTATTGCGACTACCATCACCACCACTGGCCACACCAAAGGCTTGAGGCACATCTGCAGGTTCGTAATATTCCGCATCATAGACATAACCCACCCAAACCGTCACCGGCTGTTGACCTTGTAAACGTCGCCCATAGGCATCAAACCCATCCCAGGTAAATGTGGTTTGTTGCTCAGCGGCACCAGTAAAACGTTGGGTATGATATTGTCCAGCGATGTGTATATCCATCTGGATTGCTTTAAGACTGGCGGGTACGCTGGTACCACTTAGAGAAATATCTAATGAATACGCACGCAATCGACCCGGTACTCGATCACTGCGATAATTTAAGGTCAATGGCGTACCCGAGATGGGCAAACGTTCACGTAATACCTGGTTTTGACACTCGATAATTGAGCCGCCCTCACAGGCCGGTTCATCTAACTCATCATCCCCTTCGGGCGCCTCCTCGCTCGGTTCTTCCGCATCATCCGGGGTATCAGAGGGTAAATTGTAATCAACACTGCTAAAATGGGCTAATGTTACTCGCCATAGCGATTGGCCTGGGGTATAAAGCGTGGCTAATTGCTGCTGTTCTGCGGTGGTAATCCCCCATGCCGCTAATTCAGTAGGGGTTGCAGCCACCCCATTCCCCTCAATATCCAGTTCCGCAATACCATTATTGAGACTTAAAATTTGAATCACTCGACCATTATCGGCGGGTACCCAACCACATTTTTCAGGTTCGTAATAACCGACTGGAATCGTAGTGCCTACGGCAAAACCGAGAAAGTTCTCAACGTAATTAATGACAGGTTGATCAAATTCAACATGAGTCGCACTCAATGCCAACGCTTCATCGACACTAAACTCAACCGCATAGGTATAACCACTGGTGGGAGGCAAATCACCCGGCATCGCCTTAGGACCATGGGGTCCGACGGTGTATTCTGTGGCTCGAACATTTAACGTTGTAACTGGTTGTAAGCTACCATTAGGCAAACGAATATTAGCTTGAGTACCCGCTGGAAATAATAAGGTGTTTTGACGACTTCCATCACTATCGGTGACGATACTGGCTTGAGCCACTTGCATCACACTTGCGTTGGTCAAATCGATGGTCGTGACTTGAGTATCCAAGGGGGTCATTACTACATCGTCAACAATATGATGCGCTTGCCATTTCACATCGGCACCCCGTTGCACCATAGGAAATCCTGTTTTATTTAGTTCAATGAACACTTGGCTTCCGCCATTGACCACTAAGTCAAACTGCCCATCTGCACGACTTAACGTTTGTCCATACTCAGGATGATCAAAAACGGTCACTAATACGCCGCCTAATGGTGTCGCATCCGTGGCTGACAATACTCGACCTCGGATAACGGCCACTCTTTTCGATTCAATGGTTTCTGGCTCCACCCCCGTTTGAATGGCCTCAGGCCCTGTATAAAGAAAATTCGTTGCCTCAAAAATTGTGGTCGCTGTCGTTGAATCGATACTCGGGGCAATCGTGGCCGGATCCGGTGGCAATGAGACTTCAACGACGGGTTCAGCCGCATAGACATCCATACGATAGGTAAATCGAACCGGACTGGTAAAAGTGGCTTGAAAGCTAATTGATACCGCTGGTGCTAATACCCCATCTGTCAATAAGTCAGAAACATCTAAATAATAGGCTTGATAAGGTGGCTCATTAGGCCCACCTAAACCACCATCGAGTGAGGCACGCGTATCACTCGATGGAAAAGCCACATGGAGAGGACCTTCAAGGTTATTTGCTGAGATATTCTCAAGGGTAATATCGACCTGACTATGCAATAAACGGGTGCGTCTATCTAATGTCGTTCGTTCATTGGCCGTAGTAATGGTAATTTGATCATTCACTAACACCCTGTCTTGCGCTTGAGTCGTTGCCACAATCCCCACAACACTCAATAATAAAACCAGCGCACGTAAATACAACATAGCCATCGCCTCTTGCTTAAGTTTTGTTATTTAAACATCTAATATTTACAGGCTATTTAGCCTAAACCAATGACGACTTACGCGTCAGACTCATGAACCCTAAACCGATTAAAATTAACCACAACGCACTCGGGTTTGGCACTGTGGAAGGCGGCACAATTTTTTTTAAACTGACATTATCAATGAGAAGAGAACTATCAGCCAAGATAAAATTAAAATCAAATAGCTCAAAGGCCGGCATCGCATAAGCAAATTGATTGTTAAAAGTATAGCTCACATGGGTCCAATCGCCTTGCGAAGTTAACACGACATTGGGATCGACGAAAAATGGACCCAATGCATCAAGATCAAACAGGGCAACAAAATCTGTCGGTGGAAAAGTGGCAATACTCGTGGCATCATTCGCAAAATATAAACTAAAAAATGCCGTATCAAAAAAGGCAAACGGATCATTCGTTGGAATATCGGCCGATAACTGATTCTTAAAATCAAAGCTATATTCATATTGACCTGATGTAACAGCAATCCCTTGGTACAATGCACTGCCAAAGGAAAAAGGGTCTGAGAAACTATCACCGATTACTGCCACACCATTATCCTCTATTACATCTTCTTCGATTGCCCAGCCGCTCAACCCATTCGAGAAATCGCCATTGATCAGCATCGCATGAGAAATGCCTTGGAACCCTAGCAACCAATACAATAACACCATACTATAAATCACATTTTTCATCATAGCCCCCTAGGCTCTCGATAACCCATACCTAACCTGACTCCAAGAGTGGTAGGATATGAAAGAAAAATAATTCAGTGGAAAATGAAATTGAGAATTTGCAAAATAGGTTTTACCGTAAGTACAGACAGGTAAATATCACATCAAAAACACAAAGATCATAACAAATGAAACTGATGCTTCGCTTAAGCTTCAATCCATGGTTTCATACGATGGAACGATTCCAACTGAACCAAGTTAAGCACCGTATGTTATGGTGAATTTATTCAGCGAGGATGCCCATTTGTTACCGACAGTCTGAAAATGCGGAAAAATCGTCGTTTAAAAGTGTCAAACTCGATATTCACCGGGATACCACGTAAGCAAAATAAAGAAGATAATGAATGAGAAATGAAATTAATCAATGAACTCGCTCCTAGCAATTCGGATGATAAAGCATTCAATAACAGGGGAGTGTCCGATACTCGAAAAAATATTTCCTAGTTGACTTGTGATGCCGATCAAAGCAAGTGAACCATTCACAGTTTTAACGAGTGAATGTCATTTTCAATATGTCTTGTGACAAGCCTCACAAAACGAGGGGCTAGTTATAGCGAAAATGGGTTTGAGTGGCAACCCAATGAAAGGGAAACTGTGATGGAATTGGCAGTTTTTGTCTGATGGGTATTAAATTTCTATGGATAATTTCCACGATCGACGTAAAAGTTTTTTAAAATTCGCGTGATCAGCTAAGGAAAGGGGGATGATATTAATTTGGTAGGAAAGTGGGTTCTGTGAGAGTAATCAAAAGTAAAAATCCACGTTCTAAGAACGTGGATTAAATATTTAATACAATTATTATTTGAAAAAAAATTGGGAGAATAGAATCAGCCGCTCCTAACATTCAATTCACTGCGCGTCAAAACATCCCTTTGCTCTCGTAACTTCTCAAGCATCATCGCATAGTCATGTTTTGTTCGAATCGCCATCGCCCCTTTTTGGTCCAGCACATTGCAAACCCAGTGGGTTTGTCGACTCTTGGGGAAGTACAACAAATAACGGATGATTTTCTTTCATCGCAAAATTTGCATGCGTCATGGTCCCGCTTTTAATGTCCGACTCGACAATGATCGATCCTACCGAGAGGCCAACCTGAATCCGGTTTCGAGGGACGAATAAGTTTCTATTCGGCGGCTTACCCGCTGGATGCTCAGATACCCAGGCTCCCCCCGCGTCGAGAATTCGCTGAGCAAGGACGGCATTCGCTTTTGGATTGGCTTCGTGCAGGCCGTAGGCCAATACCGCGATGGTGCGCTCTAATCCGCCTTCGTGAGCCGCCGCGTCGATGCCCAGAGCCAGACCTGAAATAATCACATAGCCCTGTTCAACGAGAAACTGAGCCATTCGGCGAGCGATGATGGCACCGGCTTTGGAACAATGGCGGATGCCGACGATGGCGACACCCGGCCGATTTAACAAATCCTTGTTGCCACGCACATACAACGTCTGGGGCGGATTGTGGATCGCTCTTAGACTTGAAGGGTAGTCAAGGCTATCGATGGGGATGGACTCTATTTGATCCGTCATTCTGTTGTTTTAGCCAGCGCAATCGCTATTATCTCACCCGCCCCGGCAGATTCAAGAAGTTGTTGACAGGCAATGAGGCTTCCACCTGACGTGGTGACATCATCAAGCAAAATGGTTTTTGCTCCTCTACTCACATGTTCACTGATAGTACGGATAGAATCCAAGTGCACAGAGACATCCCTACGCCCACCGTGGGCAAGCTTTCGGATATCATAATTTCTAGACAGAGGATTTTTGGTATTAACGATGTGGTAGTCATTTCTTAAGCGTTGAACTATCAGACCAATACCCGGAGAATATTTCCCTTTCTTAGACGATGGGACGATTGCGACATAGATGGATTCTTTGTATGATAGATGTTTTTTGAGTTCTTCTTTCAATAACTCATAGTAGTAGATAACAGCCACACTGAATTGGGAATGTTCACGGTTTTTTAAGGTCAGTAGGTAACGGCTATTCAAATCAAATTTAGGATTAACAACACCGTTTTGCTTATTTAGCCAATACTTATGGCCCTAATTCAAAGGCGATTTTATACACTACACTTCGTCAATAGCTTCTTATCGATACAGCGGAGAATTTTCTCCTGCTTTTTGTTAAGAGCAACCATCCGAGATAGTTGAAAATTATTTTTCGAATCGCGTAAATAAACTCGATAGAGAGAATCAAGTTCTTTTAGTGCCTCAACAGGAGACATTTCAATTTTTGCTAGCCGATACTTCAAAAGGGACAATAATAAATACGAAAGATAGCAAATGAACACATGTGCAATCACTCGATTATAAAGCCAGTGCCTTATTGGCCGAACCTTAACAATTCCTTTCAAGCTTTGAAAGGCTTTTTCAACTAAGTCTTTGTCGAAATACATTTGCACCATTTTGTTTTTTGCTATTTTAGCCGTTGAAAAAATACAGGAAAACCCGTCGAACTCTTCTGCCTCCTTAAGTTTTACAGGCATCAACTTTCCATCTGTACTGAAATATTTATCTAGCTCAGGTTTTATTTGTTTTCCTTGAGCCAAGAGCGCTTGGGCATTGGAAATTTCGTCAAATCTCGACTCTCGAATATCCTTCTTTAACTGCTCATTGAAACAAAAAACTAATGTTCCATTAATTTTAGGCCCAATTGAATAAGGTTGACTGATGGTGTAAAAAATGGTTTTATTCAATTTGACTCTATTTTTATATTCGATAAAATTATCATTATTGATTGAAATCCGTAATCGTTCTTTTAATTGAGAATTCAGTGGCAAACCACACAGAACCTTCGATTTTAGCGCGAATATGCCCTGTTGATTCTCTTTTGAGCTTATCCCTCGATCAAATATGATAAGACCACTGTTAATGTTATACTCTCTAAATGAAGTCAGGGTGTCAGAAAAAGTTCTCGAGTCATGAACATTGCCATCAAAGACTTTGTGAAAGACCGGTATGCCTTCTTTCTTTGTCACGCCTAGTCCTATTTGAATCAAAGACCTTCCTTTTACGCCTTCCTTATCCTTTCCTAGTTTGCCAAGTGGGCACTTCTTCCCGTGGAAATAGGTGTTAGTCACATCATATACAATTCCGTTGTTATCCAGTTTATACTTTTTTTTAACCTGCGCGAAAATCTCTTTTTGTAGTTTTGTTTCATCGAATGACTCCAGAGAATCCAATGCCTTTAGCAGTCTAAACTCAGTGAGGTCTTCAAGGTCAAGAATCATATTGAGATCCGTTCTTTCAAACCACCGCGTCATCTTGTTTATACTCTGATAATCTAGACAATGTGCGAAGACTAAACTAAGAATTTCATCACCATACTCTCCCAACATCTCAGAGAGTTTAATTTCCTTGGCAATATGATTTAAAACGAGAAGGGGACCACTAAGCTTGACTTGATCAATCTCAACATTAGAAAGAGAAGAAGACAGTATGGTCTTCCCGTCAACTTCTTTCCCCACGTATCGAATATGACGCTGCTGGACTTTTCCATCGACTCTGACATTTTCGACTTCAGCCAAGTAGATCTTATTCCCTTTTTTTATTTTTCTGATAAAGCTCATAATAGTGTATATATTATACACTACACCAAAATCGTGCAAGGTTTTTTTAATTTTAGTTTTTGACCACTTTAGACTGTAATATTAGAATTTTTAAGAAAAAAACGGATTAAACGATATTGTAGTGTATAAAATCGACTCTGAATTTAGGTTATGGTACTCGACTAAGTGGATGATGGATTCCATTTTTCACCGATCTTTCGTACGTCAATTAGAACGCAACGGATGTTCCTTCGTTGTCAGTCCACTGCTCTGCTTTCCTGATCAGCGCATGGATAGGGTGGGATATATCTGCGTCCTCGTTATTAACCTTGATATGACCCGTTTCTCCAATTTTTGCATACCGTAGCTTTTTTAAGTGGTAGCCGCCACGTTTTAAGGCTTCTTGGAGGTTGATTGCAAAATGATCATTTGTATAGGGGTATTTTTCGTCAAAGACAATATCTACGTTCATCGTTTCTAATCCTTCCATCTCTATAGACGCGCTTGGCCTATATGATTTTAATCAATTGACAATAACAGGTCGTTTTATCACATTTGATCTATCACGGCAAATACCAAAGAGCCCATGAACTGACGTGATTTCTGAACACGATAATAGCGATCACGGGCTACACAATAGCGGATGAATAAAACATTTTGATCTCGATTCGTTGTGACTCGTGACTCACGAGTCCATTATAATAGGCACGAATTTCTCCGTGATAATATCAGAAAAGGCGTGTAAAAAATGGTCATAAAACAACAAAACACAAAAGACTGACATTACCGCTCTAAACCACCCCGCTCCCCTTGGTGTAAATCCGCTGGCGTTTTTTCCTCGGGCATCACTTCTTTTTCCCTCGATTCTTGTGGCGACGCCATTTCTTTCTCAATCGTGTCCGCAATTAGCCCCCGATCCGTGAGGCCTGGCTTCGACGTCGGTAATTCTTTGTCTTGTCCATCCTCCCGTTTTGGCGAATATGGTCCACCACTATTCCTATTTTGTCTGGTATTCAGCGCTTTATTAGGCGATTCTTTTGGCGGGCCATCACCTGATTTTTCACCCGCTGACGGGCGATCTAACGTCGGCGGAGCGACCCTGGATTCGCCCTTCGACCTGGCCGCTTGAGACCGATCCATGGCCTCTAAGGCCGAGGTTTTATCCCCCGCTCGTTGGGCGATGGCTTGCATAAACGCTTTTTTATCATCCACGTACACATGGGCCTGGTATTTGGCCCGACTCAGCGCCACGTAAAACGATTTTTGGTTCACCAGATTCTTGCGCCAACTTTCCCCATTGACTAAGACCTGGTTCACCGTGCCCCCTTGGGCGGCATAGACGGTCGCCGCATAGGCATGATCCCAATGCCGGTTCTCTGCCAAGGTGATATCCACTTTAATGGTGGAGCCATCGGTGAGTTCAAACGTAACAAATTTTCCGTCTATTTTTTTCACCTGAGCGGCTTCGGCATTGCGAAGGCCTCTGGCTTTGTCATTTCGATGCCAACGCACCTGATCCTTTTCCGATAATTCCCGCCCTTTTTCTTGGTAGATCTCCACTCCGCCCTCTTTCCGGTTACCACCGACCTGGTGCGGCTTCCACACCAGGGTGCTTCCATCGGCCTTTTGCAGTGTCACCACCCCTTGGGTTTTATCCACCGATAACACCTGGGTATATTCCCCCTTCTCTACCCCTAACGAACGATAATTTCGCCCAAAACGCACCACGTTCCCTTTTTTGTAGCCACTGGCTCGGGCTTTCTCGACCCGTGTGTGATTCACTTTCTCGTAGACCATCGTTTGTATCGCGGCTTGCCCAAGCCCGCCTTGCGCTTGAAGCCCCTCCCGAATCAGCTGATTCAGCACTTGCCGATCGTCATTGGCCGGTGACAAGACAAAGGTGAGCGCACGCTCTGGCGGTGACAGCGCGAGATATTGCTGCGCCATGGCCGCCAGGCGTGTGGCTTTATCGGGTATTTCATAAACCGTGTCGGCAATTTTATCAAGGGCCTTGTTGGCGTCCCCCATCATACTATGATGCACGGCCGCTTTGAGATTTTTATCCTTTTGACGTTGAATCTGATCCATCACCGCTGTTCTCATGCCCGCGTGTTGTAAACGCTGAAAGGGTTTACCCGCTTCCACACTGGGCAACTGTTTGATATCACCGATCAACACCACCTTGGCGCCGGTTTGCGCCGACAAGCGCAGTAGTGCATACATGTCCCGGTTGGATTTCATGGAAGCCTCATCCACCACCCAGAGCTGGTGAGAGAGATCGGGTATTTGGCCACCGAAGGCCAAACGTGTCTGCGCGGTGATCAGGCGTTTCATGTCGATTAAATGTTTGGCAATGGTTTGACTCTCGATACCCGCTTCCTGCTCAAGGGTATTGGCCGCCGTGGCACTGGGGGCAAAGCCTTTCACCTCGATATTTTTCGTGTCAGCTAACGCACGCACCGCCTGCAGTAGGTACGTTTTACCGGTACCGGCATAGCCTTGAACACCAATCACTCGGTCTTTCGATTGCAATATTAGCCGGGCGGCGCGGGTTTGACCTTGGGTGAGTCCGTAGGTCTCAAGGTGTCGTATCACCTCCACCCGCGTTCCGATGGGCTGAGATTGCCCCTGGCCTGCTTTCATGATCTGGTTGATCGATGACTCTAAGTAGACCGCTTCACGGGTGGTCCAAGCGGCGGTCTCCCCGGAAAAGTCGTTGATCCCCCGGTCATCATTGAGCCGGGCGTGAATCAGCTGTTGGTCGTCGGCTAATTCACGGATCGCTTGGTCGACCTGAGCGACCGTGATATGACCGAGTGAATGTTTCAGCGCTTCGGTCAATAATTCCATGTCGCTAAAGACCGCTTCGCGTTCCCCTAATTTAGCCGCCGCGAATTTGACCGCGTCGTTGGCGATCTCTCGCCCGTGATCATCACGTCCATCAATCTCATGGGAGACGGACGGATTCTTGATCTCAGGGGTCTGTCTATCCGGCGCTGAAAACCCCGATCGCGTCACCGCCTGCTGGACCGCCCGTTCGGCGTCAAAGCCCAGCGATTGGACCATCGTTTTCCAAGTATCTCTTAAGACCTGTCCATCGGCCTTGATTTTATGGGTCCGCGTTGTTAACGCCACCCGCGCCGCCGCGTTGGCATCGTTGACATAGGAGGCTTTCAGCGCCGCCTCGATTTGCTGCCGGCGCTGAGAGAAGGCTTGGATGACCTCGGGCGGCACCGAGGTCACTTCAAATCGACCATCGTCATGGGTGGGTTCGATGGCGTAACCCAACTGGGACAAGGCGGCCGCCAGCTGGGCGCGATAGATCAACCCGGCGGTCATTTTTAGGTCAAACAGGCCTTGACTCTCCAGGGTCTTCCATTGACCATCCTGACGTTGCGTTAAATTCATGATCACCGCATGGGTATGTAACTGCGGATCGAGGGCTCTTGAGGTATCGTGCCGAAATAACGCTGCGACCAGATTACCACTGGGTCTGACCGATAACGCGCCACCTTGATGTTGCCGAACACCGACGCCATGGGATTCCAGCTTATCCAGGGCAGACTTCACCGCCTGGGTGTGAGCCGCCATGATTCGTTGATCGCCGCCCACTTCCGCCAACACGGACACCGACTTGGGCGCCGAGAAGGTGAAATCCCAGCCCGGACGGTGGTAAAAAATACCGACCTTGTCATCATTGAGGCTGGTCACCGGCGAGAAGCGCATGGCAGTGGCTTTTTTTTGCTGCGCGTCGGTGAGGTTTTTGTAAACGCTCGACCCATCGGACAGCTTGAGTGTCAGCAGGTCATCGAGAATTTTAATGGGTTTTCCATGGTGAGCGACTAAGGCATTTAAAGAAAGGCCTTCCAGCGTCAAATAACGTTGCACGCCCAAGGCCTGACCCGTTGGCAGTTTTCCCTCAAGCAGTGCACGAAAAGAGGCCGGCGTCACCGGTCCCGTTAAACCCAGCCGGGCCGCCCCCTGGCCGACCCACTGACTGTCTTGGTCCAGGGATTCTTTCCCGTAAGCACCGTCCTCTTTCACAAAATAAGGCACGGTAGCACCGGCGTTCACTAACGGTTTGATCGATAACATGATCGGGGGCTTCAATTCAGGGTGCGGAAGAGGTCGTCATGGATTGTGTCATCGGCCTCGTCCTTTGAGGCAGAAAAATCCCAGCTGGTCGCGGCGATGTCTCCGGGGAGAAAACCAGGGGCCATTTTAGGATATTTTTTATAACGAAGGGTAAAGGTCGCATTGGGGGCACCGCTGCCCAAACAGGCATAGCCCTGCAAATCCGCCAAGCCCATGATCTCGGTGGGCAACACCAACGGGCGACGCTGACGTTGCATGGAAAGGGAGACGCCATCACGGATATCATTGGCCCCATAGGAGATCCCTTCCGACGGTGTCATCACTTCCACATCCCCCAGCTTCTTGGCAGCCAGTTCGGCCATGGCGGGTTCATTGGCCCGATAGATAAACCACGCCCCGCACAAACCCAGCAGACTCTCCGTCACATCCCGCCCATAGCGGCTACGTAACTGGGCGATGGACTGAAACCCGAGCAGCGCACAGCCGCCGTATTTACGCGCCTGGGCCAGATAATGTTCCAGTCGGGGCAATTTATTCAAGGCGGGTAACTCGTCGATGGTCAGCCACACCCGACGTGAGGAGTCTTCCGGCAACGACAAGACACTGCTGCAGGCAATGTCCAGCCAGGTGGTGATCAGTGGCCGCAGGGTCTCGAGCTGCTCGGCATTGGCGGTGATGAAGATCCAGCCATCCCCGGCTTCATCCAAGACCCAGTCCCGAATAGAGAATCGCTCGCCCTCATGTTTGAGAAATTTCAACGATCGGATATAGGTGGCCAGGGTTGAGCGGACCGACAAGGCGGTCTTTTCGGCTCCTTGGGCAATCAACGCCGCCCCTTCGGTGCCTTTTACCAGTTTGGCCGCTTCTTCGAGATTAATGGTGAGCAGATCACGCAACAGTTTCGGGGTGGAGTATTGGTTATTTTTATACAGTGTCATGGAGACCGTGGAAAACAGGGTGCGGGCCGCTAAGGCCCAAAAGGGATCTTGGCCGCCGGTGGGTTCGGGGATCAGGCTGGCCGCAATATTATCGAAGTCACTGGGGGATTTTGCCTCACACCAAATATCCCAGCGCGGGCAGCGTTGATCCAATGGATTAAGGATCACATCTTGGCCTTCCCGATAAAAGGCTTCGATGAATTCGCTGGAGGTGGAAAACACAATGGCCCGTTGCTTTTTTTTTCGCACCGTGGCCAGCATGGCTTTGAGGCCCACGGATTTGCCCGCGCCATGGGAGCCGGTAAAGAGCAGGTGTTTGACTTCGGCGTTGTTGGGTAATCGCACATTGCCGACGGTGAAGTCGCCGGCTTTTTTCTGTTGTTTCAGTTGCTGGGTTAATTGTTCTCCGGTCAATAATGCACGGCCCCGCACGGTGGTTTCTTGGCGCAGGGCAAAACCGGTTCGGTAAATGATCATCACCAGCAGGATAAAAAAACCGCCCACCATCAGGCTGGCGTAGCGGCCTCCCTGGAGGATGACTTGTTTGACATGGCCCACTAAGGCCTTGACCCCGGCATCGTTGGCCACCGTTTTTTTACTGAGACGCAGGGTGCGGCCATCGGGTAATGGGAAATTCATGGGGAGATGTCCCGTTTGCAGATGGTCGGTGGAGAGTTTGGCCATGGCCCAGCGCAGGGTGCTTTGCTGCTCATAGGGGGTGGTGTTCAAATACACGTATCCCAGCCAACAGAGCAACACACAGAAGATTAGGAAGGCACCAAATTTTTTGATGACCTGACTTACCATGCGGATGAAATGCAGGGTGGTTTGGCCACCTCGAGTGAAGTCACTGAGGGAGGATCGGCGGATCACTTGTCGGCTCATAATAGGGGCTCGGGGCTCATGAGATGTTGAGCTGTTTCAGCAGTAAGGCGGCATCTTCTTTGGCGAGTTGAAACAGCGCGGGTTTTTCATCGGCGACGAGCCGTCTTAAGAGACACAGGGATTCGATCTGTACGCGGGTGAGCACGGTGTCGCTCAGGCCTAAGCCTTTGATCAGGGCGTCTCGAATGATGTCGGATTGATCTTTCTGACGGGCTTGGACTTGATCGAGGATTTTCTCGAAAATCTCGTTGGAGACGCGGCAACTGATGATTTTTGACATGGGCGACCTGGTAATGGTGGATGACGGTAAGGGAAAGCGCTGTCGGGTTGTTTTTATGGGTGTTTACGTTTGTATATGTTTGTTGACGTTTGTGTACAGGGTCTCCTTGAGCGTGGGGTGGGTTGATAAGTGCGGGGTATTATTGGGGTTTTTTCTTGGGTTTGGCTTAAATCTTCAGATTAGTCTGGTGTGCTACGCTCATTGGGGGTTCCCTGCGCCGCCGCAGGCGCGGAGGGGTCGCGGGCGAGATCATAAAAGGCGAGCGAGTTGAGGGTTTGTTTTTCGGTATTTTGCCCCAAAAATAGACTACTTTTGCCGATTTTTCCTGAAAAATTTCTGGCAGGTTAGATCAGTATTCTCCCGCCACTGGTCATTGTTTTTCCATGAATTCATCGGTAATTATTCGATAGAATACCGACGCAATGGGCTGAAACTTACCCGCCGGGTAACGCCAAGCGCTTCAAGATACGACAATCCATCTAACGAAAAAAAGGGAAAAAAACCGGTCACAAAGAGCCGGCCATCGATCATCCATTTTTCATCTTGTCAGAAAAAATCATCATATTTTCTTAATAAAAAAAAGAAAAAATGGGGGAAAAGTGAGGAGAATTTATCACAGAAATGATCACGATTTGGCTTCATTTTGACTCACATTGTGTTTCAAAACATAGCTGAAGATCATGAAAAATACCGCCATGAAGGTCATAAAAATATCACACAATGAGCCAACCATGACGTCACTCTGTCATGATGATTTTATGAATATCGGGGTGAAATCTGACACCCGACTTGGCCAAACCATGTCAGTTAACATGAGCAAACCAAGGGGATCGGCTGGCTTTTAATCAATGAAAACCCCTCCGTCAATCCACTCGAAAGGCGAACAAAATGTCGCTCACCGGGGTGAATTTTTGCCGGTTTTTATTTAAAAAAACAGCAAACGATTGATACCATATCATTACCACAAAGGAATAAAAAAAGATGTCAAGTGAGTTATTTACCACGAAAAATTCATCAAAGAAAGCACTGAGCATTAAGGTCTCCGAGTCCACCCTCCAACGGGCCGAACTCATCAGTCAAGCACTCCAAAAAATCAATCCCGATTTAGAATTTGATTTGAAAGGTCGACTGGAAAGCAAAGCCGATGAACTACTGGCCGAGGCAGAAAAAGCGCTGATTAAACTTGAAAAAGAGTTGAAGCCAAAGACTTAGATCAAAGAAAAATGAGGGTCATTATCACTATGGTCAGCGAAATATAGATCTGGAAAATAGCCTAGGATGGAGAGAGCGAAGCGAAACCCATCAACAACCAGTCTATGTCAGGATACTCGTTGTCGAAACAATCATACGATAAATAGAGAAATAAAAAAGCGGCACTTCGCCGCTTTTTTAGACTTTCATTGGCTTGATTTTCCGTTGAAATCCAGCTAAAAATTCCAAACGGGTCGACTTAATTTCATCCCTGATGTCTGACTATCATAACGTGACTTTATGTGATGTTAACGTGACACGATAAACGATTATCCACGTCATTTTTGGAAAATATTCCAGCGCGATTGATTGGTATGAATACGATTCGTAAAATATTATTTGGCGAATATGTCTGCCACCGTATTCATAGCAAATCATTCGGGTTTGGGTAAGAGATGGTGGTGATTTTATTGTCAAGATGGTCGGTCATGCCCACACATATTAAAGGCGATGACACTCAAAATACACAGGGAAGTCAGGTCACAAAAAGAAAAAACCAACCGACCTAGGCTCTTTGTCGGTTGGTCAATGTCTCTAAATATTTTCCAAAAAGTTAAGGACAGAGTGCGTCAATATCGGGCACGTTTTCACTTTTTCCGTACCAACATGGGTGATGACTAGACCAACGAAACCCTGCGTCTTTGAGCCTTGTTCTCACCTGCTCATTGGCCTTTTCTGGGAAAACAATCTCACTCAACCCAGGCTTTGTTTGGGCTTAACCGCCTCAGGCACCCGGTATTCTGCCGCTGGCATCCCGTGAGAAAGATCAAGCTTTCTGATCAGCCAACCGGTGGCATGGCTATTATGATGGTGACTCAAAAAAGTCCCTGCCCCCATGGAATAATTTTCACGATGTTCGACACTTTGCTCGCCGGCCAGGTGAGCCGTTTCGTCAATATTAGCCGCCGCTTTCCTCATTTCCGGGAACAGGTTGCGTTGGTGTTTTGACCAAGCAATCACCATCATTCGCTCCGTGCTTGACGCAAAATAATCGGTCTGAGAATCTGACGTATTGATTTGATAAATTGCCACCATCGCCGCCTTAGCCCAAGCCGGACGCTTCTGTTCCAAAAGAGAAACCCGGCGAGCATTCTCTTCTTCTTGGGCTTCACGCGCTGTCTTTGCCGCCTCACGATCACTCGCTTGTTTTTCCCGTGCCTGAATCAAAAGCCGAGCACAGACCTCGTCAGACGTCACCGGCTCATTATCCATTATATGCCAAGGGGCTTGAGTGAGTTGATTCTCTAATGTGTCAGACATCCTTAAATCCTCCCAAACCACCACCACACGGCGACCACTTTGAGTCAGGCCTTTTGAACCGATAAGCAATGAATTCGATGACGCACCGATCTCACAAACGGTACCATACTTGCCACCATAGAGACCGCAATAAACACGAACACCCATCAAAGAATCAGAAGAAGAAACGATAATATTAGACATTTTAATTAACCTCATTTGGTTATGGCTCATGGCCGTTTTGTGTTTAATTTTAGTCCCGATATCTTACCAAAAATGATGAAAAATATCCACGAATAAGTCACTCAAAGACAAAAAAAATTAACAATTTTTCCTCGTTTAAGACGATTAATTTTTCATGATTGAACGTGACATATTTCATATGAAATATGCCAGCGAAATGGCGATATCGAAATAATTATTTACATCAATGAGACCTTTCAGAGGGGAATCTTGACCTCGATCAGGCACAAACAATAAGTATTACCTGGCGTCAAATACCGGTTTTATTATGGCAATTTTGTCCCAGGAAACACCGTCCCTCTTGACAGGCGTTGTATCATTCATCCAAAAAATCAAGGAAAATAGCAAACGCTAACGACGTGAAAACCACCCATCCATCACCTCGTCCTATCGAGGATAAAGTATCAAAATAAAAGATCCATGACGGTCTATCCATGATGAATTCACGGCAAAAGACCCTGCCAGTTTGGCACACCATTTAAGCAACATTCAACACGACCATTAGCTCTTCAGTGCATTTTCTTGGCCAGCGGCGGGGGAGTTTGAGCGCGAATGCCGCCATTTAAAACCAGTAATGAGCACAGCGAATACCTTATATTTCAGTCTGTCGGTGGGGCGGTAAAGATAGAATTAAAGTGACATAACACGGCGAAATCCTGGAACAGCGCAGCAAATTCCCCCTTCTGTTGACGTCCAAAAAGGCCTCACCGTAGGTCCTTCTTCCCGAAAAAATTAATGCTGGGAGGCTTGTCACCTCTTGAAAATTCACACCGAAATTCTATCCATTCACCAAACAATCATCACATCAATACCAATGGTATCTTGCGCCATCCGCGTTAGGAATCGTGACCCGTAAGGCTGGGATCCACGCTTTTTTTAACGCTCAGTCAATCAAGATAAGACAAAGAATAAACGAGAAAATAGAAAAATAAAACGCATGAAATGTATATGATCTGCGTGAGAATTTTTAGCTCGCGATGAATGTAAATCCTTTCTCCTTGGCCACGAGCCAATAATATTCTATCGCGGATAACAACGCTAAAGGAGACGTCTCTTTTAGATAGTCAGCCGGATATCGATGAAAAATCTCTTCTGTCGATGTGAGTGGGATATCAGCTGGAGTTAACCCTAACCAAATAAACCAATACCATTGAACCCCATCTTTGGGCACATAGTGATAATCCCAAGCGATACGTAAAGCGGCTTGGCAAAGCCACTTAGGCGGTTGACGTTGTTTCATTGAGCGTTTGATCCAAGAAGGTGTGATCGGGTGACTTCTTCGGGAATAAAACTTACCAGCGATGGCTATCGACTCAAGCGAATGAGAAAAATCAGACATTGACTTGTTATCTTGATGAAAAAGCTGACTCGCGATATTGACCAGTTCTGCTCTTTTTTCGTACGCAATATCACAGGTATTGGGAGAGAAATGAATTGAAGCCATTGAGTTATTTTCCATGTGGGAGACTTGGATGGCTTGTTTAAAATAATGTGTATATTTTTCATCCAAGCCATCTTCGTATGCTGTCTACATCTGAATTCAGTTTCGACCTAAGAGTTATCATTGCTCAAAAGGGGTAGGATACGCCATAGCTCCATTCCCTCGGGTGACGTTGGGCTATATTCAAGACGGTTCAAGTTTAACCTTTTCGTCTGAATTAGAACAAGGCGTTAAACCCCTCCACGGGGTTTGACAGTCGAGGCGTACACAAAACACTTCATCGGCATAAGATTGAGCCTAAGTTTATAGATATCGATATACCTCCCTGATAAACCTTAAACATGGCCATAAAGGCGCATATGCGCACTCGTGAGTACGGCTTTTGGTTTTGCGGTATGCGGGGTAGGGAAGAAGCGTTTCAATGCTCTCAGTGGCCGTGTATGGAGATAACGTTTCTTTTCCTAGTTAATCTTTTGATTTTTGATGTTCCGAAATTAAGTCTTTCCATGATCTGTCTAGGTTTTACTCGATGATCAAGTTTTGGTAGTGGCTAAGTCTTGAATGATATTATGAATTGCCTTAACTTGTTTTTTCATCGATATCACTTGGAATGATGATCAAAGCTTGCTTAGCATGCCTCGTGATTGTTCGATATCATTGAGTCTTTAGCCACTACCCAAGTTTTTTCTTCTTGACACACGCCAGCTAATGATACAATCAAATGGCGTCTAAGCCGCCGCCTTATATTTTAACGCGGGTGTCGGTTCTAAGCGTCCCATGTCTCTCTCCACCATGTGCTTACTCGACAGATTCAGCGGACAATTTTCCTCCATCTGCTGAGCCAATCGCTGGAGTTGTTGAGCGGGCTGGTCGGTGGCGATCAATGCCTGGATAATCGTTAACAAACTGTCCATCTTCACGAGG
>Ga0316205_10001958_pt1 | contig 23270 bp, 18 predicted proteins | sample 3monthpyrite_MG_FD_204941 | JGI IMG/M metagenome (GOLD analysis project Ga0316205, IMG submission 204941) | Microbial mat bacterial communities from mineral coupon in-situ incubated in ocean water Damariscotta River, Maine, United States -... | ecosystem: Environmental > Aquatic > Marine >... | reverse complement strand
CAGCGCAGCATCGGTCAGGTCCAGCCGGGGTTCATAGGTGATCGCATCCTCGGGGCAGATATTGGCGCAGAGGCCGCATTGCAGACAGGCATCTTCCTGAAAGCGCAGCTGGGGCTTGTCCTGATTGTCGCCAAGGGCGCCGGATGGGCACAGCGACACACAGGACAGACACAGCGTGCAGGTATCGGTATCGACCAGCACCGCACCATAGGGCGCGCCTTCGGGTAACGACAGGTGATCCGTGTCGGGGTGCAGCGCGCGGGCGGCTTGCCGAGCGATCTGACGACGCGTGCCCACCGGGCGCACCGGACTGGCAACCGGGGCGGGGGATGTGCCCACGTCGTAAAGCGTATCTGACATCGCGTCCGGGTCTGTCACATCCAGCAGGCTGACACGAGTGTCGCCGCCAATGGCAGCGCTCAGGGTAACTTGTGCAGCCAATGCATCACGGTCTGCACCGGGACCGGGCATTAGGGTCACATGGGAGAACCCGGCGGCAAGGGCGGCCACCACCTCGGCATGGCCAAAGGCCCCGATTGCGCCCATTTCCAGCGGGATCACATCGGCAGGCAGGCCGCGTCCGTAACGAGCGGCCAGATGGATCATCTCGGATCCATGTGCATCATGAACAAGCAGGCGCGGGGCTTCACCACCAGCAGCAAGGTAAGCTTGCGCAAGAGTTTGCACCCGGCGGAAGGTCAGGCTGACCGGGGGCGCATCATAGCTGACTGCGCCCGACGGGCAGATCGATGAACAGGCACCGCACCCGGCACAGATCATTGGATCAATGCTGACATGGTCCCCGGCCGAGGTGATCGCGCCCGTTGGACACAGGTCAAGACAGCGGGTACAGCCGGATTGTTCGGCACGCGAATGGGCGCACAGCAGGGGTTCGACCCGGACATAAAGCGGTTTTTCGAACGTGCCAACCAGATGCGACGCATCCATGATCACCGAGGCCACGGAGGGTGCATGGGATGGATCCGCGCGCAGATAGCCCTCGCGTTTTTCGGGCGCAGGAAACAGCGGTGTGCCGCCGCGCAAATCAAGGATGATATCGCATTCTGACACGCCGCCATCCTGTGGGTCGGTCAGGGTAAAGGCTCCGCGTCCACCGGGCTCGATCTGTTGCAAGCGGTCGATCACTACGCGGAACTGCCCAAACGCCCCTTCGGCCCGGCGCAGACCGCCAATGATCACATCAGATGCACGTGTGTCGGGCAGATCATCAGCCTTCTCCAGAAGGACGGTGACGCCCAGATGATCCTTCAACTGGTCGGCAGCAGCCAGCGCCACGTCGGCTGGTCCAAGGATCAGGCACAGCCCTTCCGAAATCACATCCACGCTTTTGCCCGGTTCGGCTGACAGGGTGGCCTCGGCGATGAGGGCGGACATTTTGGGTATATTCGAGGCGGTATCGTCGGTCCATCCCGCCCGGTTGCGCAGGTCCAGCAAGGGGGGGGCCTCCTGCTCTAACTCGGCTGCGAGTGTCTCGAAAACCCGGGCCTCCTGGGTGCAGCAAATAATTACATCGTCGTTGCCAAGGGCCTCGGCGGCCTGCTCGATCTGGGTGGTGCAGAGTGCTGAGCAAGGGGGTTTGACGGTTAGGCCAGTTGCATCGGACAGGGCCTGAGAATCAATCGACTGAGTCCCAAGACAATCGCATGTTATCAAGGTCTTAGGCATTGATTTTCGTCCTCTCCAACTGGTGTTTTGCAGGTTGTTTTGCCGTCATTGCGTGCTGAGGTTAGGCATAAATAGTCCGGTCCCACAATCGCTTTTGTACGACGACGCGACGCCGAAACACCGGCATTTTGACGTTCTGATTCGCAGGTGATTCGGTTTTGGGACCAATCGACAGTACCTGACTTTTTCTGTCGAATTGGACAATTCGTCCAAGCCGACCGGGCTTGCAATGCGGGCATGCCCAAAATGACCGAACCTGACCCGATAGTCGGTTTTGCGACAGAAAACACTTTGAAACCAAGGGCTGGCATTCAATTGTAGAGGTGGAGGAGGACTGCTCGGATGATATTCAATCCGAAGGCGTATCGCGCCGTGCCTGTAGGCATCGTGATCCGCCGGCAACCTGGGGTGACCCGCTGGCAGAAATGGAACTGGACCGTAAGCGGCGTGCTGCTGGGGGCTGGTCCTGTGGGGTGGCGTGAGCTGCGCCGCGAGGGTGATGTTATTGAGTACCACGCCGACACGCTTCAACTTGAACTGCACGGTGCCGATTCCGAGGCGTACCAGCACAACCTCCATTCTCAGGTTCCCAGCCTCTATGTCGTGATGCGCGACGGGGCGGGTGAAGCTCCTTACGATATGCTGTTGGTTACGGCCTCGCCTTACGAGGCGCAGGATTACACCGACAGCGGCGAAGAGATTGTCGAGAAGGTTGCGATGCCCCCGGCGATGCTGGCGATGGTGCAGGAGTTTGTGGCCACGCATTACGAAGAAGAAGAATTCGTCAAACGCAAGCGCGACAAGAAGCGGATCGATCTGGTGCAGGACGGCATCGGCGATCCCCGTATCGGTACCGCAGCGGATATCTATGCCTCGCCCGCCCTCAAGCGGAGGCGGGTGCAATGAGCGAGCGCAATTTCTGGTCCCGCCGTCAGGCGGCCGTGGCCGAAGAGGCCCGCGTTGAAGAAGCCGCGCTGCGCGATGTTGAGGTGACCGAGGCCGAAGCAGCGCTGTCCGAGCGGGATGATGCGGAGATCCTGCAAGAGCTGGACTTGCCCGAGCCCGAGGAACTGGACAGCCCCGAAGCGGTGCGCGAGTTCATGAACTCCGCCGTACCGCAGCGTCTGAAGACCCGCGCATTGCGTCGGCTCTGGCGGCTTAACCCGGTGCTGGCCAATCTCGATGGGCTGTTAGATTACGGCGAGGATTTTACCGACAGCGCCAACGTGATCGAGAAAATGCAGACCGCCTACCAAGTGGGCAAAGGCATGATGGCCCATGTCGAGGCATTGGCCGCCAAGGCCGAAGAAGAGGCCAGCGTCACAGACGAAGCGTCTGAGGACGCACCCGCACCCGTTGAAGAAAATGCCGGGGAGTTGCTGGCTGAGGATGACGCGGAAGACACGCCGGGTCCAATCGTCAACCCCGAGCCTGTGATCGCATATTACGAGGACGACGGGGACGAAACACCGGTTCTGGCCGCGCCCCGTCGCCGCATGACATTCCAGTTCGAGACATCCGCATGACAAAAGAGATGACCATGACCGCAGATCCCGCTCCGCAAGTGTCCGAAGAAGACCGGATGCGCGCGGATCTCTACAATTTCCTCGGGTTGATCCTTTCGGGCCCGCCCGATGAGATGCTGCTGGCCCAGACACAGACCCTGTTGGGTGACGAAAGCGATCTGGGGCAGGCGATCACCACGCTGTCTAAGGTGGCGAAACTGTCCAAACCCAAGACGGTGGAAAGCGAATTCAACAACCTCTTTATTGGGTTGGGCCGGGGCGAACTGCTGCCTTATGCCAGTTATTACCTGACCGGTTTCCTGAACGAAAAGCCGCTGGCCACGCTGCGTCGGGACATGGCCGCTCAGGGGTTGGCGCGGGCTGATAATGTGTTCGAACCCGAAGACAACATCGCCAGCCTGATGGAGATGATGGGCGCGCTGATCGTTGGGCGTTTCGGCGCTCCGGCCAGCGTTGAGAAACAAAAGACCTTCTACAACAGGCATATCGCGCCGTGGGCATCGCATTTCTTTGCCGATCTGGAGGCTGCGAAAGGATCTGTCTTTTACACGCCGGTCGGTACCGTGGGCCGCGCGTTTCTTGAGATTGAGAGCGAGGCCTTCCGGCTGAGCGGCAATTGAAATTTTCACCGGGTGTGCCGCAATGCGCACTCATCCAAGCGACAGGCAACTGGCGCATCACACCAGAGAGGAGAACTCTCATGTCAAAGGAAGAAGGGGCCAATCGCCGCGACTTTCTGAAACTGGCAGGAACGGCAGCGCCCCTGGCGGCTGTGGCCGTTGCAACCAGTGGTACGACCGCAGAAGCGGCCGAGCCTGACCTGACGCGCGAGACCATGCAGGATACCCAGCATACACGCGCCTACTTCGATAGCGCCCGGTTCTAAGCCGGACGAGATCACTTGCGGAGATCAGCGACTGGTTGCGAGACGCCCGACTGCTGAACTTCAGAACAGAGAACCAAGCGAGCGAGGGTGGATACCCGAGTTAGCAAGGAGGGAACAACATGCTTAGGAAAAAGACCAACGGGGTTGCGAGACGCCCCCAGCGGACTTCGATCCTGTCCGAGGCGGCGAATGCCTCGGTTGACCGTCGCGCATTCCTGCGCGGGTCGGGGCTTGCCATCGGGGGTCTGGCGGCAATTGCCGCAACAGGCGGTACGGTGCAGCAAGCCAATGCAGCGGCCGACGCTGTATCCGGCGCGGTCGAATTGAAGAAATCAGTCTGCACGCACTGCTCGGTCGGGTGTACCGTGATTGCCGAAGTGTCGGACGGTGTCTGGACGGGTCAGGAACCCGGCTGGGACAGCCCCTTCAACCTGGGCGCCCATTGCGCCAAGGGGGCCTCGGTCCGCGAACACGCTCATGGCGAACGCCGCCTGAAATACCCGATGAAGAAAGAAAACGGGGAATGGAAGCGCATCAGCTGGGACCAGGCCATCGACGAGATCGGCGATGGTATGATGAACATCCGCGAAGAAAGCGGACCTGACAGCGTATATTGGCTGGGCTCGGCCAAGCACAACAATGAACAGGCCTATCTGTTCCGCAAGTTTGCCGCCTACTGGGGCACGAACAACGTGGATCACCAGGCCCGGATCTGTCACTCGACAACTGTGGCCGGCGTGGCGAACACATGGGGCTACGGCGCCATGACAAACAGCTACAACGACATTCACAACTCGAAAGCCATTTTCATCATTGGCGGCAACCCTGCCGAGGCGCACCCCGTCTCGCTGTTGCACCTGCTCAAAGCGAAAGAGCAGAACAACGCGCCTGTGATTGTCTGCGACCCGCGCTTCACACGCACCGCGGCCCATGCGGATGAATATGTCCGCTTCCGCCCCGGTTCGGACGTGGCACTGGTCTGGGGTATCCTGTGGCACATCTTCGAGAATGACTGGGAGGATAAAGAGTTTATCCGCACCCGTGTCTGGGGGATGGACCAGATCAGGGACGAGGTGGCCAAGTGGACACCTGAAGAGGTGGAACGTGTGACCGGTGCGCCGGGATCGCAACTGCGTCGCGTGGCCCGGACCATGGCCAACAACCGCCCCGGCACCGTAATCTGGTGTATGGGTGGCACGCAGCACACCAACGGCAACAACAACACCCGCGCTTATTGCGTACTCCAGCTTGCCCTTGGCAACATGGGTATAAGCGGTGGCGGCACCAACATCTTCCGCGGCCACGACAACGTGCAGGGCGCAACGGACCTTGGTGTTCTCAGCCACACGTTGCCAGGCTATTACGGTCTGTCCAAAGGCGCATGGGGTCACTGGGCCCGCGTCTGGGGCGAAGATCCGGAATGGCTGGCCGGTCAATTCGACAGCATCAAGGACGCCGAGGGCAAGGACAAATCGCTCCAGAACCTCACAGGTATCCCGGTGTCGCGCTGGATTGATGGCGTCCTGGAAGACAAAGAGAACATAGACCAGCCCAACAATGTTCGGGCGATGGTTCTGTGGGGCCACGCGCCCAACTCTCAGACCCGGATGGTCGAAATGAAGACGGCGATGGAAAAGCTGGACATGCTGGTCGTGGTTGACCCGTTCCCCACCGTTTCCGCCGTGCTGCATGACCGGACCGATGGTGTCTATCTTCTGCCGGCCTGTACCCAGTACGAGACACGCGGCTCGGTCACGGCCTCGAACCGCTCGATCCAGTGGCGTGAGAAGGTCATTGATCCGCTGTTTGAGAGTATCCCGGACGAAGTAATCATCGCAAAGTTCGCCAACAAGTTCGGGTTTGGAGACCGTCTGTTCCGCAACATCGAGATGGACGATCCGGAAACGCCGAATGTTGAAAGCATCACGCGTGAAATCAACTCGGGCATGTGGACGGTTGGCTATACCGGGCAAAGCCCTGAGCGGATCAAGAAGCACATGGCCAATCAGCACACGTTTGACCGCACGACGCTGCAAGCGATCGGTGGTCCGGCGGATGGCGACTATTACGGGATGCCGTGGCCGTGCTGGGGTACAGCCGAGATGAACCACCCGGGCACGCCGAACCTCTATGACATGTCCAAACCTGTCTCTGAGGGTGGCCTGACCTTCCGCGCCCGTTTCGGTGTGGAACGCGATGGTGACAATCTGCTGGCCGAAGGGGTCTATTCTGCAGGGTCTGAAATTCAGGATGGTTATCCTGAGTTCACCATGCAGATGCTGATGGACCTTGGTTGGGACAGTGATCTCACCGATGACGAGCGTGCGGCAATCGATGCCGTGGCTGGTGAGAAGACCAACTGGAAAACCGACCTTTCGGGCGGGATTCAGCGGGTCGCGATCAGCCATGAATGTGCGCCCTTCGGCAATGCCAAGGCGCGGACCGTCGTGTGGACCTTCCCTGATCCGGTGCCTTTGCACCGCGAGCCGCTTTATACGAACCGGCGCGATCTGGTGGAGGATTATCCAACCTACGAGGATCGGAAGTTCTATCGTCTTCCGACCATGTATGCCTCGATCCAGAAACAGGATTTCAGCAAGGATTATCCCATTATTCTCACATCCGGCCGTCTGGTCGAATATGAGGGCGGTGGCGATGAGACGCGCTCGAACCAGTGGCTGGCCGAGCTTCAGCAGGACATGTTCGTCGAAGTTCATCCCAGAGATGCCAACAATATCGGCATCCGGGACGGCGCGCAGGTCTGGGTTGAAGGCCCGGAAGGCGGCAAGGTCAAGGTCATGGCGATGGTCACCGAGCGGGTGGGTGAGGGCGTTGCCTTCATGCCCTTCCACTTCGGCGGACACTTCCAGGGCGAAGACCAGAGGTCCAAATACCCCGAAGGGGCGGATCCCTATGTGTTGGGGGAGAGCTCCAATACCGCTCAAACCTATGGCTATGACAGCGTGACTCAGATGCAGGAGACCAAGGCGACTCTCTGCAAAATCTGGTCAGCGTAAGGAGGAAAGAGAAAATGGCAGCAAGAGCAAAATTTCTCTGCGACGCCGAGCGCTGCATTGAGTGCAACGCTTGTGTAACGGCCTGTAAGAACGAGAATGAGGTGCCCTGGGGAATCAACCGCCGCCGCGTGGTGACGATCCAGGACGGTAAACCGGGCGAACGCTCGATTTCCGTGGCCTGCATGCATTGTTCGGATGCGCCCTGTATGGCGGTCTGTCCGGTGGATGTGTTCTATCAGACCGAAGAAGGAGTCGTCCTGCACTCCAAGGATCTCTGCATTGGCTGTGGATATTGCTTCTACGCGTGCCCGTTTGGCGCGCCGCAATTCCCGCAGGCGGGCAATTTCGGATCCCGTGGTAAAATGGACAAATGTACCTTCTGTGCCGGTGGCCCGGAAGAGAACAATTCGTCCGCCGAGTTCGCCAAATACGGGCGCAACCGGATTGCCGAGGGCAAATTGCCGATCTGTGCCGAGATGTGTGCAACCAAGGCCCTGCTGGCGGGGGATGGTGACGTTGTCGCCAATATCTACCGCGAGCGTGTGGTGGCCCGCGGCTTCGGCTCGGGTGCCTGGGGTTGGGGCACTGCCTACGACCAGAAAGGCGGCTAAGCCCGTAAGATCAGGACAGGCGCGCCCCTGATGCGCGCCTGTCTTTGGCCCGGTCCCGTTTCGGGGCTGGGCCCACCTTACTCATTCCAAGTGGTCAACGCCCGCAAGAGGCGTCTGGACCCGTCCAACAGACCGAGGTCACCCATGCGTGTAATTCTCTCGTTGATTCTGACATTGTTTCTGGCCGTTCCTTTGCCTGTCATGGCGCAGGAAGCGGAGGTTCCTGATCGTACAGACCGCGCAGCCACAGGTGGCGCGCCAACGCTGGAAGACATCATGGCCCGCCAGCGCGGCGAGACCATTGATGACAGCACCCGCCGTGCGCGGACGGGTGATCCCGACAGTGCCGCCGCGATGAGCGAGCAACTGGGTACTCTTGGTGGTGCCTCTGACCCCGAATTATGGCGCGCGCTACGCTTCAACTCGGCCAACATCAGTGTCTCGGCGGGGGGCGATGTGGCCAAGGTTCTGGTGCAGGATGGCGGCATGGCCTGGTACGAATTCCGCGCAGGCCCGCTGGCCAAATATGGTGGCTGGTTGTTGCTGGGCACATTGATCGCGCTGACCCTGTTTTATCTGCTGCGCGGTAAAGTTATGCTGGATGAAGAAAAGACTGGCCGCACCGTGACCCGTTTCCAGTTTATCGAACGGTTCGCTCACTGGCTTTTGGCGGGATCATTCATCCTGCTCGGCATCACAGGATTGTTCGTCAAATATGGTCGCGATCTTATCATGCCCCTGCTGGGCAAGGAATTCCATTCGCTCCTGCTGACCGGCTCGAAGTTCGTTCACAACAATGTCGCCTGGGCGTTTATAATTGCACTGGTAATGGTCTTCTTCATGTGGGTCTGGCACAATATTCCCAACCGCACAGATATCACATGGTTTGCTCAGGCCGGTGGCATCATCGGCAAGAAGCACCCGCCCGCCAAGAAGTTCAACGCTGGCCAAAAGATCATCTTCTGGTCGGTCATCCTGTTGGGCGGCTCAATCGCGGTCTCGGGCGTATCGATGCTGTTCCCGTATCAACTGCCACTGTTTGCCAAGACATTTGCGGTGCTCAACGATTTGGGCATTCCCGGTTTGCTTGGTATCGCAGAACTGCCCACTGCCCTCGCCCCGCAAGAGGAAATGGCCTTTGCCTCGGCCTGGCATGCGATTGCCAGCTTCGTGCTGATGGCCATCATCATCGCGCATATCTACATTGGCTCGATCGGCATGGAAGGCGCATATGATGCGATGGGAGACGGCGAGGTCGATGAAGCCTGGGCGCACCAGCACCATTCATTGTGGCTGGACGAGATGAAAGCCAAGGAAGGTGAAACACCTCAAGGGTCCAAATCGGCAACGCCGGCAGAGTAAGCCCATGATCCGGGCGGCCCTGATTGTGAGCATGCTGTGCACCAAACCGCTGGCCGCGCAGGAGTTTACCACGCTCAAGGGGCATGGCGGACCGATCATGGGGGTAGATGTGTCGCCGGATGGTCAGGTGGCCACCGCCAGTTTCGACAATTCCGTTGGCTTGTGGTCAGGCCGCACGCCCGAGTGGCTGGAGGGGCACGATGCGGCCGTAACCGCGTTGGCCTTTGGGCCGGATGGGCAGCTGTATTCAGGTGGTGATGATTTCGCCTTGTGGGTCTGGGGGGATACCCCGCGCAAGATGGGTCGGCACAAGGGCAAGATCGCCTCGATCGCCGTCTCGCCGGATGGCACACAGGTTGCGACCGGCAGCTGGGACGGCTCGATCCGGCTGTGGGAAGGGGATGATTTCACCGAACTGCCCTATCCGGGTGCGGGTGTGAATACCGTAGCGTTCGATCCTGATGGTACAGCCCTGATTGCAGGCACATCCAAAGGGCTGTTGTGGCGGTATGACCTGGCAGGTGGATCACCTTTGCCACTGGTCAAACATGGCTTTGGGATCAACCGGGTGATCGCGGGCGAGGGTTGGGTGGCATATGGCGCAGTGGATGGTGGCACGCGGGTGGTGGATGCACGTTCCGGCGCAGGAATCGCGGATTTCACGCTGGATCGCCGGCCGATCCTGTCGATGGATTATCACCCCCAAAGCCAACAGATGGCCATCGGCGACGGGCATGGCTATATCATGATGCTGGATACCGCCGAATGGCGCATCACCCGTGATTTCCGCGCTACCCGGCAGGGGCCGGTCTGGGCGCTGGCGTTTTCACAGGACGGGGCAACGATTTATGCAGGTGGGCTAGACGATGTGGCTTATGCTTGGCCCGTTGACCTTCTGGACACGTTCGACCCCGCGATTGATGGTGAACGATCGTTCCTGCGCGATGCCGACAACATGCCAAACGGTGAACGGCAATTCATGCGCAAATGCTCGATCTGTCACGCGCTGGATTCAGGGCCATCGCGCAAGGCCGGGCCAACGTTGCACGGTGTCTTTGGCCGCGCGGCTGGTGCTGTGCCCGGATATCCCTATTCGGATATCCTGTCCAAGTCTGATATCATCTGGACGGACGACACCATTGACGCGTTATTTGACGAAGGGCCGGACCACTATATCCCCGGTTCAAAAATGCCGATGCAGGTGATCGCCGATCCGTCTGACCGGGTTGATTTGATCGCGTTTCTTAAACAAACCACTTCAGGGGAGTGACATATATGAAAGCCATGCTCACAGGATTTGCAGCAATTGTCGTTATTGCGGTCGTTGCCTGGTACGGGTTAGGGCAGGCGGGTTTTTCGTCTGAGGAAGCGTATTCCAACGAAAATGTTCGGCTTGACTGAACAAACGAACTGAAGATGGCTCTTCCCCGCCCAACCCCTGCCGAAGAAAAGCCTGTCACGTTTGACAGCATGCTTTCCGGGGCCTCTGTTCTGGTCGTCGATGACGAGCCGGGAATGCGCAATTTTCTGGCCAAGACACTGCAACCCCGGGTGAAGCGTCTGGAGGAAGCCGCCTCGCCGGCTGAGGCCTCGAAAAAGCTGGACCTGGCGCATTTCGATCTTGTGATCCTCGACAACATCATGCCGGGGACAACCGGGCTGGACTGGATCACCGAACAGCGGCGCAAGGGCTTTTTCGCCGACGTCATCATGATCACCGCCTATGCCGATCTGGAAACTGCGATCACGGCATTGCGCGCGGGGGTCAGCGATTTTGTTCTGAAACCGTTTCGGGCCAATCAGATCATCGGTGCGATGGAGCGGTCGCTGGACCGGACATACCTGCGCCGCGACAACACGCTGTTGCGCCGCGAACTGACCGCTGATCCTGCGCGCGGCCCGTTGCTGGGCACATCTTATGCGCTCGAGACCGTGCGAGGTGTCATTGATCGGCTGGCCCCCCTATCAACGCCGGTTCTTTTCACCGGAGACAGTGGCACCGGCAAAGAATTGGCCGCGCGGCATCTGCATAAGGAATCTGATCGCGCCGAGAAACCGTTCGTTGCCGTCAATTGCGCCGCGATTTCACCGGATCACATCGTGTCGGAACTGTTTGGTCAGGTGCATCAGGGTGATCAGCTTAAGCCGGGACTTTTGTTATTGGCCGATGGTGGCACCTTGTTTCTGGATGAAGTGGCGCAAATGCCTGACCCGCTTCAGGCCGCATTGCTGAGGGTTTTGGAAGACATGAAGCTGCGGCCCGTCGGTGCCGAGCGAGAAATTCCACTGAACCTGCGGTTTCTGTTCGCCACCAACGCCGATCTTGAGGCCGCTGTCGCCGAGGGCCGGTTCCGCGCAGATCTTTACCACCGCATGAACATCATGACGCTGAAGATGCCGTTGCTCAGGGACCGTTCGGAAGACATTGTCGAGCTTGCCTCGCATTTCATGGCGCAGTTTTCGCAGGCTCTGGGGATGCCTGCGCTGGAGTTGAATGAGGAAACGCTTCTCAAGATGCGCCGTTATGACTGGCCCGGCAATGTGCGTGAGCTGCGCAACCTGATCGAACGCTCTGTCATTCTGGGCGAGTTTCCCGAGAACTTTGCCGGTCAGGGCGCGCTGGCGGGCGAAAAGGCAATCGAGAATCTGGATCTGGTGGCTCAGCGCCACATCCTGCACATTCTTGATCTGTGCGGCGGCAACCGGGCCGAAGCAGCACGGCGACTGGGCGTATCTCGCAAGACTGTTGATCGTAAGATTGCATCCTGGTCTGACTAGAATATTGGTTCTGGTGTTGTTGTGAATGCATTACGCGCGGATCGCACCGACCTCCTAAATCACGTCTGATGGGCACGTCGACACGCGTACACTTGTCTTTTGTCCGCGGCGATGCATTGCAAAGCCGCGCGCAAGATGGCAGCTAGGCGCTGTTAACCACTCAGAAAGCCAACCGTGAGCGCATCTGCCCCTGATCTTGCCAGTATCACGCCGGTCACCGGCCCGTTGAACGGGAACGTCACCTTGCCGGGTTCAAAATCCGTGACCAATCGCGCCTTGCTGGTGGCCGCCCTGGCCAAGGGGCGCAGTCGGCTGACGGGGATCCTGCGCAGCGACGATACAAAATACATGATGGCCGCCCTGCGCCAGATGGGCGTCGCGATACATGAGGTGGATGACACCACGGTCGAGATCGAAGGTTCGGGGCGGCTTCATGCCCCGTCCGAGCCACTGTTCCTTGGCAACGCGGGCACCGCTGTACGCTTTCTAACCGCTGCTGTGACGCTGGTGGATGGCCGGGTCGTGGTGACCGGCGACGAGCATATGCAAAAGCGCCCCATTGCCCCGCTGGTTGAGACGCTGAGCAAAATGGGTGTCGATGCCCGCACGGCAACTGGCTGCCCTCCGGTGGAGATCAATGGTACGGGTGGCTTCACAGCCGGAGAAATCGAAGTCAGCGGTGAATTGTCCAGTCAATATATCTCGGCGATCATGATGCTGGCGGCGATGGGGGATGCACCCACGACCATACGTATCCTTGGGGGTCAGATTGGGGCCGTCGGATATCTGCATATCACCGCGGCGGTCATGCGGTCATTTGGGGCGCAAGTGGATTTTCCCGCGCCGGACCAAATCACGATCCAACCCGGCGGCTACACTGCGGGCGACTATGCCATTGAACCAGACGCCAGTGCAGCGACCTATCTTTGGGCTGCTGAGGCGCTGACTGGTGGTCAGATTGATATCGGTGCACAGCCCGAGGAGATGAATCAACCCGACGCGGCCGCCTATGAGATGATTCGCGCATTCCCAAACATGCCAGCCAGGATCGAAGGCTCGCAAATGCAGGATGCGATCCCAACGCTGGCCGTGCTGGCCGCGTTCAACGATACGCCTGTGCGCTTCACAGGGATCGCCAATCTGCGGGTCAAGGAATGTGACCGGATCGTTGCCTTGCACGACGGCCTGACGCGCATCCGGGCTGATCTGGCGACGGTGGAGGGCGATGACTTGATCGTTCATGCCGACCCATCCCTTGCGGGTCAGACACTGCCTGCCAGCATCGACAGCTATGCCGACCATCGCATCGCGATGTGCTTTGCGTTGGTCGGGCTGAAAATCCACGGCATCCAGATTGAAGACCCGATGTGCGTATCCAAGACCTTCCCGAACTACTGGGACGTGCTGCGCAGCCTCGGGGTGCAGGTGGACAGCGTTTAAAAGTCGAGGTTCTCCACGCTCAGTGCATTCTTCTGAATGAACTCGCGGCGCGGTTCGACCACATCGCCCATCAATTTAGTGAACAGATCGTCGGCATCGGCCACATCATCCACCTTCACCTGCAACAACGTGCGCGCTTCCGGGTCCAGCGTGGTTTCCCACAGCTGATCCGGGTTCATTTCGCCCAGACCCTTGTAGCGCTGCAATGCCAGACCCTTCTCGCCTTCTTTCAGGATCGCATCGAGCAAGTCCAGCGGCCCGTGAATGCTCTGAGAGCGCTCTTTACGGTGCAACGCGGCCGGCAGGGTATACACCTCGCGCAGCGTGCCTGTCATCTGGCCCAGCCTGCGGGCCTCGCCACCGCGCAGCACCGGGCCGTCCAGCGTGCGCACCTCTTCGACACCGCGCAACATACGGGCCAGACGAATGCCATGATCCTGCGTTGGGCGTCCTTGCCAGCCGCGTTCGTATTCCAGCGCAATCTGGTCCAGCCGCGCGGCAACAGCATCGGCGACGCCTTGCAGATCGCTGTCCACCTTGCCGGGCATGAACGCCTCGGCGATAGTAGCCTGTTCGAGGATGTGACGGGGATAATGCGTTGGAAAGGCGTCGATAATCCGATTGGCCTGTCGGGCTTCTTCAACCACACGCACCAGATCCTGTCCCACGATCTCTTCGCCACTGCCAAGACGCAGAACCGCATCCTCGGTGCCTTGTTCGATCAGGTAGTCCTCAAGCGCGGGTTGGTCCTTGAGATACACTTCGGACTTGCCGCGCGACACTTTGAACAGCGGCGGTTGGGCGATGTAGAGGTACCCGCCGTCAATCAGTTCGGGCATTTGCCGATAGAAAAACGTCAGCAGAAGGGTGCGGATATGTGCGCCGTCCACGTCGGCGTCGGTCATGATGACAATCTTGTGGTAGCGCAGTTTGGTGATATCAAACTCGTCCCGTCCGATCCCGGTGCCAAGCGCCATCACCAGATTACCGATCTCCTGACTGCCCAGCATTCGGTCAAACCGTGCGCGCTCCACGTTCAGAATCTTACCGCGCAGGGGCAGAACCGCCTGCGTGCCGCGATCACGACCGGTTTGGGCCGAGCCCCCGGCGCTATCACCCTCGACGAGGAACAGTTCGGTTTTTGACGGATCTTTTTCTGAACAATCCTTTAGTTTACCGGCCAGGTAATTCACATCCATCGCCGTCTTACGCCGGGTCAGTTCGCGGGCCTTGCGTGCCGCTTCACGGGCCAAAGCGGCTTCGATGATCTTGCCAACAATGACCTTGGCCTCATTCGGGTTTTCCTCAAACCACTCGGCCAGCTTTTCATTGACCAGGCTTTCCACCGCGGGCCGCACCTCGGAGCTGACCAGCTTGTCCTTGGTCTGGGACGAGAATTTCGGATCGGGCACTTTGACGGACAGCACACAGGTCAGCCCTTCGCGGGCATCGTCACCGGTAAAGCTGACCTTCTCTTTCTTCGCGATCCCACTGGATTGGGCGTAGTTGTTGATCGTCCGCGTCAGGGCACCGCGAAAGCCCGCCATATGGGTGCCGCCGTCACGCTGCGGAATGTTGTTGGTGAAGGGCAGAACGGTCTCGTGATAGCTGTCATTCCACCACATCGCGACCTCGACACCGATGTCGTCCTTTTCACCGGTGATAAAGATCGGGTCGGGCAGCATCGAGGATTTGTGGCGATCCAGATATTTGACGAACTCCATCACGCCGCCTTCATAATGCAGCTCGGATTCCAGCGGCTCGGCAGGGCGTTCATCGCGCAGCAGGATGCGAACGCCGGAATTCAGGAAGGCCAGTTCGCGCAGGCGCTTCTCAAGTGTTTCAAAACTGTATTCGAGATTTGAAAACGTATCAGTAGAGGCCATGAAGCGCACTTCGGTACCGGTGCGATCCGTGGGGCCAACGATGCTGAGATGCTCGGTGGTAAAGCCGCCTTCAAAGCGTGCGACATGTTCCTTGCCCTCGCGCCAGACGCGCAGTTCCAACCAGTCGCTGAGTGCGTTGACAACAGACACACCGACCCCGTGCAAACCGCCCGACACCTTATAGGAATTGCTGTCGAATTTGCCGCCCGCATGCAGCTGGGTCATGATGACTTCGGCGGCGGAAACGCCTTCTTCCTCGTGAATTCCAACCGGAATACCGCGGCCATTATCGCTGACCGAAACCGATGAATCTCCGTGGATTGTCACGTTCACAATGTCGGCGTGACCGGCCAAAGCCTCGTCAATGCCGTTATCGACCACTTCATAGACCATATGGTGCAGCCCAGAGCCGTCATCGGTATCCCCGATATACATGCCCGGACGTTTTCGAACCGCTTCTAAGCCTTTGAGAACTTTAATAGAATCAGCACCATATTCTTCTGGTGCGCCCGCTGCCTCGGCCATACAGGTTTTCCTTGTTATTTTGCCTGATTTATACGCTTTTTCGGGGGGGTTGTCACGCAAGGACCACAAGATTTTGTGGGTATATGTGGTAATAATAACAAGAGACGATAACTGCGAATATACGCGTCCTGACGCCAGGTCGACCCCTCCCTATACCATCAGGTTAAGGCGATAAATCCAAATGCAGGGCGTTGGCATCGTCCCACAGGTTTTGAACCGAAGGTTTGTCCGAATTGCCCAGCCATGCCTGCGCCAATGCGACCTCCTGAGCGACCAGATCATCAAGCAACGGGTCAGCAACATGGGTTTCGGCGCGTTCACGGGATCGCATCTTGAGGTTGGTTAGATGGTCAAGTGCCGCGATCGTCTCACTGGACAGGTCGCATCCGGCGCGCAGGCGCATCATATTCATAGGCGGCATTGCCGCATCGTTAAGACGCATCCACCGCAGGGCAAGCGCGGGGCGCAGAACATAGAAATATCGCTTTATGCGGATGCCACCATCTGGCCCAAGCAAGCGGGATTGCTGACGTTGCAGCAAGGCAAGATAGTGCCATGTAACAGACCGGCGATCGAGCGCGCGCCGCGCGAAGGTTAACAATTTCTCAACTGCCCCGGGATCGGCCAGATACATGATAGGGGATTGTAACCATTCGGCAATCACCGCGTTAGAACCAAGCGCAAGCGTAAGGGCTTTGCGCAATTCCCAACCCGAGATGTCCAGCTCGTCGTCAATAGGGCGTTCAATCACATCACGTTTTTTCTGTAGCCTGTAATGCCAGGCGCGTGGGCGCGCATAGACAAAGCGGACATCATAATCGCTATCTGGCGAGTGAAAGCCCCATGCCCGGGAGCCGGATTCAATGGCAAAGAGGATGGTGACATCTTCCTCTTCTTCGATCTGGCGCAGGCGCGCTACGATCTGATCGCGCATGGCATCACTGACAGCAGCGGTCATTGAATGGCTCCGGTCTGAACGTGTGAAACGCCACTGTCATCCGTGACTTCGACATGCTGTGCCCGATCACCCAATTCAGCGAACAACTCCGGCCCCGTGCCGGTCATCCACGCCTGCGCCCCCAACGCACAAATCTCGTCATAGAGTGCCGCGCGGCGGGTGGCATCCAGATGGGCGGCAACCTCGTCCAACAGCAGGATGGGGGCCGCGCCAAAGTCACGTTTCAACGCGCGGCCATTGGCGAGGATCAGGGACACCAGCAGCGCCTTCTGCTCACCGGTAGAACAATCCCGTGCCGGCACGCCCTTGGCCGCATAGACTCCGTAGAGATCGGCACGGTGGGGGCCGATCAACGTGCGCCCGGCGGCAATGTCGCGAAACCGGCTTTCTGACAGGGCCTCGCGAAAGTCAGTGACGCTGAGAGGCATTTCGCCTTCTGTCATGGTTAGCTCCAACTCGGCAGTCGGGAATTGTGTCCCGGCCTCGGATTGGGCCGAATGCAACTGTTCAAGGGCTACAATGCGATTGGCGTGGATCGCCGATCCGGCCTCGGCCATCTGCTTCTCCACGGCGACATACCAATGCCCGTCGCGCACCTGATCCTTCAGCAACCGATTGCGTTCGCGCATCGCCCTGTCATAGGCTAGCGACACCTCGGCATGGGCGGGTATGAAACTGAGCGTGATGCGATCTAGAAACCGCCGCCGCCCCTCGGCCCCTTCGATCCACAACCGGTCCATTGCGGGTATCAGCCACAGTACCCGCGCAATACGCCCCAGAGCCACTTGCGAGGCGGTCTTGTTATCCACCTTCAATTGCCGCGCGGCCCCTGCGTCAGACCAGATTTCGATCTCATGTGTTTGATGCAGCGAATGCAGCACGCCTTTCAGCTTCCATCCCAGCCCTTCCGGGCGGCGTACCATATCCATCGCAGCACCACGGCGCAGGCCGCGCCCCGGGGAAAACAGCGAGACCGCTTCGAGGATATTGGTCTTGCCCGCTCCGTTGGGTCCATGGATCGCAACAGGGCGCGCATCCAGGTCCAGCTTCGCGCCCAGATGCGAGCGGAAATGTGACAGGCTTAGCTGTGAGAGGTAAAGGCCGGGCATCAAATGCCCCTAATTCTTCTTGCCAAAAATATCCCCGCCGGAGGCACCCGACCGAGGTTACACGCGCATCGGCATGACGACATAGACGGCACTTGTGTCATTGCCTTCGCGCATCAGCGTCGGGTCACCGGACGAGTTGAACATGAACACGGCGTTTTCGCGGTCCACCTGGCTGGCGATTTCCAGCAGGTATTTGGCGTTGAACCCGATTTCCAGCCGCTCGTCGCCATAGGCCACGGCCAGTTCTTCCTCGGCGGCACCGCTGTCGGGGGCATTGACGGACAGCACCAGGCGATCCTCATCCAACGCCAGTTTCACGGCGCGCGAGCGTTCGGAACTGACGGTTGCCACACGGTCTACGGCCTGCGCGAATTCTGAGGCGTCCACCTCCATCTTGCGGGTGTTGCCCTGCGGGATGACGCGGGTGTAGTCGGGGAAGGTGCCGTCGATCACCTTTGAGGTCAGAGTGATATCGGGCGTGGCAAAGCGCACTTTGGTTTCGGATACCGAGACGGCGATTTCCATCTCGTCATCTTCCAGCAGCTTGCGCATCTCGCCCACGGTTTTGCGAGGCACGATCACGCCGGGCATATCCGCAGCCCCCTCGGGCAGATCGGAATCAATGCGCGCCAGACGGTGGCCATCGGTGGCCACGCAGCGCAGGCGCTTGGTGCCATCGGCTTCGGCGACGTGCATATAGACGCCGTTCAGGTAATATCGGGTTTCCTCGGTGGAAATGGCGAATTTGGACTTGTCGAACAGGCGGCGCAGCTCGGGTGCCTTTGCGGAAAAGTTGCTGGCATACTCAGACGAGGCCATCACCGGGAAGTCTTCTTTCGGCAGGGTGGCGAGATTGAAGTTTGAGCGCCCGGCCTCAACCGTTAGACGGCCCGAGGTGCCATCATCGCTCAGTGTGACCAGCGCGCCATCCGGCAGTTTACGCACGATCTCGTGCAGCGTGACGGCGCTGACCGTAGTGGCCCCGGCGCGTTCAACCTTTGCGGGGGCCTTGTCGACCACTTCGATATCCAGATCGGTGGCACGAAACTGAACCGTGTCATCCTCGGCCTCGATCAGCACATTAGCCAGGATCGGAATCGTATTACGACGCTCAACAACCGATTGGGCTTGTGACACTGCCTTGAGCAACGTGCCGCGTTCGATGCTGAGTTTCATAGTTTTGCTCCGTGATCCGAATGCCAGCGTGACGCCGGGAGGGGCAAGGTATCACCTTCCCCCTTCGGCTCAAGCGTTTTCTGAGTTTTCGACTGGATTTAAGAGAGCGTCAAGCGTAGTTCACGATTCCAGAGTGCGGCGCAGGATTTCCAGATCATCTGCGATCTGGGCGTCCTGTATGCGCAACTCGTCGATCCGTTTAACGCCATGCATCACCGTTGTGTGGTCACGTCCGCCAAAGCGACGGCCAATTTCGGGCAGGCTGCGGCTTGTCATCTGCTTGCACAGATACATCGCCACCTGACGGGGTCGCGCAAAATTGCGTACCCGCTTGGGGCCGATCATCTCAGAGAGGCGGATGTTGTAATGCTCGGCCACGCGGCGCTGAATTTCCTCGATAGAGATCTTGCGCTCGGACGCACGCAGAACATCGGCCAGACAATCCTGGGTCAGCTCCAGCGTCACTTCCTGCTTGATCAGCGAGGCAAAGGCGAACAGACGGGTCAGCGCGCCTTCCAGAACCCGGACATTGGTGCTGATCCGATGGGCGAGGAATTCCAACACACCCTCGGCCATGTCCAGCTCGGGATATTGGGTACGATAGCGTTCCAGCTTGGATTGCAGAATGCCCAGGCGCAATTCGTAATCGGTGGGGTGCAGATCAACCACCAGCCCGCATTGCAAGCGCGATTTGATCCGCTCTTCCAGGTTCTTGATTTCACCCGGCGCGCGGTCGCCCGAGATGATGATCTGCTTGTTCTGATCTACCAAAGCGTTGAACGTGTGGAAGAATTCTTCTTGCGTGCTTTCCTTGCCGGCGATGAACTGCACATCATCCACCATCAGCACATCGACCGAGCGGAACATCTGTTTGAAGTCCATCATCTTGCGGTCGCGCAGGGCCTGTACGAAGCGGTACATAAACTGTTCCGCCGACAGGTAGACGACATTCAGGTCCGGGCGGTTTGACTGAAGCTCCCATGCGATGGCGTGCATCAGGTGGGTTTTACCAAGGCCGACACCGCCATAGAGGAACAGCGGGTTGAACGTGACAGGGCCGCCCTCGGCCACACGTTTGGCAGCGGCATGAGCCAGTTCGTTCGGCTTGCCCACCACGAAGGTGTCAAAGGTGAAACGATCATCCAAGGGAGCGGCGGGAATGAGATTGTCATCATCCAGACGGGTGGTCGCCTGTCTGGCGGGCACCTTGGCAGTCTTGGTCAGTGGCTGCGATGTGGCGGCGGATACTTTGAATTGCACACGACGGACATCTGTGCTGACCCGGCCGATTTTATAGAGCAGCTGATCGCCGAAGGTTTTCGAGACGTAATCGCCGATGAACTTGGTGGGCACAATGAACTGTGCGATGCCATCGCTGACCCCTGAAAAGTCGAGGGGTTCAATCCAGTTCTTAAAATTGTTGGCCCCGATTGTTGCCAGAAGGTCCTGCTTGAGATCGCCCCATTCATCCTTTGTCATTCTTACCTTTTCCGCACCTAAAGCCTAATCCACAAGATGCCGATACAGCACCCCCCCAAATTTGACTCACGCAAAAAGTAAGAACCAGACACCAGACGATTGTCCCGCAAAAACGGGTCGCCAAGCCTTCATCAAACCGTCATATGCAGCGCGTAAAATTAGGCCTATCAAAAGGCTGTTCCCACAAGCCAATGCCGGCGGCAAATTTCAGCGTGCAACCTGTTGGACATTAGGGTCGGCAGATAATATTACAGCCGGGTTGCAGAACCCGAATTGCTGAATTTTCTGCTGAACCGCCTGTCCCCCCAAGCGTGAATCGCAGATCGAAACTAGCAAGCCAATCGCGGGCGCGGCAACAGTTCTTCTCTCTTGACAGGGCATTTGCGCGAAAAGAATCTGTTGGCCTTCAAAACAAGAGCCGGTCACAAAAAAGGCACCCTCAAAAAGGTGCCTTTTTCAATCAACGTCTTAGCGGAAATTTTTAACCCAGGGCTTTGACCCGTGAGCTAAGGCGCGACATTTTGCGCGAAGCGGTGTTTTTGTGCATCACACCCTTGGTCACACCGCGCATCAGTTCGGGCTGTGCGATTTTCAGTGCCGAAACTGCGGCGTCTTTGTCACCCGAAGCGATGGCTTCTTCGACTTTGCGCAGGTGAGTGCGAATCCGCGAACGGCGTGCCTTGTTCACGGCAAAACGGCGCTCGTTCTGGCGGGCGCGTTTTTTGGCTTGTACTGAGTTTGCCATTTGAATCAAACCTTTATCTGGGTTATCTGTTTAAACTATTGCACGTCAGCAAACCCAAACCGGCAGGGCATCAACCGGGGTGATTCTGGCCAGAGCGGGCCGCACGCGCATGTATTGAGAGGGCGTATAGACAATCAGGGCGGCTTTGGAAAGCCGGAAATTCCGGGCTGTCATCGGCTAACTGTCTGACGAAGCGTCACAGTTTTCCGGCGCGGGTCAGGAATGCTTGCGCCCGGTGCCGGGCACCTCGCTGTAGAACCAGTCATCCGGGTAGGGATACCACCAGTCGGCCTCGGTCGCGCGCGGGTCGATCACCGCCATCTTGGCGTGCCGGAACGCATTCAGCCCCTCGGGCCCAAGGGCGCGGCCAAGCCCCGAGGCTTTGATGCCTCCAAAGGGCAGGGCGTCATTGTCGACCAGCGGGTTGTTGACCCAGACCATACCGGCCTGCAATTCGTTCACGCCGCGAAAGGCTTCGTCCAGGTCGGTAGTGAACAGGCAGGCCCCCAGCCCGAATTCCGAAGCATTCGCGCGGGTGATCGCCTCGTCAAAACTGCTCACGCGGACAATTGAAACCACAGGTCCGAACACCTCGTGATGCAGCAGGTCCATCTGATCGGTGACGCCGGTCAGGATCGTCGGTTCATAGTACCACCCCGTGGGTCGATCCGGCGGGATGCGCCCGCCCAAGGCGACGGTCGCGCCTTTCCTGGTGGCATCCTCGACCAGTGCAATCACCTTGGCGCGGGCGGCCTCGGACACCATAGGGCCAATCTCGGCGATGCTCAGCCCATGACCGATCCGCAGCTGTTTGGTGCGGGCGACAAGCGCCTCGACGAACTGATCGTGCACGTCCGTGTGCACGTAGACCCGCTCGGTCGAGGTACAGACCTGCCCGGATTGCAGGAACCCGGCGGTGACGGTGCCCGCAGCGGCGACGTTGATATCGGCGTGATTGGATACGATACAGGCATCATTCCCACCGGCCTCGATCACCGCTGGTTTCATCCGGGCTGCGGCGGCCTGGGCCACCTTGCGGCCCGTCGGCACCGAACCGGTGAAAGCCACAGCATGGGTCAGTTTGCTGTCGATCAGGCGCGCGCCCACTTCAGCCTCGCCCGGCAGGCAGGCAATCAGCCCATCTGGCAGGGCGGTGAAAAACTCCATGAAGGCCATCGCGCAAAGCGTGCCTGCGGGCGAGGCCTTGAGCACCGCGCCATTGCCTGCCGCAAGCGAGGCCGCAATGGTCCAGCAACCAAGGATCAGGGGAAAGTTATAGGGCACGATGTGGACCGATACGCCCACTGGTTCATAGGTCATGTATTGGAACGATCCGGGCTGCATCGGGCCCGCGACGCGGCCATTATCGTGACGCGCCATTTCGGCGTAATAGCGAAAGATCGGCGGTATATTGGCAATCTCGCCGATGGATTCCGGATAGGGCTTGCCCGTTTCAAGCGTCATCAGGCGGGCCACCTCGCGCATGTCACCTTGTTCGATATCATTGGCCAGCCGGTGCAACACGGCGGCCCGGGATTTCTGATCTGTCGCCGCCCATGTGACCTGTGCGTCATTCACCTGCTGCAGAACCGTGTCGATGGTATCCGGCCCGGGCATTCCATAAACACCGACCTGTTCCAGCGTGCCCGGATCATGCAGCGGTTTGGACCCTTCGGTGATCGGGTGATGCGAGGGGGCCAGGAAATAACTGGGCTGGATGGGATCGAACGGCATTGCGAACCTCCGTTAGCGGATCATGTAGACCTTCTTGACGGTCTCGTGGACGGTGCAGACCCCCTTCCAGTCCTGTGGAAAAAAAGCGGCTGTGTCGGGCGTGATTTCAATCACCTCGCCGCTTTCATGCACGTAAGTACAGCGCCCCTCAAGGAAGTGGCAAAACTCATCTTTTGTCACATGGCAGTTCCATTTGCCGGGCGTACATACCCACAGGCCGCATTCCGATTTGCCATCCGGCCCCTTGTGCAGCAGTTTGCCAGACGTGTGCGAATTGCCCTCAATCATCGTCGGCACCGCACCCCAATCGGCAAGGTCGGTTTGGTCCAGCGGTTTGTGCATCACAGCTGTG
>Ga0316205_10001957_pt1 | contig 23281 bp, 21 predicted proteins | sample 3monthpyrite_MG_FD_204941 | JGI IMG/M metagenome (GOLD analysis project Ga0316205, IMG submission 204941) | Microbial mat bacterial communities from mineral coupon in-situ incubated in ocean water Damariscotta River, Maine, United States -... | ecosystem: Environmental > Aquatic > Marine >... | reverse complement strand
ATCACAATACCTGCCATTTTTGCAATGATACACGAATGATACATGGCGAAATGGCAATTTTAATTATATTAAGTTAGAGAGAAGTACATGACAGCTCGTCAAAAAAGAATGATGTTTGTAGCTATGTTAGTCGCGGGTATTGGTGTGTTTATTACGCTCATCATGATGGCGCTCAATGAAAACATTAATCACTTTTTCAGCCCAACTGAAATACATGAAGGTAAAGCACCTGCAAATCACAGTTTCCGTATTGGAGGCCTGGTTGTAACCGGTAGTGTAAAGCGAGATCCAGACAGTTTAAAAATTGAATTTGATTTAACCGATGGCGCAAAAAATTATCCGGTTCTGTATGAAGGAATTTTGCCCGATTTGTTTCGTGAAGGGCAGGGAATTGTTGCGACAGGTGAAATAAAAAATAATGTCTTTGTAGCCGAAGAAGTGCTGGCAAAGCATGATGAAAATTACATGCCACCTGAAGTGGCTGATGCTTTGAAAAAATCAGGTAAATGGAATGAAGGTAAAATGGATGATATGAAACACCCAGAAAATGTGCCCGTAGGGGAAGGGTATCCTCTACCTGAAACTACTAATACAAATGGAGAATCTAAATGATTCCTGAAATTGGGCACTTTGCTTTAATACTGGCTCTCTGTCTTGCCATCATTCAGGCGGTTGTGCCATTAGTGGGTGCGCAGAGAAAAATTTCTAGCTGGGTTGAAGTTGCTGCACCTGCGGCAATTGGACAAACCCTGTTTATTATTATTAGCTTTATTTGTTTGACCTATGCATTTTTAACCGATGATTTCTCTGTCGGTTATACAGCACGCCAGTCAAATACCGAACTCCCGGTTATGTACAAAGTTTCATCTGTCTGGGGTGGCCATGAAGGTTCGTTATTGTTGTGGACGATGTTTCTTGCAATGTGGACAGCAGCGGTAGCGATTTTTAGTCGTTCAATGCCGCTTATTATGCGTGGTCGAGTAATTGCAGTAATGGGTCTGGTGAGCATTGGTTTTTTATTGTTCACATTATTAACATCTAACCCGTTTGATCGTATGTTTCCCGCACCAATGGAAGGTCGTAGTTTAAATCCGTTATTGCAGGATTTCGGTTTGATTATTCATCCGCCTATGTTGTATATGGGCTACGTTGGATTTTCAGTTGCTTTCGCATTTGCAATTGCGGCTATGCTGGGCGGTCGACTAGATTCGGCCTGGGCAAAGTGGTCACGTCCCTGGACAAGTATTGCCTGGGTGTTCTTAACAGTAGGTATTGCATTAGGTAGCTGGTGGGCTTATTACGAGCTTGGCTGGGGTGGCTGGTGGTTCTGGGATCCGGTTGAGAACGCATCCTTTATGCCCTGGTTAGTGGGCACAGCTTTAATTCATTCACTCGCCGCGACGGAAAAGCGTGGTGTATTTAAAGCATGGACAGTATTGCTGGCTATATTTGCATTTTCATTAAGTTTACTGGGCACGTTCCTGGTTCGATCAGGTGTATTAACATCCGTCCATGCATTTGCTAATGATCCCGAGCGAGGTATTTTTATATTAATGTTCCTCGCTGTCACTGTAGGTGGTTCACTGGCACTTTATACATGGCGTGCACCGCAAATTCGCAGTGCCGTTAAAATTAATATGATGAGTCGTGAAGGTGGCTTGTTAGTTAATAATATTTTATTCGTGACTATTGCATCATCTATTCTGTTAGGAACTTTATATCCCTTAGCATTAGATGCATTAGATGCCGGAAAAATATCTGTTGGGCCTCCTTACTTTAACGCATTGTTTGTACCGCTAACGATTCCTGTCGCCCTGTTATTAGGTGTAGCTGCTTTAGCGCGATGGAAACAGGATAGCCTGCAAAGAATGGGCAATAAATTACTTATTCCATTTATAGTCAGTGTGCTTCTCGGTGTAGCCATTCCATATGTGTTTATAGATGATGTGAAATGGGGAGCCGTGCTTGCAGTGATGTTGGCTGTGTGGATTACGATGACCAGCGCGCAGGGAATTGTCGATCGAGTTTCAGGTAAACGTGATAAGTGGCAGGCATTACGTAATACACCGAGAGGTTTTTATGGAATGACATTTGCTCACATGGGGGTTGCCATGTTTGTGATAGGCATTACATTAACCAGCTTATACAGTACAGAAAAAGATATACGCCTGGTAAAAGGGCAATCATATTCTATCGGTGAATACGACTTTCTATTTGAAGGTGTGCAGGGCGCAACTGGACCCAATTATAAAGCGGATGAAGGCTGGTTTACTGTTTCATACCAGAATAAGGAAATCACTCGACTTCATTCACAAAAACGCTTGTATAACGCAGGCGGTATGCCGATGACGGAAGCCGGAATTGACCCGGGTTTCTGGCGTGACTTATATGTGTCATTGGGTGAAGACCTGGATGGTAAAGGCGCATGGAGCGTGCGCTTATATCATAAACCGTTTATTCGCTGGATCTGGTTAGGTGCATTAATTATGGCCTTTGGTGGTTTATTGGCAGCTACAGATAAACGATATAGAAAAGCTATAAAAGCGAAACAACCAGAAACAGCTGCAGTAGGTGTCGCTTAATGGCTCGTTATTCAGTTTTAATTGGCTTTTTTATTATGATAGGTGGTTTTGCCTATATGTTAAATTTGACCAATACAGGTGAATACAATCCACGTGATATACCGACAGAATTTATCGGCAGAGCGGCACCCGCCATAAATGTACCTGACCTTTATAAAGAATCAGAAGTTGTTAAAACGTCTGATATGAAAGGTAAAGTCTGGTTGTTTAATGTTTGGGGTACCTGGTGCCCGGAATGCTGGCGTGAGCATAAATATTTAATGGAGCTTAGTCGTTCAGGCGTGCCAATCATTGGTTTGAATTGGCGTGATGAGCGCCCGGAAGCCAAAGATATGCTGACTAAAATGGGTAATCCCTTTTTAAAGATCGGATATGACCCAGATAGTTCTGTCGCAATTGACTGGGGTGTGTATGGTGCACCTGAAACATTTCTTATTAATGCTGAAGGTATGGTTGTAGCAAAACATGCAGGTGGGGTTACACCGCTTGTATGGCAGGAAAAGTTTCAAAAGTTTTTTGTAAAGTAGTTGTTACTTTGAGCAAGGCATATATTGTTGTTATCCCCGAAAGCTTGTGTCGGGGATCCAGCGTCTGCTTAATTCAAAGTATCTAGATTCCCGGCACAAGCATTCGGGAATTAACGAAGTTTGTTTAAAATGCTTTTAAATTTTATATATCATATGAATATTTTAAAAATAACATTGTTAATAGCACTAGCATTTCTGTTTGCGAATCAGGCATCTGCTAGATTCGAAACACATGATTTTGCAACGCCGCAGATGGAAAAAGATTATAACGTGCTGGTACAGGAGTTACGTTGCCTTGTATGCCAGAACCAGAATCTGGCGGATTCCAACGCAGAACTCGCTCAGGACATGAGATTACGGGTTTATAAAATGCTCAGTGAAGGCAATAGTAAAGATGAAATTGTCGACTTTATGGTATTACGCTACGGCGATTTTGTAATGTATCGTCCACCCGTTAAGAAAAGTACCCTTGTATTATGGTATTCACCTTTAATCTTTTTAGCCATTGCAGCAATTGTTGTTGTTTCCTATCTGCGTAGACAAAAGAAAGAAGTTGAAGACGTTGTTGATAAGCAGCAACAGGAAAAAGCTAAATCATTATTGGATGATTAAGGCCAAAGATATTTGTCACAGTATTTCTGTGGCATAAATACAATTAATATTTTGAGAGTTTTATGACCAGTTTTATAATAAGTGCAGTTGTTTTAATTTTAATTGCCATCATTTTTATTGTGCCGACTTTGCGTAAGAAAAATTATGCTTTTTCAGAAGAGTATGATGATTTAAATATTGATATTGCTAAAGATCGATTAAATGAACTTAAAGTACAGCTCGAGGCTGGCGAAATTAGTGAGCAAATTTACCAGCAAATGCATGATGAGCTAGAGTCGACATTAGCATTAGATTTATCAAAAGAATCAAAGCAGGAGTCAGTGTCAGTAAAAGAAAAAAATAAACTTTCCCCGGTTATTCTTGCAGTATCTGTTCCTTTGATGGCCGCAGCTATTTATTATCAGTTAGGTGATTTTGAAGCCGCCACAGGAACCAGGTTTGAAGCTACGCCTATTCCTGCGGCTGAAGACAGGCAGCAAATGACAATAGAGCAGGCTGTGAGAAAACTCGAGCTGCGTTTGGCAGAGCAGCCAGAAAATCCTGAAGGCTGGTTCATGCTTGCTAAAACATATATGACTATGAAGCACTACCATAAAGCTGTTGAGGCATATGAAAAAGTCATATCTCAAGTGGGGGAGGAGCCAGATGTTCTGTTACGTTATGCAGATGCGCTTGCAATGACTGAGGGTGGCAATTTAACCGGTAGGGCAAAACCAGTTGTAGATAAAATAATAAAACTGATGCCAGAAAATCCAACTGTTCTATGGATGGGAGGAACAGCAGAAAACCAACTAGGGAATTACTCAACGGCTTTAACATATTGGTATCGGGTACGTCCGATGTTAACTCAGGACGCAGGTTCTTTAGCACAACTTGATGTTTTAATTAAAGGTGCTGAAAGCCAGTTAAATGAAAAAGAAATTGCAGAGTTAAAGCAAGCGGCTCCCGTGGCAGAAACTACAAGTATGGCTTCATCAGTAAAGGCTGAAATAGTGGTAACTGTTGAACTGGATCCATCACTTAAAGATAAAGTTTTAGCTACTGATACTGTATTTATATTTGCAAAGGCAATGCAGGGGCCTCCAATGCCTTTAGCGGCAGTTAAGCAAACTGTCAGTGCATTGCCTCTAACGGTTAGTTTAAATGATGCAATGGCCATGATGCCGCAAATGAAGTTATCTAATTTTGATCAGGTTAAAATTTCGGCAGTAGTTAGTAAGTCGGGTCAGCCAGGTACACAAGCGGGTGATTTATTTGCAGAGATTTCTCCCGTTAATGTTAAATCGCAGGAAAAAATTAAGCTGGTTATTGATCAGGTCAAATAAGCTAATCACTCTTTTCGTGGTTCTATAAAAACCCAATTAAATACAGGGTATTGCATCGCTTGCAATGCCCTGTGTAATCTTCTCTCAGATATTCTTCTCTGTTAACTCAATACGATAAAACACCTTTATCAAGGTGTAATTACATTTCGTCTGATAGCTAAAAAAACACACTAGAATTTTGCTACATTTATATTGACCACTATATAAATTGAGGGAGACTCTTATGAATATATCAATTGATTCATTTCCAAATGCACCACAAGGCTGGTCAGTAGAGTCAGCTGAAGCCGTTGCTAAATCAGATGGCTTTACCATGAGTGAGGATCACTGGATGCTTGTTGGTGCTTTACAGGAGTATTACCATAAAGTAGAGCAGCCAAAACTGCGACAGGTAAAAGACGCATTAGATGAAAAGTTTCATGCACAAGGTGGCATAAAATATTTACACCAGGTAGTGCCCGCAGGCCCGGTTGCAGAAGGCTGCAAATTAGCCGGATTAAATGTACCCGCAGGTGCTGTTGATCAGTCTTTTGGAAGTGTTGCTTAACAGATAATATTATGGAACTTATCTAACGTCAGCCTGATGTGTAACTATTATTCTCAGGCTGGCATTTAAGGTTTAAATCATGTCAGATTTATATACCAGTGGCTGACTCATCTTCTTTATTTTAGCCTGATTTTCGAGTGGTTTGTTTACTATATATGAAGCTGTTTTCAGATCGTCATTAAAGTAGCAAATTTGATTTCGACCATGTTTTTTTGCTTCATACATCGCTTTATCTGCAAGACTAATGATATCTTTTTCAGCTGTTTTTTTATTCTTAATTTGCTGGTACGAAGCTATACCAATACTCAGACTAATATTTTCTTTTGTATTTGGGTTTATAGGTAAACCCTTTAATGCCGCAATGTTATTTTGAATGTTCTGTGAGACTTTGATGGCTCCCTGTATGTCGGTATCCTGAAGAATAACAACAAATTCTTCTCCCCCGTAACGTGCAGCCATATCAGCAGGTCTATAAATGGATTTTTTAATACCTGATGCTACTGATTTTAAACACATATCACCTTGTTGGTGACCGTATTCATCATTAAATGATTTAAAGTGATCAATATCAATTAATAACAAACTTAATGAATTGTTGTTACGTTGTGTGGATCGAATTTGCTGACTTAGAAATGCATCAAAGCTACGCCGGTTATGTAGTTGAGTGAGCGGGTCCTGACTGGCAAGTTCTTCAAGCTTTTGGTTAGCATGCTTTAATTCCAGTGTACGTTGTGTGACAAGTTGTTCCAGGTTTTCCTGATACTCACGTATTTTTGCTTCATTTTTTTTACGTTCACTTATGTCACGGTGAAAACCAGCAAGTCTTACTATTTCACCTTCTGCATTTAAGTCTTTTACTCCGTGTGCTTCTACCCAGAGATAATTTTTGTTTTTACAGAGTACCCGATATTCAATAGAAAAATGTTGTTCTGTATTATCCATGTAATCTGACCAGATAATAAGAAACTTACCTAAATCATCCGGATGTATCAGGCTAATCCATGATTTAAATGAATGATCAATGTCAGATTCAGAGTAACCGAGCATTTGTTTCCATCCTTTGGAAAAAAATACGCTGGCTGTGGGTATGTACCAGTCCCAATATCCATCACCGGCACTTTCAAATAAAATATCAACTCTATTGATGGAATTCTGAACAGCATCTTTAGTGTTTTTAGTTGGTTTGAAAAGGTTGGAGTATTCTCGCTGAGTTTTGATAATAGCTAAACTAGCTTGTTCTCCTTCCCACTGTGTCGGTAAACAGTATGCTATCAGGCGCTCTTTTCTTTCGGTTATTTCAATTTCGAACTGGTGAAATGACTGAGCTTGTTCATCAAATTGTAAGCCGTTTAAAAGTGTTTTCTGGGTTTGTTCCAGTATTAAATGACCTTCGACATTTGCAAATAAAACATGATGTTTCCTGTATACAATCACGCCGTCAGTGATACATGACAGTATGCCGAGTAAGTCTACAGGTATATTTGAGTTGCTATGTATTGTCATATTGTGTTTAACAAAGAGTAAGAACTGAGTATAGCTGCTTTTTAATAGAATCAGGGCGTACAGTAGTTAGTTCGTTATTAGCAATATAATTAAATACTAAATTTATTTAACTAATAATAGATTTTTACCAAACGGTAAAATTAAAGAGATATAAGACGCGGTCAATTTGATCCACATCAACTTTAAGTTTCACTAATATGTTCTACTAACTACCAATAATAGTGTTAGCCAAATATCTCAAAGGCGAGTGGGCAAGTTGAAAGCACAGGCATTAAATCGAAAACAGTTTCTTCAAGGAAAATTCAAAGGTGAACAAGCTGTTCGCCCCCCCTGGTCGAAAGAAGAAAGTATCTTTATAGATGAATGTACGCGTTGTTATAAGTGTGCAGAATCTTGCTCGTCTAATCTAATAGTAAAAGGCGCGGGTGGGTTCCCTGAAATGAGCTTCCTTCGTCAGGGCTGTGACTATTGCGAAGCATGCGTACAGGCATGTCCTGAATCAGCTCTCTCTCTTACACAAGAAAATCACTTATATCCATGGTCACAAAAAGCGTTGATTACTCAACAGTGTTTCGCAGTTCAGGGTATTAGCTGTCGATCTTGCGGTGAGATATGTGAAGCAGATGCAATAGAAATTGAGATTAAGTTAGGTGGTATTAGTGAGTTAACAGTTAATCATACCGCCTGTAACGGTTGTGGTGAGTGTGTTCATGTTTGTCCTGCACACGCAATTGAAATTCAGAAAATAAACGTTCTAAACCCATTAGATATCAAACCTGATGGGAATTATCCAGTTAGCAAAATTCCATGTGGAGAAAACCTATGAGTAAATACAATATTTGCAGCGTATTAGTGCATGCAAAGCAGGACATGATTGATTCTGTAAAGGCGATACTAGAAAGTCAGCAGGGTGTAGAAGTACATGCGAAATCTGATGAGGGTCGATTAATCGTTACCGTTGAAGATGAGTATCGCAAACAGATAGGTGAACGAATTATGGGTTTTTATGAAATTGATGGTGTGTTGTCGGCTTCGATGATTTACCAGTTTAGCGATGATGAATTTAATGAACAAGAAACTATCGAATTACAATCTACTGAAGAGAGGATGTCAGCATGAAAATGACACGGCGTGAATTTGTAAAGAATAATGCAATAGCAGCCACTGCTACTGCTGCTGGTGTAACTATTCCAGGTATTAAAGATGTACTGGCAGCCTCTGAAGATAAAATTCGTTGGGATAAAGCCCCCTGTCGTTTTTGTGGTACAGGTTGCTCCGTTTTAGTGGGAACCCAGAGCGGTAAAATTGTTGCTACACAGGGTGATCCGGATGCACCGGTTAATAGAGGCCTGAACTGTATTAAAGGATACTTCCTTTCAAAAATCATGTACGGCAAAGATCGTTTAACTAAACCATTACTACGTAAGACGGATGGTAAATATGATAAAGAAGGCGAGTTTGAAGAAGTAAGCTGGGACGAAGCATTTGATATTATGGCGCTTAAGTGGAAAGAAGCGCTTAAAAATGACATGGCAGCTAACAAAGGAAAGCCAGCTGATAAAATTACTTCTACAGTTGGTATGTTTGGTTCAGGTCAATGGACAATTTTTGAAGGTTACGCGGCATCTAAGTTAATGAAAGCCGGGTTTAGATCTAATCATATAGATCCAAATGCGCGTCATTGCATGGCGTCAGCTGTGGGTGCGTTTATTCGTGGTTTTGGATCAGATGAACCTATGGGTTGTTACGATGATTTAGAACATGCCGATGCATTTGTGCTTTGGGGTTCTAATATGGCGGAAATGCATCCTATTTTATGGACACGTATTACAGATACACGTTTAACCAAGAAAGATAGCGAAGTACATGTTTTATCTACATTCAAACATCGTAGCTTTGACCTGGCTGATAACGGTATGGTGTTTACACCGCAAACCGATATGGTTATTTTGAATTATATTGCTAACTATATTATTCAAAATAAAGCTTACAATAAGAGTTTTATGGATAAACACGTTAACTTCAAGAAGACCACAACCGATATTGGTTATGGTTTGCGCCCTGAGCATGAACTTGAGAAAAAGCGAACAGGAACAGGTGGCAAACTAAGTGGTATTTCTTTTGATGAGTATGCAAAGAGTGTTGAAGAATACACGCTAGAGTATGCAAGTAAACTATCGGGTGTGCCTGAAAAGAACTTATTACGTTTAGCAAAACTTTATGCGCATCCTACCAAGAAAATTACATCATTATGGACCATGGGTTTCAATCAGCATACACGGGGTGTATGGACTAATGGTTTGATGTATAACGTGCACCTTTTAACTGGAAAAATTTCACAGCCAGGTAATGGTCCGTTCTCATTAACGGGTCAGCCATCGGCATGTGGTACAGCTCGTGAAGTAGGTACATTCTCACATCGTTTACCAGCTGATTATGTGGTTAAGAAAAAAGCTCACCGTGATTTTGCTGAAAAAATCTGGGAATTACCAGAGGGTACTATTCCAGGTAAGCCAGGTTACCATGCTGTTTTACAAAACCGTATGTTGAAAGACAGCAAACTAAATGTGTATTGGGTAATGTGTAATAACAATGTTCAGGCTGCGGCAAACCTTAATGAAGAAACCATGCCGGGTTATCGTAATCCGGATAACTTTATTGTTACCTCTGATCCTTATCCAACGGTTACTGCAATTGCATCCGATTTGATTTTGCCAACTGCGATGTGGACAGAAAAAGAGGGTGCCTATGGTAATGCAGAGCGTCGTACACAGTTCTGGCGACAGCAAGTTGCTGCACCCGGTGAAGCAAAATCAGATTTATGGCAGTTAATGGAATTTGCTAAACGTTTCAAAATGGAAGAAGTATGGCCAGCTGATTTATTAGCTAAATCTCCTCAATATAAAGGTAAAACATTATTTAATGTTTTATTTGAAAATGGTCAAGTTGACAAGTTTAAAAAACAAACTGTTATGGATGACCGAGGAAATAAATACCAGAATGATGAAATGGAAGATTTTGGTTTTTACGCACAAAAAGGTTTGTTCGAAGAGTATCGTCGCTTTCAGTTAGAAGGTGTTAAGAAAGGTCATGAGCAGGCACCTTTCGATGTTTATCATAAAACACGAGGACTAAGATGGCCCGTAGTTGATGGTAAAGAAACATTATGGCGTTATGCAGAAGGTTATGACCCATACGTTAAAAAAGGTGAAGGCTTTAAGTTTTATGGTAAACCTGATGGTCGAGCGAATATTATCACTGCACCTTATGAAGTAGCGGCGGAAAGCCCAGATGAAGAATATGATTTATGGTTATCAACGGGTCGCGTATTAGAGCATTGGCATTCTGGTTCTATGACTCGTCGTGTTCCTGAGTTGTATCGTGCGTTTCCAGATGCGGTTGTGTTTATGCATCCTGAAGACGCAAAAGCGCGTGGATTACGTCGTGGTTTAACTGCAAAGATAATCTCCCGTCGTGGAGAAGTTGAATGTCAGGTAGAAACTCGTGGACGTAACAGACCGCCAAAAGGTCTGGTATTTGTTCCCTGGTTTGATGCCGGCCGTTTGATTAATAAGGTAACACTTGATGCGACTGATCCGCTTTCAAAGGAAACGGATTATAAAAAGTGTGCCATAAAAATCGAGAAAGCCTAGGTAACTATTCAGCTTACCCCTGTAAGGCGCTATGACTAAGTTGGGAAATGGTTATTTACATTTGTAAACTCACATTGCCCGCCTTGTCCTAGCACCTTACAGGGGCAACCTGAACTGTTACCTGATTAACATAGTTATTAGATAAGTTTTAAGAGAAGTTTTAGTGAACACACCAAGCAACAAATCATTACAGAGTCGTCGTCGCTTTTTGGAGAATATCTCTAAAGCGGCTGGCGGTGCTGCGTTGTTTGGAATTGGTTTGGGTTTGTACTCGCAGCAATCAAAATCATTGCCCTCAACGGCTATACGTCCGCCGGGTGTGAATAATGAAAGTGATTTTTTGTCGGCATGTGTTCGTTGTGGGTTATGTGTACGCGATTGTCCCTATGACACATTGAAACTTTCAAAGTTAGGTGAACACGTTGCTTTAGGTACGCCTTATTTTGATGCTAGAAGCATACCCTGCGAAATGTGTGAAGATATACCTTGTGTGAAAGCTTGCCCAACAGGTGCGCTTGATCCTGAGTTAACCAATATCGATGACGCGCGTATGGGGCTGGCTGTGTTAATTGATCAGGAAGCCTGTATTGCTTTTCAGGGTTTACGTTGCGAAGTTTGTTATAACGTTTGCCCAATTCAAAATAAAGCTATATCAATTAATAGGCAACGTAATAATCGTACGGGTAAACACGCTCTGTTTATTCCTGTAGTACATTCTTCAGATTGTACAGGTTGTGGTAAATGTGAACATGCCTGTATTTTAGAAGAGGCGGCAATTAAAGTGTTGCCAACAAAACTGGCTAAAGGTGAGTTAGGGCATCATTACCGTTTAGGTTGGGAAGAAAAACAAAAAGCGGGAGAGAGTTTAGTTACACCCGATTTAGAACATAAATACAACCTTCCTCAGGGTACTGAGTATGATTATGAAGGAAAGGGTTTGATTCAGCCTGATGAAACACCATTTAATGAAAGTGCACTTGATCGTTTGAATAAAGGGCGCTTGTAGGAATGGTTAAAAATAATGATAAAGTTATTGGTCAGGATGCAGTTGTTAAAAAAGGCTGGTTAATTGCACATAAGTGGTTGTTGTTAAGAAGGTTAAGCCAGTTAAGTATTTTAAGTTTGTTTTTGATGGGACCATTATTTGGTTACTGGTTTATAAAAGGCAATATGTCCTCTAGTTTGTTTATGGATACAGTTCCTTTGAGTGATCCGTTTGTTTTTTTACAAACTTTATTTACGGGGTATCTACCAGAGATATCAGTCGTTGTCGGTGCTGTGATAGTCGCTTTATTTTATTTTATAGTGGGTGGCAGGGTGTACTGCTCATGGGTTTGTCCGATTAATATCGTAACGGATGCCGCTGACTGGTTAAGACGTGTATTAAAAATTAAAACATCGTTAAGTTTTTCAAGAATGGGGCGTTATGGTTTGCTGGTGATTTCAATGGTGCTAGCCTCAATAACCGGAATACTGGTATGGGAGTTAGTAAATCCGGTAACCATGATACAAAGAGAGATAGTGTTTGGAATGGGTTTGTCCTGGTTGTTTATAGTTGCCATATTTATTCTAGATGCATTTGTTAGTCGTCGAGCCTGGTGTGGGCACTTATGTCCAATGGGCGCTTTTTATAGTCTTCTTGGACAGGCTAGCATATTAAAAGTAAATGCAATTAATCGTTCTTCTTGCAATGACTGTATGGATTGTTTTTCAGTTTGTCCGGAACCACAGGTTATTAAACCTGCTTTAAAAGGTAAAGCTGAAAGTAGTCCGGTTATTTATTCAGGAAACTGTACAAATTGTGCTAGATGTATTGATGTTTGTGCAGAAAATGTATTCACAATAAAACATAGATTTATAAATTAGATATCAATTTTACGATATATTTAATAACTTCTCAGGGGGAGTTACACTTATGAAAAATTCAATTTTAGCAGGCTTAATACTGATGAGCTCGTCTGTGCTGATATCAGCAACCTCGGGTGCAGGTGAAGTAAATTCACTGCGTGGTTCTTCAGATATTGATGCCCCATCAAATGAAGTTGTCAATAAACGTAATATTAATGATCGGGCGCCTATTTTGCGTGATTATGTGCAGCAACCACCTTTGGTTCCACATAAGACCAAAGGTTATAAAATTAATATGAAGTTTAATAAATGTTTAACCTGTCACAGCTGGGCTAATTATCAAAAATCAGGTGCTACAAAAATATCACAAACGCATTTTTCAGGGCGTGATGGTGAGGCGATGTCAAATGTAGCACCAAGAAGATACTTCTGTAATCAATGTCATGTTCCTCAGGCAGATGCTAAGCCGCTTGTTGATAACTCATTTCAACCAGTAAAAACAATTCATTAAAATAAAGGGTAAAACAATGAGCATAAAATCATTGATTAATAAAATGAGAAGCCCTAGTACAGCAACACTCGGCAGTCTCTTAATAGCAGGCTTTGTAGCTGGTGTTATTTTTTGGGGTGGTTTCAATACGGCGATGGAAGCAACCAATACTGAGGCTTTCTGTATCGGATGTCATGAAATGAAAGACAATGTGTATCAGGAGTACAAAGATACTATCCATTATGCGAATAGAACCGGTGTTAGAGCAACATGCCCCGACTGTCATGTACCAAAACCCTGGATACATAAAATGGTACGTAAAGTACAGGCGAGTAATGAGTTGTTGCATAAGGCGTTGGGAACTATAGATACGCCAGAGAAATTTGAAGAAAAACGTCTGCATCTTGCACAGAATGTGTGGCGCTCAATGAAGCAAACGGATTCACGAGAATGTCGTAACTGCCATAATTACGAGTCTATGGACTTTGGAGAGCAACAAAGGAGAGCGGTTGCTAATCATAGTAAAGGACTTGAAGAGGGAGCGACCTGTATTGACTGTCATAAAGGTATCGCGCATTCATTGCCAGCATTATATGAAGTCGATCCTAGTGCAGTAACAGGAAATGCCGGTCATTAATACTGTTTGATCCTGCAGGGACCAAAGCTGAAATATCAGGTTTGGTCCTGTCTTTTAGTCTCTGGCATTCAGCTACGCTTTCATCCACTAAGCTCATCTATTATCTCTCTTTAAGATCTGGCAATTTATTCGATAAAACGTATGATATAGTCGTAAAAAATCAGGCGCTGGCCATTTTATGACAAAATCTAAAAAATACTCTCTTCGTTTTATACTAACGGGCTTATTCACGCTTCTTATGTTATCTGTAGGGGGGGTAATTGGTACGTTAAACTATACACAGATATCCCGGTTATTACTTTCTGCGTCAGATAAAATTTATGACAGGGTCTCAGAAGAGGTTGTTCTCAATTACTATAAAACATATAGCCCTGTTTTTAATTCTTTAAAATTACTTTCTCATTCTTCTTTGTCGACAAGTACATCCTTTAAAGAACGGCTGGCATATATTGGTGTACTGTCAACAGCTCTTAACACAGAAGAATCAATTACTGCTGTACAAGTGGGTTATGAAAGTGGTGATTTCTTTATTGTTAGAAAATTAAATACAGATGCTTTAAAAACACAGTTTAATGCACCTGAAAGAGCAGCTTTTCTGGCTGAGAATACCGATGTCAATAAAACTGGAACAGTTGTTTTATCAAAAGTATATCTAGATGTAAACCTGAAGGTGATTAAGCTGGGTGAAGATGTAATTACTGACTATGATCCCAGGGTCAGACCCTGGTTTAATCAGGCATCAAGTATAGCAAAGGCAATAACCCCTTATTATTTCTTTTTTATGCATGAAGTGGGAACTACTATAACCATGAAGATGCATCAGTCTGAAACAGTCATAGCAACTGATCTAACGCTAAAAAATATTTCAAATAGTTTAATGAAATCTAAGATGACGCCAGGTTCAGAAATGTATCTGGTGACATCAAGTGGCACAGTAATAGCTAGTTCAAATGAAGGTGAAGAGTTAATTGAAAATACACAGGGGAAAGTCATACTAAAAAATATAAATGAACTTTCAAGTGCAGTGATAGTGGATGTGTTATCTCAAAACTTATTTAAAGAGCAAAAATTAAGTTTTAGATCAGAAGGTAAGTTATGGCAGGGTGCAGTTAAGAAAATAGGAAAACTAGGTGGTGATGATTTATATCTATTGGCATTTACACCGGTTAAAGAGTTATTGGAGGATGCTATTGAGATAGGCCTGAAGAGCATCTATCTGCTAATTTTTATTATTATGCTGGCTTTACCCGTGGTTTGGCTAATTTCAAAAAGAATGTCAATTGCTATGCAGTCTCTAGCAGTAGAGGCTGATAAAATAATGCATTTTGACTTTTCTGTTTCAAGATTATCAGAAAGTAAAATTAAAGAAGTTGATGAATTGTCTAATGCTCAGAACTTAATGAAATCCAGTTTAAGTCAGTTTATAAGTTTAATTAATTCTCTGGCGATCGAGAAAAACTTTGATTCTTTACTGGAAAAAATAACATCAGAGACACTGAAAGCCAGTAAAGCCAATGCAGTGGCTACCTATCTAATTGATGACGAAAATGAGCTTAAAGTTGATTCGCTTAAATCAGCAGATGATTTTGATATTGATAAAACATGTTTACCTGATTTTCTGATTTCAACTAATGATAATATTTCAGAACTGTTTAAATCAAATGAGTGCAAATATTTTAAACAAAACTCTAAAGATGATTCGGAGTGGCAAAGTTTAGCTACACAGTTAAATATAGATGAAATTAAAGTCATTTTGTTACCTTTGCGCAACAGGCAGTCAGAATTTATGGGGCTTATTGCTCTGGTATATGATTATAACGATGATGAAACGGATTCATTACAGCAGCAGTCTTTTTCATTTATTCAGGCATTCTCTAAATTTGCTGCAGTTTCATTAGAGAGTAAGCAGTTACTTAAAATGCAGGAAGACTTGCTGGATGCTTTTATTAAACTGATAGCAGGTGCAATAGATGCTAAATCTCCATATACCGGGGGGCATTGTCAGCGAGTACCTGAGATTGCAAAATTACTGGCGCAGGCTGCGTGTGACTCGGAAGATCCGCGATTTTCTGAATATTCATTAACTGATGATCAGTGGCAAGAGCTGCATATAGCAAGCTGGTTACATGATTGCGGTAAAGTGACTACGCCAGAATATGTGGTTGATAAATCAACCAAGCTTGAAACTATTTATGACCGTATTCATGAAATACGTACTCGATTTGAAGTATTAAAAAGAGATGCTGAAATCGATCACTGGAAAGCAGTATCAAACGGAGAAGATATAGATAGACTAAATGAAACCTTAAAGCATACGATTCAGGAATTAAATGAAGATTTCGAATTTGTTGCAACCTGCAATCAGGGTGGTGAATTCATGGAGCAGGATAAAATTGATCGTTTAAAGAAAATTGCTGATAAACGATGGATACGAACACTTAACGATAGACTGGGTGTTTCATGGGAAGAAGAAAATCGAATGAAAAATTCACCTGAGAAGTCCTTACCGGTTGAAGAGTGTTTATTATCGGATAAACCCGAGCACATTATCGAGCGCTTAGATTCAGAGAAAATACCTGAGAATAATCAGTGGGGATTCAGACTTGATGTACCTGCGTTTAAATTCAATATGGGCGAGTTGTATAATTTGTCTGTAAAGGCGGGTACTTTAACAGGTGAAGAGCGTTATATAATTAACGGCCACATGATTCAGACAATTAAAATGCTTGATGAATTACCATTTCCTGCTCATTTGAGAGAAGTTCCGGCAATTGCCGGTGGTCACCATGAATCAATGGATGGCAAGGGGTATCCGAAGAGACTTTCAAAAGAGGATATGTCTCTAACTGCACGAATGATGGCCATTGCAGATATTTTTGAAGCATTAACAGCATCAGACAGACCCTATAAAAAAGCTAAGTCATTAAGTGTATCGCTTAAAATTATGTCAGACATGAGAGATCGACATCATATAGATGGTGATTTATTTGATTTGTTTTTAGGTTCGGGTGTTTATTTGAAATATGCAGAAAAATATTTGTCTAATGAGCAGATTGATAATGTAGATATCAAACAATATTTATCTTCTTAAGAGCTATGAGAGTTAAATTTTTACTGCATTTTTTTCTATTGTGTTCTATTAGCAATACTCTATTCGCTGACAGAGTTGTGCGTGAACTGGGTCGTGTGGACGGTGATCCTGAGCCTTATGTCTTCCCCTATGCTTTCGCATCTGAGTCAATGGGGTTTGTTGTCGGTGTTGCAGGTGGTATTAGTGGTTTACCACAGGAGCAGAATAGCCTGATAACGACTTTACTGGTTAGTAATGAAGGCGCAGCTGCTGCATATGCCTTTTTTAATAATTACCAGTTTTCTAAAGATTCACATTTTTTTGTTGATCTTAGTCTTGGGTTGGGTGAATTCCCACAACAAAGAGCTTATCTTGATGCATCACCGTCGACAGGTTTACCCCCTGCAGGTAGTAATGATTCATCTGCCGATAATTATTTCGAAGCAGAAGGTTTTTCTAACTGGATAGAAATTGATTTTAAATATCTATTTGATATTGGTAATGGTAAATCTAATCCGGTTAATATATATACTTTGAGTGAAGGTTTATTAGTAGGTGGTGCAAACGGGGGGGAGATATTTAATCCATTTAAGTCGGGGCGCACTTATTTGCAAACAACTTTTTTTCACCATAACAGGGATTATGAAGTTGACTCTGAATTTCCACTCTCTACAACCGGAGTAGGCTTTTCTTTAAAATATGATAATACCGATTTTCCGATTAACCCAAGTTCGGGTAGCATTTTAAAGATGGGTATTAAGTATGATCCGGGTTTTAATAACAATGAAAAATGGAGTGTTGCGGAAATGGAATACAGCTCCTATTTCAAATTGCCTCAAGGACCGTTTACAGAGCAACAGGTAATCGCGTTTAATGCCTGGACGTCACATACTTTAAGTGATGCACCTGCACCTCATTATTATGGAGTCACACTGGGTGGCTTATATCGTTTGCGCGCCTACCCGATAGAGCGTTTTCATGACAAAAGTGCGCTTTATTATTCAGCTGAATTTCGTACTATTCCTAAATCTGATCTTCTAAGAAATATCAGTTTTCTTGAGTTTATAAATTTAGAGTGGTGGGAGCTGGCTTTTTTTTATGAAACAGGCCGGGTTGCATCTGACTGGAATTTAAAGGATCTACATGATTCCATGAAATCAGATATGGGTATCAGTTTACGAATAATGGCTAATCACGATATTGCTCGACTTGATGTAGCCTGGTCAGAAGAAGATACTGCCATCTGGCTGATGTACGGACATCCGTTTTAAAAGACAGTCGTAAGTCAGAGGTCTCTAGTCGTAAGTCAAAAAGATACATGTTGCTCTCCCTCTGGGAGAGGCTGCGGTGCCAATGTCGTCAGATAAACCTAATACAATGTTCTCCATAGTATTAAGTGTTGCTTCAACCATATTTTCAAATGGGTCAAAAAACCATGCATTAGCCGTTCTAGTTGATGCTGTGAAAAGAATGCTTGATGATAGTAAAATAATGTCCAATGTGGCAATTCGAGTACGCTTTTGCATAAATATAGTTCGCTATTTATTGGAGAGGTGTGATTCTACTTACTATCAGCGTATTAGAAAAAACTAATATTAGGGTTATTGTTGTTATTTATCTTGTATCTTATTGAATATAAAGGATAATTAATACTTGTCGGAATTGTTCATGGTTTCCTCATAGGTACCATATAAAAGTTTAATAGAATCTGGAGATTTGAGTGAAGTTCACAGTAGACGAATTTCGTGCCTGGGAAAATAAAAAGGTCACCCTGTTAGGTATGTCGGGTGTTGGTAAAACATATTTATCAAGTATGTTACGTGATAGCCATTGGTTCCATTTCTCTGGTGATTATCGAATAGGCACTCGTTACCTGGATGAGCCTATTCTGGATATGATTAAACAACAGGCTATGCAGGTTCCATTTTTGAATGAGTTGTTGCGTAATGACTGGATTTACATTCGTAACAATATCAAAGTTCATGACTTAGGCCCGGTGCTGAGTTTTGTTGGAAAACTAGGTAATCCTGAATTAGGTGGTGTTGAGCTGGATGATTTTGTAAAACATCAGGCGCTGTATCGTGAAGCAGAAGTTGCTACCATGTTTGATGTGCCTGACTTTATAGAAAAAGCACAAAGTATCTATGGCTATCAGCATTTTATTAATGATGTAGGTGGAAGCCTGTGTGAACTTGATGAAGAGGGCGTAATAGAAACCCTGGCTGAGCATACATTGATGCTTTATATTCAAGTGACAAATAAGGAAGAAGAAGAGAAGTTAATTGCCAGAGCGCAGAGTGCGCCTAAGCCATTATATTATCGAGCTGAATTTTTGCAGGAACAGTTAGCTGTATATTTAAAAGAGAATAAGTTGCAGTATGCAGCTGAGATGGATCCTGATGAATTTACGCGTTGGGTATTTCCCCGTTTGTTTCATTCTCGAATACCGCGATATGAAAAAATTGCCAAACAGGGCTATACAGTCACTTCTGAAGAGGTTGCAAAAGTTAAGAATGAAGAAGATTTTTTGAAACTGCTGGAAGCTGCAATTGCAAGACAATCATAAATTAAATTAAATTAAAGGAAAGAATAAAGAAAACGCAAATGAACGCTAATGCACGCAAATAGAAGCAAAAGCCTTACTTAGTAAAATGCGTTGAAGGCTCATCACTCAGATATATTTTCTTTTAATACGTTAACTTAGAGTAAAAGAATGCCGCTAGTAGCTCATAATCAATTACCTTCATTTAACCGTTTACGCGGTGAAGGCATAAAAGTGCTCGCACCAGATGCGGCACAACATCAGGATATACGCGAGTTACATATTGGCTTATTAAATATGATGCCTGATGCCGCTCTATCTGCTACAGAAAGGCAGTTTTTTAGACTAATCGGTGAGAGCAACCCAATAGCACAGTTTTATGTGCATCCTTTTACTTTGAGTGAACTACCCAGAAGTGAAAAAACTCAGGCTCATATTGATCAGTTTTATGAAACATTTGAGCAAATAAAACAACAGGGTTTAGATGCTTTAATTATTACGGGTGCAAATGTGATTGGCCCTGAATTATCCAATCAGGCTTTTTGGAAACCATTAATTGAAGTCGCTGACTGGGCGCATGAAAATGTAACCTCAACATTATGTTCATGTTTGGCAACACATGCTGTGCTGGAGTTCAGATATAATCAGAAACGTGTAGCGCAGGCTGATAAAAAGTGGGGTGTATTTCAACATCAAATTACTGATCAGTCACATCCTCTGGTAACAGATATTAATACTCGATTTGATGTTCCGCACTCCCGATGGAATGATGTCAGTCGTGAGCAATTCGAACAGGCCGGGTTAAAAGTGCTTGGCGTCGGAGAAAGTAATTTTGTGCATCTGGCTACTTCAGAAGATGGTTTCAGAAGCATATTTTTTCAGGGGCATCCGGAATACGATACCATTTCTTTATTAAAAGAATATAAACGAGAAGTTCTATTATATATTGAAGGAATTCGTAAAGACTATCCTCCATTCCCGGAAAATTATTTTGACTTGAAGTCTTCAGCGATATTACGTGAGTTTAAATCAAATGTAATTCGTTCAATAAATAGCGCTATAGACATGCCTGAGTTTCCTGAAGACCTGATTGTACATTATCTTGATAATACCTGGCATGATACGGCAGAAGGTGTGGTCGGTAACTGGGTGGGGCTGGTTTATCAACTTACTCACTCTGATCGAATGAAACCGTTTATGGATGATGTGGATAGTAATAACCCCCTTAACTTATAGTTGAAGAGAAATGACAAACCCCGAGATGGATGAACCCCTTAATGTATTTGGTGAGCCCTTAACAGCCTGCAGTGATAACCCACCTACAGGTTTTTATCGGGATGGCTTTTGTAATACCTGTACACAGGATGTGGGTTCACATACAGTGTGCATAGAAATAACCAAAGAATTTTTAGAGTACTCACGATTTAAAGGAAACGACCTTAGCACGCCTATGCCAGAATACGGGTTTCCCGGCTTACAGCCGGGAGATAGCTGGTGTTTATGTGCAGCACGCTGGAGCGAGGCGCAGAAAGAAAATATGGCACCAAGGGTTCACTTAATGAGAACCCATATCAGGGCGCTGGAAATTGTACCTATAGAACTCATGCGTCAATATGCTGTAGATTTAAATTAATATATTTTATTTAAATGAATGAGTTAATTCAGCTCTGTATTTTGAAAAGTATTTTTTTATAGCATGGAACGTTATTTTTTTACCGTGTTATTAAATTGTTATGTGTTTAAAGCAGGGTTATTTATTTGTGTTAAAAATATTTTAGCTCGTTGATATCCCTTTGGTAGCCACGAAATAGTCATTGCTATATTGAGCCGCCTGAAAAGTTTCTATTTATTAGTTTTAATTTATTGTAAGAGAACCCTGATAAGTCAAGTCTGTTTATTGGCTGAACTTTTCAGGGCCTGATATAGGCGTATTTTCTCTTATGTGTTTTGAAAAACTATTTTTTTAATTTTTCGATACCTAATGCCTTCAAAATAAATACTTCAAATACTGAATCAGTGTTGCCCTTTCGCATTTTACGCATAAAGTATTTTTCAAAGCCTATTTTGGCCTGATGTACCCATTTGCCTTTTTTAAACCAGGTAACATTACGTGGTGGAATCTGTGGAATCGCTACAAATGCTGCACCGGTGTCACCCATGTCAGCTAGACATATTGCATTCCAGGTGCCACAACTTTCCGGTTGTTCGCCGCGTAGTTCATGATTAATATTTTTAACAATAGCCGTAGCCATTGTTTCTATCATATAGCCCGTTTTAGGTGCACCGGTTGGAACAGGGGTTGCTTCAACCGGAGGGATGGCAACACAAACACCTGCAGAATAAATATTTTTATATTTTGGGTTACGCTGATTATCATCAATTATGACAAAACCACGGGGATTACATAATCCCTCAACATTGGCAACGGGATCGATGCCTTTGAATGCGGGAAGCATCATTGAAAAATCAAACGCTATTTCATGCTCTTTTATTAAATTACCTGCTGAGTCAAGTTCTTCAGTAAATAACTTACCATCTTCAACTTTTGTTGTTTTCGCGTTGCTGATAAATTTTATATCGTGTGCGCGTAAGTCTGACTCAAGCATACTCTTAGAATCACCCACACCGCCCAAACCAAGATGCCCAATATAGGGCTCTGAAGTTACATAGGTCATTGGGTATTTATTACGAATTTTACGTTTGCGTAATTCAGAATCTACAATAAATGCAAATTCATAAGCAGGGCCAAAACAACTGGCAAAAGGCATAGCACCGATAACAATCGGGCCAGGGTTTTCCAGTAAATGCTGAAATTGTTTGTAGGCAGATGCGGCATGCTCAGATGTGCAAATAGAAGATGTAAAACCTTCAGGGCCTGATCCAGGCACTTCTTCAAAAGCCAGTTTTGGTCCAGTAGCAATGACAAGGTAATCGTACTCTAGTGTTGAGCTTGACTGAAATTTCAAAGTGTTATTATCAGCATCAATCTCTGTCACCGTATCAACAATTAAGTTAATACCTTTTTTATCAAGCACAGGTTTTAAGGGAACGGAGATATCTTTTGCTGAGCGCCAGCCTACAGCGACCCATGGGTTTGAGGGGGTAAATTGAAAGTGGTCACGGTTATTGATAATGGTGACGCTGTGCTCTTTACCTAGCTCTTCGCGCATTTCATATGCGCAGGGTAGGCCACCTACGCCGGCGCCAATAATTGCAATATGTGCCATTTGTAATTTCCTCGATTTATCATTTGGGTGTTATGACAAGGTTATTACAAGTATTAGGCCAAGTTTATATACTCATATAAATCATAGGCTTATATGATGAAGAACAGGGTTATCGAAATGACAGTAAGTCCTGTCATGTCATATTTGTCATGACATGACAGGCTTATAAGTTGTTTACAGGTGTACGTAGACTAGTGGACAGATACATTAGGGTTGGATATGCCATTTCGAATTTCATCATCTGTCGCGTCACGGACCTCAAGTACTTTTACCTTGAAAGTGGCAGTTTTACCCGCGAGAGGATGGTTACCATCAACTGTTAATTTATCGCCTTCGATTTTAGATACAACGAAGGTTTTAGATTCGCCTTCAGAATTGGCCATTTCAACCTGTGCTCCAACCTTTCTAAACTGCGGTGGTACGTTTTCCAGATCATCTGTGAATGTCAGCTCCGGGTCATATTCACCAAAACCTTCTACAGGGGGTAATTCAACTTCAATGTTGTCGCCTACCATGCGGCCTTCCATAGCCCTTTCTATTCGCTCAATTAAGCCCATATTACCGGCTCCATGAACGTAATGTACGGGTAAATCAACCTGTTCTACGACATTTCCCTGATCGTCAGTAATGGTATATGTAAACTGCACGGCTTTATTTCTACTAATTTTTTGTGATGGCATGATTTCTACTGTTGTTAATATAAATATCTCGCCATTAT
>Ga0316205_10001956_pt1 | contig 23295 bp, 23 predicted proteins | sample 3monthpyrite_MG_FD_204941 | JGI IMG/M metagenome (GOLD analysis project Ga0316205, IMG submission 204941) | Microbial mat bacterial communities from mineral coupon in-situ incubated in ocean water Damariscotta River, Maine, United States -... | ecosystem: Environmental > Aquatic > Marine >... | reverse complement strand
ACAGGGTGCCTGGTAATGTTGGAATCTGGAAAACGAATGCTCAATCTTACTGTGCTGATCATCTTGCTGATGACGGCAAGTGCTTGCAGCCGTACGCAGATTTTCTACTCACAACTCGACTGGATAATTCCGCGCTATGTTGACCATTATATTTCACTGAATGATGAACAATATAATATTATAGACATTCATACGCAACAGTTTCTGAAATGGCATTGTAGCACCCATTTGCATAAGTATGCGGAGTGGTTTACACGTTTAAGTCATGATGTGGATAAAGGTCATATGGATACCGGGAAAATTGAATTGTATATGGATGAACTTCAGGTTTTTTGGGAAGAACTGGTTGATGAGTATGTCCCCGGGTTGGCAGTCACGATTTATCAGGCAGATGATAAACAGGTAATGGAGTTGTTTGAGAACATAAGTGAAAAGAATGCGAAATTATCTGAAGAACTTGTTGAACCACCACTGAAAGATGTCGAGCAGGAATTGACTGAACGCATGCAGGATAGATTTGAAAACTGGTTCGGATCGCTAACAACCGCGCAGCTTGAATCGATCAGGTTATGGAGCAAAAAGGTTGCTCCACATCAACGCTTAAGGCTGGTCATGCGTGAGCGTTGGAAAAATAGCCTGCATCGGCTGTTTGTGTATCGACAGGAATTACCGGAGTTTGTGACAGGTGTACAGCAATTAATCAAAAATCCGCAACAGGTATGGACTCCGAAATATAAGCAACAGTTTGCACAGATGCGACAAGGTGTCATCAGTTTGATAGAACAGTCTGTTAACAGTTTGACAGTGAAACAGCGCCAGTATTTCATCAAGCAAACCAACTCCTGGGGCAAGGATTTAAATGCGCTTTCCTGTAACAGAACAATGCGGGCGTCGACTAGTTAAAACAATAAGCGCCCTTTTTCTCATTAGTCTGTCGACTATTTATATATACAAAAGGTCGTGAGTTCAGTCCTCGACATTGAATTAACAATCGGATCGGAACTGATGGCTACTCTGACTCATATCGCTATTAGCTATTTCATTTATATAATTACTCTCCATTACCCTACTTCCATCGGTAATGATGAGTCATTACCCCATTCAAGCATGGAACCGTCATAAACAGAAACATTGTCATAACCTAGTAATGCCAATGCGAAAGCACTGTTTGAAGCAGCAATGCCACCCCCGCAATAAGTAATAACTCGTTCAGCAGCACCAACATCGACATCATCGAATTTACTTTGTAATTGATCGGCTTGTAAGTAACATCCAGTCGTCGGGTCATGTAGATCCATGAACGGTACATTGACACTGCCGGTGATCCGCCCTTTTCTACCAAAACATATATCACTTTCTCCTTTATGTATGGGCGTGGGAAGTGCGCTGATTATACGTGTCTGATTATCGTCGATGAAACCTAATACTTCGTCCTTATCTACAAAAGCATCAGTGATAGTCTTTGAAACATAATTCCCCGGTTCATATGAACATATTTGATTTGATATAGGGTGACCTTCTGATGCCCACTTTTTCCATCCGCCATTAAGGATAGCAATATTATTAAAGCCAACTGAACGCATGATCCACCATGCCCGCGCAGCCCAGTTGGTTTCTGAGGTGCTATAGAGTACAACGTAACTATCATTGCTAATACCGTAAGAATTCATGGCTTCGATGATTTTGTCTTTATTACAGAGCATTAATGGTATTTCTGATGCTGTATCAGATAAATCATTGAGAATATCGATAAAACCTGCTCCTGGGATATGAGCCTGTTCGTAATTATTGCGGCCGCTTTGAAATATAAACGGAGATTTATTCCGGTGTTCGGGGTCAGTATTTTGAGTGACGTAGACAGTGCAATCAAAGATAAGCAGATCTTTTGTATCTAAATTTCTCTCAAGCCAATGGGTTTCGGCCAGGTATTCTGGATGTTGATATTCAGCTTTTATATCTGTCATATTATTTTAATCCTTGATTACCTACAGATGTAAGTATTTGTTGAACGTACAACATAGTAAGTAATTCAGAAGGTATTGATAATCTACCAGAAATGAATATGATTTATTCTAGTCACGAATAAATCAGTAAAACACCAGGTAATAGAAGAGTTATCTTAATATTAAATATATAAGATGAGTGGCGCTGGCAGGGACGACGCGTCAAAATGATCGATGGCACAACGGTCACGATGCCGGACACTCCATCTAATCAAGCTTCTTTCCCTCAGCAACGTGGGCAACAACCGGGCCTGGGATTTCCTATCTGTCGCATAGTAGGCATTACTTGTTTGGCCAGTGGCGCCTTGCTGGTGGCAGCTATAGGACGTTTTAATAGCAAGGATGGCGATGAATAGACGCTGTTGCGCACAATACAAGATACCTTTAATTGTAATCAACAAGCCTAAGATTCGCTCAGACTAGATGAGTGCCACGAAGTATCAGTTACAAGCACTGCCTGCAGGTATGGCTGCTTTACATGCAACATTCACAGGACGTGGATGATAATGATCTAGAGCTTCTTTTTCAAATGATGGCGCAGCAGCGAGTGGGTAATCGTCCCAATCGCATAGAGCCAAGAGCTGTAAAACGAAGGCCCAACGCTTTTCCTTTGTTGATGAAACCACGTGATGAAGCGAGAGACATGGTAAAGAAATATGGTCGTCCAAGGAAGCTTAAGTCAGTGCCATTCTACTTTGACCCCAAATAGACAAAGAACTGTGAATCGCCCGCCAGACAATGTCAGTCATTAATCCTGGCCATATGACTTGATGCTCATATTACATCTAAATTTATCAAGTTTTCGCTTCATTTTGCTTGTCCCACAGGGTTATTCCTGCTTCATCTTTCTGACCAAAAACACTGCGTAGATGCAGATCTCGCTGAGGAAAGGGAATTTCGATACCATATTCTTTCAATTTGCTTTCTATCTCCCACAGATAAGCGGCCTGCACTGCTCCTGGTCGCTTAACTGCCTCTGCTTTCAGCCACACGACCAGTTCAAAATTAAGGCTGCTATCACCAAACTTGACGAACCAGATTTGTGGTTGGTGAATTTTTTTATCATCTTTTAATGTCCATTTTACTTCATCGGCAGCTTCCAGCACTGCTTTTTTTACGGTGTCTTTATCAGTACCGTAAGCAACGCCAAAGGGTACATGGATACGGCGTATTGTATCGCGCAGGGTCCAATTCGTCACCTGGGTGTTTATAAACTCAGAATTAGGCACAAGGATATCGACATTGTCGTTTGTGGTTATTAATGTGCTACGCATATTGATTTCTTTAACTTCACCTAACAATCCTGTAGCTAACTCAATAAAGTCTCCGACTTTTAGGCTGCGTTCAAATAGGATGAGTAAGCCTGCGACAAAATTACTGATAAGGGTTTGAAGGCCAAAACCAATACCCACGCCTAATGCACTCGCAAACAAAGCAAATTTGGTGAAATCAATACCTATAGACGACAAGCCAATAATGATGCCCAGGATGAGAACAATGTAATGAATTACTCGGCCCAGAGTATATAGTGAACTGGCACTGACCCCATCATTGCGTTGTCCCAGCTTTTCTAATCCTTGTCGGATCATTTTTGAGATAAACCATGCGACGGTAATAATAAATAGAACACTCAGTAAACCCATGGGGGTCACTGGGGCTTCATTGACTTCAAACAGGGTCGCATTCAGCCACTCGTTTACCAGTCCCCAGCTTTTCACAAGCCACATTTTTGTATTGATCTGCCAACGTCTGAACCAGCCAGCATCATTTTCTGTCTTCAGCTGCGCCAGCTGCAGCAAAAAATTTCCAACACCCTGTTCCAACTCAAGTTCATGTAACGTGCGATCATTCTCATCCGCCTGCTTCAATAAACGCTTGTAGGCTTGACTCAATACTGGATCCGAACGATCGAGGTTGGCAGCTTGTGCGGATGCAAATTTTTTCGATTGTTCAGTTAAAGAATGCCACGAATGTTGTCGTTCTTTAATGGATTGCTTCAAATCCATGAAATTTTTTGATATCTGTGGCAGTGATTCGTTGTCCTGCTTAATCTGCACCGTTAACGACCTATCCAGCGCATGCATCATTTGATAACGCATAGCAGCCAGTTCGTGGACACCGCTTTGCACTTCTTTGCCTGCTGATACCAACAACATATATTTAATGTTAGCAGACCCCAATGGAGTACCTGGAGACTGCTCATCGACGGTTACTTCGGGTTGTTGACGGATGGCATTAAGCTTGGCTGTCTCTCTGGATTGTTCTTTCTCCCATGCTTCATTTGTTGTTGATGATGGTCCAAGGCGCAAATGAATATTATCAAGTTCTTCTTGCAGACGTTTAGTCTGTAGATTCGAGACTTTTGATTTTGCCTCACGTCGTTTGTTCTGCAATGCAGCCAGTTCCAGACTGACTCGGTTGGCCATTAACTCAATCCCTGCTGACAAACGTTGAGGATCAGATATTGCCAGTTTCAAATAGTTATTTCGGCGATTCGACTGACGTTTACGTTCTAGGGCAAGCTGCGCCCTTTGCCATAACATATCGCCTTTTTCCAGATCGAGGTCATTTTTCAGTTTGCGCCATAACAAAAAGCGATCCATTGCCTGATCAATCGTATATTTTTCTGCTGTCACAAGTTGAGGCAGCGTGTCAGTAATAGTCTCATCTTGCAAATTGGAAAATTGTTTGAGATTTTCGTGGATTTTCTTTACCTGAGGCATCAGGGTTCTGCGCTGATCAGACTTCACCGCCTTCAGTGATTCCTTCAGACGTGAGTAGGTTTTTTTGATACGGGCATCCAGGTCAGCTTTCTCTACTTTTTCATCCGGCTGGTAATACAGCCACCAACTGGCTTCCAATCCCTGAGGGTCAGGTGGAGCTGGTAGCTTGTCTTCTGCTTGTAGAACTGAACTGATTAACAAGGCCAGACATAAAATCCATTGAAAGATTACAGCCATTTCATTCTCCTGAACCCTATCAGTAACAAGAAGGCTATTGAACCCATCACAGTCAGCAAAATGAAGTAGCCTGATTTAGAATGCAGCTCTGGCATATACTCAAAATTCATTCCATAAATACCGGCTAAAAAACTCAAGGGTACAAAGATAGCCATGACAATAGTGAGCACTTTCATAATCTGATTCAGTCGATGAGAAGCCACGGATATGTAACCTTCAATCAGGTCCGATGCCGTTTCATAGTAGAGTTGCGACAGACTCTGGACGCGTTCATGTTTCTCCCATACGTCGATTACTTCATGCTGACGTTCAGTGTCACTAAAACCGGTAAAGGCCTTGTCTTTGAGTACGCTGAAGAGTTGCTCATGGTAGGTTGCAAATCGGTGCATTCGTTTAAGATCACTCTTGTACTGAATCAGCTCTGCTAACAGTGTGTCATCGGCGTGATCCAGCATTAATTCCTCTAATTCCTCAAGACGTGGCTCAAGATCCAGAAGAATTCTTGTATATCGTTCCGCCATCAGGCGGCAAAGTTGTAATGCCAGTTTTGGCATTTCGTTAAATTCTATGACATCTTGCTCTGCAAGCATCTTTTCAAGTCTGTTGATGCTCTTTGACTTTCCAGTATGGCGCGTCACCATAAATCGTTCACCGACGAACAGCGCAAGTTGAATAGTTTTAAAATCGATATCTTTTGATTCCGCTGATAATCCTTTTAATAAAATAAAGGTATAGTCAGGGAAAGCTTCAATCTTCGGCGGATGACGATCGCGCTGTGCATCCTGTATTGCCAGCTGATGCAGTCCAAATTGACTCTCTAGCAATTTCGCTTCGTCTTCCTTGTCATTGTCACACAAATCCACCCAGATCATTGATGTAGGCTCCTTGCGCCATTGGTCTATAAGCTCCCGGCCGCCGGTCATCATCTTGCCAGATAGAAATAAACAGGTTTTTATCATATTTCTCAGCTCCTTCGTCAATCATAGGCATTAATCCTACTCTCTTTAGTATTATGGTCCAGACTTACGATAAATAAAAAAGTTACATGTAACTTATCTTCAAGTAGTGATGTCCTGTATCCTGTATTTCAGTAGAACATTATATACAGGAAAAAAAATGGATAATATTTCACTCAGCCTGCTTGCTGTTATCATATTACTGGCGGCCAATGGTTTTTTCGTCGCTGCCGAGTTTGCCCTGGTCAAAGCAAAGGGATTTAGAATAGAGACTTTGGCCAATGAAGGCAGCTCAGCTGCTGCACTGAGCATGCGCATGCAGCAGAATCTTGAAGCCTACCTGGCCGCTTGCCAGCTGGGTATTACCATGGCTTCACTGGGCTTGGGATGGGTGGGTGAACCTGCCGTCGCCGCCCTGCTTGAGCCACTATTTCACGACATGGGTATGCCAGATGCGATGCTACATACCACTGCATTCATTATCGGTTTCCTGATCTTCTCTTCGTTACATATAGTCATAGGCGAACAGGTACCCAAAACCCTGGCCATACGCAAGGCAGAACCTGTTGCACTCTGGGTAGCCTACCCGCTCCATGCTGCCTATTTAGTGGTATTCCCTCTCAACTGGTTACTGAATGCCTCGACCGGCAAGATTCTTTCACTTTTTAACGTCGCTGAAGCGACACATGCGGACGTTTACAGTAACGACGAGCTCAAAGGTTTGGTGGCCACCTCGGTGGAACATGGCGAATTGGGAGCAGACAAGGCTGAAATGCTAAGAAACCTGTTCGAGTTCGATCAACGCCAGGTTAGCCGCGTCATGATCCCGCGCACCTCACTGAAATTACTGGATATCCATGGTGATGCTAATGAAAACCTGGCTTCCATTCGCGATAGCGGACATTCCCGTTTTCCTTTGATCGACAGTGAAGATAATGAAAGAATTATTGGCATTGTTTTGGCAAAAGATTTATACGCCGCCATGCTGCAGGATGATAAAGAACCCTGGAAACATTTACAAAAGTATTGCCGTGAGCCATTTATTGTTCCTGAATCGCAGAAAGTGTCCCGGTTATTCGATGTCATGCGTGCCAAACGCGCACATCTGGCACTGGTCGCGGATGAATATGGCGACCTTGTCGGCATCATCACTCTGGAAGATTTGCTGGAAGAGATCGTTGGGGAAATCGAGGACGAAACCGATACATTCACGGTTTCGTATGCCATTACTCCCATCGACGACAATCACTGGAATGCCGATGGACTGGTGTCACTATCCGATGCCGAACGCAGCATTGGACTTGTTGTACCTGATGGACTGGATGCCAATACCCTTTCTGGCCTGTGCATGACTTCTTTGGGGGAAATGCCTGAAATCGGCGATGAAGTAGTTGAATATGGCTACCGTTTTACTGTACAGAGCGTGGAAAACCACCGTGTGGGCAGGCTGCTCATCGAAAAACTGAACGATATTGATGAAGAAAAACAAAACACCGATACACCTTCAACTGATTCATAAGAATAAAAACTGGAAAAATCTATACACATGAACCCGGTTACCGGCAACATCGAAGAACAGTCCGAAACTAACCGGGGAGATTACATTATTGGCCTTTTGCAGGCTGAAGATGACACCGCAATCAGCGCGCATCTCGATGGCATTGAAGGCGAAACCCTTAGCTATCTCGGTGAAGAGGTGCGCGGCAGGATCATCGGTGAAATGGGGCGTGTCAATGTTGTGGGTTTCCTGAGCTTTCTTGGACTGGAAACTCTCTTTCTGCTATGAACACAGGAACAACAAGGCTATTGGTCATACTCCCTGAGTTCGTCCAGATCGACTTTGTATTCAAACAAGCTCAAGGCCTCCTTGATCAATGCTGCCTTGGCGCTGCGTACTGGAAAAACAGCATACGCGCTAAGCTCAATCAAAGGAGCCTCCTGTACAATTTTCAATTGCCCGGTTGCAATGTCATCCGCCACCATCCTGGCGGGCAGGTATGCACTGCCGCCAATATTCTGCAAATGGGTCAATGCAATCCTTGCCTGACCAATCCTGACATGGGGTTCCGGCGCATCGGGAAACATGCGTCGATGTTGCACAGCATGAGCCAGGCCCCAATCAACCATCAGATAGCCATCCCCCAGCGCCTCGTCAACACTTTGATCCGTTTCTGTCGACACCAGCAACAATTGCACCAGGGCCACCTTGCGAATCTGCAACACATCAAGCTGAGCAGGCTCCAGCATAAATGCCACATCCAGCAAGCCATCCAGCAGTCGTCGCGTCAACAAGGCCGGCGTATGGGATTCAGCAATAATCGCCACTTCCGGCATGCTCCGCCGCAAGTTAACAAACCACTCCTGCAACGCCACATCCCACAAGCGTACACTCCCTCCGATCGCCAATTGTTGGGCGGCACCGCCAGCAGATACATCCTGTCGGGCTTTGCGCCATCCCGAAATCAACATATCCGCATAGCGCAACAAGCGATGCCCTTCCGGCGTCAAACGAATATCCCGCTTCAGGCGATCAAACAGTTTCACCCCAAGTATCGATTCCAGCTGCTTTATTCGGGCGCTCACCGCCGCCTGTGTCAGATGCAAGGCTTCAGCAGCTTCACCAAAATGGCGGGTACGATTCACCTCTAAAAACGTTCTTAATAACTCAATATCCATAAATCAATGATAAAATAATTTTTAATAATCAACAATTATTTTTAGTTATATTTATCATTCAATTTACCCTAAAGTGCCCCACAAGACTGAAAAACAACAATTCTCAGGAGAGTTGCACGATGCAGGTGAACTGCGCTCAACCAATAAATCAATCACAGGCAGAAGTCGAAAGCATGGAGACATGGCCTGATGAAACGCTTATCAGCTGGATCACCACCCAGCAGCACAGTGCTTGCGCCGCTTTTTCCACCCTGATCAGACGTCACCGTCCATGGATTTATCGTCGTTGCCAATTTCGTCTTGGTAACCATCATGATGCCGAGGATGCCTCACAGGATATTGTCATGCGTGTTTACACCAAACTGCATCAATTCCAGGGGCGAGCACAATTCAGAAGCTGGCTCAATACTATCATTGACAACTACTGCAACAGCTTTTCGCTACGTCGTGCCAGGTACATCACCACGGGACACATCGAACAACTGATTGAATCTTACCAGCAAGAAAATGTAGTTGACCCCTACGTGGTGATTGCAGAAACAGAGCAGATGAGACTGCTATTGTTTACGCTTTCAGAAAACGCAAGACAGGTGTTATGCCTGCGATTCTTCGGCGATCATTCACTGGTTGAGATTGCCAGCATGCTCTGCTTAACGCTGAGTGCGGTCAAGGCACGCCTTTATCGTGCCATTGAACAGCTCAAGCATCATTATCAGAAATTTGATGACGTCAAGCCGTCCCTACACTATGTATAGTGGGACTACAATTTCAGTGGAAGTAGCAATACAGACTACGAATAAAATGCAATTATGAATTTTCAGTACATATATTTTTTTATTATGCATCATATTACTGTCAGTTTGAAAAAGTGACGATGAACTAAGCCAATAATAAGATCTATGTAATAGTAAAAAGCTTGCTGACATGAACAATGAAAAAAAACTGTTAGTGCTGCTGTCAGTTAATGCTTGTACATTGGCAACACATAGGGCACTTAAATGACTTGGTCTAAGATCATTGAAATTGGAGCAGCCAGCCTTGCACTTTATTTCAGCATTGAATCTGACTGGTTCGAAATGAGAATGAATAGAATTTTTTACGTACACGCTTATGAATAACCTTTATTGAGGAGAATGATTATGAAAATTATAACTGGCCTGTTTTGTTTAAGCCTGGCCGCAGCTGCAATAACCATGGGTGGCTGCGCATCACAACCACAAATGACACAAGAACAGATCCTGAGTCAAAACCAGAAGGTAGCCAGCCTGAATTCGGCGCTCAAGCAAGCCAAGGCGAATGATGCAGAGTTGCTGGCTCCGGAAAGCTATACCAGGGCCGGTAACTTACTTGATCGCGCGATGGTAGCAGCCAGCAACAATAGTAGTGAAGTGGCGAATGCTGAGGCTGCTGCTGGTTTGAAGGCCATCGACAAACTCACAAGCGATAGCAAGAAAACACGTGAAATTCTGGACGAGGTTTTGCAAGCCCGTGATCGCGCCCATAAAGCCGGTGCCAATACTGACGATGTAGATGCAGATCTCAAACGAACCGCGATAATGGTTGAGGATGGCAATATCGAGAAGGCGAAGAAACGTCGTCCCGAACTGCTTGCACAATATCAAAAGATTCAACTAGTGGCCCTGAAAAAGAACACCATGAGCCTGGCGAAGTCTGCACTGGCGGATGCCAGACAACAACGTGCCACTAAATATGCACCTAAAACACTTGCCCAGGCTGAGGAAGAAATGGCCCTTGCAGTGACGATACTGGATGCAGACAGGTCTCAAACTGAAAAAGCCAATCTACATGCGAAAAAAGCTAAATGGCTGGCAGAACAAAGTGCAGCCATATCCGAAACTATCAAGGACTTCGATCGACGTGATTACACCATGGAAGATATTGTACTTTGGCATCAGCAACAACTTCAGACAATCAATGAGCCGCTAGGTGGACAACTCCCTTTTAATGAACCCGACAAAAAGGTGGTACTTGGTTTCAGAAACACTTTAGACAAGTTGGTCAATGAGCGAAATATGACGCGTGCCCAGCTGCTGGAAGCAGAACAGCTATCACAAGCCCAGCAGCAGTCTACCGAGAAGAGGATTGCCGGAATGATGTCTGCCACACAGGCAGAAAAACAAAAACAACATGAGGAGCAACAAAAATTTGAAGTGGTACAGGCTATGTTCAACGAAAGTGAAGCCAACGTATACAGACAAAGAACGAATGTATTGATCTCTGCACATGGGTTTCAGTTCCCTTCAGGGCAGAGTGAAATCCAGGCGAACAATTTCCCATTGATGAACAAGATCATACGGGCAATAAAAACCTTCCCCAAGGCATACATTGAGGTATCAGGACATACGGATTCGATGGGAGATGATGCCAGTAATCAGCTGCTTTCAGAATCGCGTGCCGCAAAGGTGGCAAAATTTTTGAATGAGGTTGGCGAAATATCCTCAAGCCGTATCATGTCAAAAGGTTTTGGCGAAACTAGACCCGTTGCCAGCAATGAGACCCGAGAAGGCCGTGCTGAAAACCGTCGGGTCGAAATTAAAATCGTGAATGAATAATATGATTTTCACCCACCCCTTATAGGGGTGGGATGTTATTCAAATCGAGGTTGATTAAAAGTTATTAGCCAGCGAACTTACAAAGGATATAACCATGAAAATTGCCATCCTGTCTCGAAATGCCAAGCTCTATTCTACGAAACGATTGGTGCAGTCCGCAGAGGAACGAGGACATGAAGTCCGTGTATTTGATGTACTGCACTGTTACATGGATATCACTTCTCACAAACCCCAGATTCGCTATAAAGGTGAAATCATTCAGGGCTATGATGCCATTATCCCCCGGATTGGTGCGTCAGTAACTTTTTACGGTACTGCTGTGCTACGCCAGTTTGAAATGATGGGGGTCTATCCACTGAATGAATCAGTGGCAATCAGTCGATCGAGAGACAAACTGCGCTCACTGCAATTATTATCACGGAAAGGAATTGGCTTACCGGTCACTGGTTTTGCTCATAAACCGGATGATATTGGCGACCTCATCAAGATGGTGGGTGGTGCACCTCTGGTCATCAAATTACTGGAAGGTACCCAGGGTATTGGTGTGGTACTGGCTGAAACTAAACAAGCCGCTGAAAGCGTCATCGAGGCCTTTATGGGTTTAAAGGCCAATATACTTGTACAAGAATTTATTGGCGAAGCGGGTGGTGCCGATATCCGTTGTTTTGTTGTCGGGGATAAAGTGGTTGCCGCCATGAAGCGTCAGGGAGCCGAAGGAGAATTTCGCTCCAATCTGCACAGAGGTGGCAATGCCTCCTTGATAAAAATTACCCCGGAGGAACGCTCTACTGCGGTCCGTGCTGCGAATACCATGGGCCTGAACGTCGCCGGAGTTGACTTACTGCGCTCAAACCATGGCCCGCTCGTGATGGAAGTCAATTCATCCCCTGGCCTCGAAGGTATTGAAAATGCCAGCGGCAAAGACATTGCCGGCATGGTTATTCAATTTATTGAAAAAAATTCCAGACAAAGCAACACTCGCACAAAAGGAAAGGGTTAGCAGCAAGGACCAACAACACGACAACCATTAATTGTATAGTGTAAGATTGGCCAACTTCTGTTCCTCAACCTCATCGGGTGGCCATGCAATCCATTAAATTTATATATCGCTTACCAGGGTCTTCATTCAGGTACCTGGCTCTCTTTGTCCTGCTGATTACATACGCGGCATCTAATGCACATGCGCAGACTACTGAGAGTTCGGAGCCGGTCGCCGGAATAAATGCAAAGTTACAGAATGGACTTGAGAACCTGGCGAGTATCCAGCAATCCATCGAGTTAAAACGAAACACCATACGCGATTTCAGAGAACAACTGAAACAGCTGAAGGATCCTTCAGATCAGCAGGAACTAGAACAGAAGATAGTACGCATTAAAAGCGAAATTTCGAATCTTCAACTGTCTTTCGAACACATTGCGCTCGGCGGGGTCAGTCAATCAATTTTTACTGACCAACCAGAACAACGAATAAAATGGCAGGACGAAATCGAGCAGATTAGCAGGCCTCTCCTCTCTTCTCTCAAGGAACTTACCGCAAAACCGCGACAGGTTGACAGTATGCGTAGAGAGATAGATAGGCTGGAAGCTCATCTGAAGATCATCGACAAGGCGCTTGGCTCGATTCGTTTCTTCAATAATCAGCAGTTAGTCCCTATGCTGGCCGACCCGATTAACCAGTTGCTCGTTGACTGGGAGCAACGCAGGAATGACACCCAACGAGCAATAGACATCACACGTTTCAAACTTACCAGCTTGAGAACGGAAGGTGCTACGTGGCAAACATCCACCAGGGAAGCGATCAAGGAGTTTGCTCGTGGTCGCGGCCTGACACTGCTCATGGCCACAATCATCGGTCTGGCTATCTGGCTACTCTCAAAGGGGCTACTCAAGCTGTACTGGCGATGGTTCTATAAAACCCAATATGATATCGGCATCATACGAGCTCCATTATTGTATTATAGTTACCGTCTGGCTACGGTGGCTATCATCGTACTCGCCATACTCATGGTATTTTATGTACGTGGTGACGTACTGTTTCTTACACTCGCGTTGATTGCGCTTGCAGGTGTCGCTCTCACACTGCGGCAGACCCTCCCCCGTTACACTGCCGAAATACGGCTCTTGCTCGGTATCGGCCCGGTGCGCGAGGAAGAGCGGCTTGTATTGGACGGCATCCCATTTAATGTGGAGTCACTCAGTATCTATTCAGTCTTGCGGAATCCCGCCCTCGAGGGGGTCGTGCGACTACCCTTGCATACCATGAATGAGCTGGCTTCGCGACCCGCCGGACAAGAACCGTGGTTTCCATGCCAGCCAGGAGATTATATCATTCTGGCCAATGGGAATTTTGGCAGGGTGTTACATCAGACGATCGAACTGGTGGAGATCGCGGTTCTGGACAGTGCAGTACATATCCGCACGAAAGACTTTCTCAGTCAGAATATTCGCAATCTTTCACGCGATGGATTCGGCATTGCCAGCACGTTTGGCATTGACTATCAACATCAGTCTATCTGTCTTGACGCAGTACCGGAGAGATTCCGGGAAGCGATCATCACCCGCTTCGAACAAGCGAATCTGGGAGATGATCTTGAGGACATTCTGGTCGAATTCAGTGCGGCCGGTGCCAGCTCGCTTGACTACCGAATTTACATTACTCTCAACGGTCGCGCAGCAAATGCATTTTTCAAGGCTCAACGTCTGATACAACAAGCCTGCGTGAAAACCTGTAACCAGGAAGGCTGGGTTATTCCTTTTACCCAGATCACTGTCCACTCAAGTCATCATGTTGAAGAAAACGAACAACATACAGATCAAATTACGAGCATCGTTGCGAGAGATACGGATGAAGCATCCCCGGCTCCCCGTTAGCCATAATAGGTCAAGTACTTTTCCAGAATGGTGACAAATAGCACTTTATAAACATGCTTACTTAGTGATCCACGTTATGAAACCTGATACAGCAATCCGGAACAAGCGAAACTTTGACATCGACGGGAAAAACAGTAAGGTAAAGGTACTGATTGTTCCTGCCAATAAGGAACTCGAGATCATTTGTAATGACATTGATTAAAGCAAGAACTGACTGGCTTACCCTTGCATCACGGGGGATTCTGTTCTCACTAATCTGGTATGTTCTTACTGGTGGTGCCATTGCTTCCTGGTGGATTGGTGTGCCGGCGGTATTGCTTGCAATTTTGTCGAGCACCCTGTTACTGCCACCTGCATCTTTTATATGGCATGAGTTCCTCAGGTTCCTGCCCTTTTTCCTCGTGCGCTCCTTAGCTGGTGGCGCAGATGTGGCCTGGCGTGCCTTTCATCCCCGCATGCCCATCGCCCCGAAACTCATTGAATACCCACTGCAGTTGCCGTCGGGACTGCCGCAGGTGATATTGGTAAATACGGTTAACTTGCTACCTGGCACCTTATGTGCCGAACTTGGCGAGCAATATATGAAAGTACATGTTATTGATGGGCAGAAAGATTGCTTGTCAGAACTTGAAGCATTGGAGCAACATGTAGCCAGGATATTCGGCAAATCTCTGAATATCATTGAAGGAGATCAATAAAATGAAGCGGTTCAAGGATATTCTTTGTGTGGTAGAAACCGGAAAGGCATGTAAGCCTGCCCTGGAACGTGCAATCACGCTGGCAGAAAATAACCAGGCCAGCCTAACGATCATCGATGTGACCGAACGCATTACAATGGGCGTCGGTATGCTGAAGGATGGTCCAATTTCCGCCGATCTACAGGCCGCGGTGGTAGATTCCCATGCGCAAGCGCTGGAAACTATGATCGACCCCTACCGCAAACGGATAAAGATCAAAACCAAAGTGCTAACTGGAATATCTTTTCTGGAAATAATTCGCGAGGTATTGCGCTACGGGCATGACCTGGTGATCAAGATACCTGATGCGAGGGACTGGCTGGATCGATTATTCGGCAGTGATGACATGCACTTGTTACGCAAGTGTCCCTGCCCCATCTGGCTGATCAAGCCCAAGGCACCAAAATCCTATCGGCGTATCCTTGCAGCAGTTGATGTAGACGATTCATATCCACATGCAGAAGTGGAATCACAACATATTTTGAACCGGCAGATACTTGAAATAGCTAGCTCCCTGGCGCTATCTGATTTTGCAGAACTACACGTCGCACATGTCTGGGAGGCGGTCGGTGAGGGTGTTATGCGCGGAGCACTCATGAATACACCTGAGGATAAGGTTGTTGCCTACGTCGAAAAGGTGAGGAAACATCGTCAAGCCGGTCTGGAAAAACTTGTGCACGAAGTATCAGACAAACTGAATCAGGATGCCATGAATTATCTCAAGCCTGAAACGCATCTTGTCAAAGGCAAAGCACGAAAAGAGATCCCCGTACTAACCAATCAGATCGAGGCCGATCTTGTCGTTATGGGAACAGTGGCACGCACCGGTATTCCCGGGTTCATCATGGGCAATACAGCGGAGACGATTCTGGACCATATTGATTGCTCAGTTCTCGCAATAAAGCCTCCAGGGTTCGTAACACCCGTCATGTTAGAGGATTAATTGCATGCAAACATTCAACTTTGCCGTGGCCATATTTTTGTTGCTGAATATCGGTGCCGGTTTGTTTCGCATTCTTCGTGGACCTAGCGCCGCTGATCGCATGCTGGCAACACAACTATTCGGCACCACGTCGGTAGCTATACTGCTGTTATTGGCGCAGGCCTTTGGAAATCCAGCCCTTCGGGACGTGGCGCTACTACTGGCGTTACTGGCAGCAGTGACGACGGTGGCCTTCGTGCGCAGAGCCTGGCCGAACCATCAGGCAAACCATGACACCGAGTGACTACCTATCCGCGGCGTTGCTAATCGCCGGGAGCCTCTTTTTTCTCGCCGGCACCCTGGGCCTGCTTCGCTTTCCGGATGTATACACACGTCTTCATGCCCTGACCAAAGCCGATAATGTCGGCTTGGGGCTGATGATAACAGGGCTGGCCTTGCAGGCGGAATCATGGGTAGCAGTAGGCAAACTGCTGCTGGTCTGGGCGCTTGTGCTGCTCGCCGGGGCCAGCGTTGCCCATTTGGTCGCCAGAGGGGCATTGCGCCGGGGGATCAGCATTTGGAGGAAGTAAACCTGCTGGCATGGATGTTCGATAGCCTGCTGGGTCTGGGATTGTTGTGGCTGGCATGGCAGGCACTAAGCTGTCAGGACCTGTTCAGGGCGATTGTATTATTTGTTGCTTTCGGCTTATTGATGGCACTGGTGTGGGTGCGTCTTGATGCACCGGATATAGCACTGGCTGAAGTGGCCATCGGCGCCGGATTAACGGGTGCCTTGTTGTTGGCTGCACTGTCGAGACTAAATTCAATAACGGCCAACGACAATACTCCAGAACAACAGAAAAATGCTAAACAAAAAATCAGGGGGGTTCAGTGGCTACCGGCTATGCTCATGTTGCTGGTTGCTGTGGGACTCGGCTACACGGTTTTATCACTGCCGCCTTATGCTCTGGGATTAAGTGCCGAGGTCAGCAGGAATCTCGAGGCCAGCGGGGTAAGCAACCCGGTAACTGCTGTACTGCTTAATTTCCGCGGTTACGACACCTTGCTGGAAATGGTCGTGTTGCTGGTTGCTTTGCTCGGTGTCTGGTCGTTTGGCAGCACGGCATTGCATCGCGAAACTGATCCCGGCCCCGTACTGGATATGCTGTCACGTCTGTTGACGCCAGTATTGATCCTGGTAGCGGCTTATCTGCTGTGGGTCGGCGCGCATGCCCCGGGGGGTGCTTTTCAAGCGGGATCGGTGCTGGGAGCGGCTGGTGTGCTGATGCTGTTAGCGGGCTGGCGCCTGCGTCCCGGTCTGGTAGCACTGCCATTGCGTCTCATATTGGTGGCAGGGCCTGTTGCATTTGTTGCCATGGCTGCGCTCACTCTGCTTATTGAAGGTAATTTGCTAAAATATCCACCAGATCATGCAGCCACCTTGATCCTGATTCTTGAGGCTACGGCGACCCTATCTATCGGCGCGACGCTGGCCGCCCTGTTTATGGGTGGGCATCCCCAGACTGAAAAGGATCACCCATGAGTAGCACATTTCTTTATGCCCTGACGGGAGTCGGGTTGTTTTCGTTGGGGCTGTATGCCCTGATCGTTCATGTGCACCTGCTACGCAAGATCCTGGCAATCAACGTGATGGGAAGCGGTGTCTTCCTGGTGCTGGTGGCTTTGGCCAGACGTACCGGAGCGGCTCAAGCAGATGCAGTGCCGCAAGCGATGGTCATTACTGGCATCGTCGTTGCTGTCTCGGCTACGGCGCTGGCGCTCATATTGATGTTAAAACTGACTGAGGAAAGTGGACGCGCCGAACTCCCCGATGAGCAACAAGAGTCGCACTGATGGTTGCGATATTTACGAATATGCCCTGGGCTATCATCCTGCTCTTGCTACCATTAACCGGGAGCATGGCCTGCTTCCTTTGGCCGCGCATGGCAAAGAGCCTGGGATTGCTGACCGTTTTTATCGTAGCCCTGTCAGTGGTAGGTCTTACCTGGCAGGTCATGCTACATGGCGTTTATCATCACGCAGTGGGCGGCTGGGCTTCACCGCTAGGTATCGAACTGTATGTGGATGGCCTGAGCCTGTTAATGCTCATGGCCACCGCTCTGGTGGGGTTAGCTGTCAGCGTCTATTCGGCTGCTTATTTTGATCATAAGGATTCCTCACGTTTCTGGCCGCTCTGGCTATCGTTGCTGGCTGCGCTGAACGCATTATTTCTTTCAGCTGATATATTCAATCTGTATGTAACTCTGGAGTTAATGGGTCTAGCGGCGGTAGCGTTAACGGCCCTAACAGGCGGCAGGGATGCCCTGGGAGGAGCCATGCGTTACCTACTGGCTACCTTGCTAGGTTCACTGTCCTACTTGCTAGGTGTTGCTCTGCTCTATCATGACTATGGCAGCGTGGATATCGCCATACTTACCATGCAGGTTGAATCCTCCCCGACAGTCTGGGCCGCTCTGGGCCTGATGACCGCTGGCCTGGCACTGAAAACTGCTCTTTTTCCGTTACATTTCTGGCTACCACCCGCCCACGCCAATGCCCCGGCACCGGTGAGTGCAGTGTTATCGGCACTGGTTGTGAAAGCCTCTTTCTATATTTTGCTGCGATTATGGCTCACTATTTTCGCGCCCCTCGGTGAGAACGTCGATATCTTGCTCGGCCTGCTCGGTGCTATGGCTGTACTATGGGGCTCCATCCAGGCCTTACGCCAGACTCGATTGAAATTACTGGTGGCATACTCCACAGTTGCCCAGATCGGCTACCTGTTCCTGGCATTTCCGCTCGCCATGGCAGCGGGTGTCACTGCCTGGAGTGCAGCTGCATACATGGCCTTATCACATGCACTGGCCAAGGCTGCCATGTTTCTGGTTGCAGGTAACCTGATGCGCTTCAGTGGTCATGACCGTATCGCCGATCTGGATCGAGTGGTACAACGTTTACCACTCACCACAGCTGCCTTTGCTCTGGCCGGGGTGAGTATTATGGGCCTGCCTCCGAGTGGAGGCTTTATCGGTAAATGGCTGCTCCTGGAGGCAGCCCTGACACAGGGGCGATGGGATCTCGCTGTCGTCATGATCCTTGGTGGCTTACTGGCAGCGGCATATATCTTCAAGGTTCTGGGTCATGCCTTTACACAGGCTCCCGTACCTCACGAACCGAGAGCCGTCCACGCCAGCATGGAATGGGCTGCGTTGCTGCTCGCATTCGCTGCAATCCTGCTAGGTTTCCTCGCACCCCTGCTGCTGCCAATGCTTGATATCGGCCAACCATTCCATGCCAGCCGGGTAAGGCCATGAACTGGGATGCATGGATTCCACTGCTGATGGTCGCGAGCTCTCTTGTGCCTGGCTTGATCATCTTCGGTCTGGCAGAAGACAGAGTGCGAGTGCGCACTATGCTCAACCTGGCTGGGGCCCTGCTTAAACTCGTGTTCGTAGGCTGGATGCTATGGGGTGTCTATAACGGACATCATTATGAAACACGACTGGCATTATTGCCCAACCTCGACCTGGTGCTGCGAGCCGGTCCGTTGGCCTTGCTGTTCGTCACCTTGTCCAGTGTACTTTGGATGGTCACTACTGTTTATGCTATCGGCTACCTGGAAGGCTCACCTCATCGTAGCCGTTTCTTTGGATTTTTCAGCCTGTGCGTTACCGCTACTGTTGGTGTAGCCCTGGCTGGCAACCTGATTACCTTCCTGTTGTTCTATGAGCTTCTGACTCTGGCTACCTACCCGCTGATCGTACATCGTGGCACAGAAGAAGCCCGCCGTGCCGGGCAATCCTATCTTGCCTATACTATTACAGGTGGTGCCTTGTTGTTACTGGGAACAGTATGGCTCTATAGCCTGACAGGCACCCTGGAGTTTATACCCCGAGGTTTTCTCAGTGGCCTTGACAATGAACACCGGCCTGTCCTAATCATTATCTTTGCCTTGATGATTGCAGGATTGGGCGTGAAGGCGGCGCTGGTGCCTCTACATGGCTGGCTTCCTAAGGCAATGATAGCCCCGGCACCGGTCAGCGCCCTGCTGCATGCGGTAGCCGTCGTCAAAGCTGGTGCATTTGGTATTGTGCGCGTGGTCTATGAAGTATTCGGTGTGGATTTTGCTGCCGGCCTTGGTGTTTTGGCGCCATTGGCCTGGATTGCAGCGATCACGATTATCTATGGTTCGCTGCGCGCCCTGTACCAGGACGACCTCAAGCGCAGGCTGGCATTTTCCACGATCAGCCAGGTATCGTATATCGCTCTGGGAGTTGCCATTGCCGGTCCTATCGCCACCATTGGTGGTGTGGTGCACCTCGTGCATCAAGGTTTGATGAAAATCACGCTGTTTTTCTGTGCCGGCAATCTGGCCGAGACCCTGGGAATCCACAAGATCAGTGAGATGAACGGCGTGGGCCGACGCATGCCCTGGACCATGACAGCTTTTACCATCGGTGCCTTCGGCATGATCGGCGCGCCACCGATCGCCGGCTTCGTCAGCAAGTGGTATCTGGGCCTCGGTGCGTTACAAGCAGATCAAGGCTGGGTAATTGCTGTACTCGCCGGCAGCAGTCTGCTCAACTCCGCCTATTTTCTGCCGATCCTGTATCGTGCCTGGTTCCGGGAACCAGCGGGTGCCTGGCCCGAAGAGCATGACTTTGGTCGCAAGGAAACAGCATGGACACTGCTACTGCCGCCGCTGTTGACCGCAGCCCTGGCCCTGGGTGCAGGGTTGTTGGCATTAATGCCCTTCAGCCCGCTGGAGTGGGCGAAGCTGATTTCGGTGCGGGAGTTCTACTAAGATTATGAGCGCAGCAAACTACAGCTTTGCATTATGGATGGTGGTGGTCTGGCCTCTGCTGCTGGCCTTCCCCGTGCTGCACTCGCGCCTGCCCTGGCCCCGCCATCTGGCCATCTTGCCCGCTGTAGTGCTGGTGGTGTTTACTGGCAATATCTCACTGGAACTACCCCGGGTTCTTTTCGGTACAGGATTCACCATTGACGGTGAAGTCCGCTGGGTTCTGGCGATGACCATGATTATCTGGCTCATCGCCGCTACGATGGCCGAGTCTTCGAGAAACGCTGAATCAGAGCGCTCAATCCCGTTCTTTATGCTGACCCTGGCTGGAAACCTCGGCGCCGTTTTAACCATCGACCTCGCTGGCTTCTTCAGTTTTTCAACCATCATGGGTTATGGATTTTACGGGATGTTGGTCCAAGACGGCAATGCAGCACTTCGACGCGCCGGGCGCCTTTATCTGATTTTCGTGGTCATCGCCGACCTGATCCTGTTCGAATCTCTGCTACTCGCAGTATCCACGACTGCTAACTTACAATTCGATGTAGTGCATCAGGCAATGACGGGAGCTTCATCCTCGCAGTTCTATGTCTGGATGACACTGGCCGGCTTCATGATAAAGGCAGGAATCTGGCCAGCCCACCTGTGGTTGTCTGCCTTGTTCAAATCAGCATCACCATCAACTATCTTGTTACTAGGTGGTGTTCCGATTGCCATGGGACTACTTGGGGCGATACGTTGGTTGCCGATCGGGGAGCAAGGCTATTTCAACACAGGTTTGCTTATGCAGATAACAGGCATGATCGCAATACTCTATGCAGCGCTTAGATTTCTCACACATATTACCGTGAAGGGGGTGCTAGCCTGGGTTACTGTCGCGATCACCGGCTTGTTAATGGCTGCATTGGGAACAGCGCTGGCCCATCCTGTCATATGGCCACGTTACGAATTCCTAGCCTATCCATGCATCGCCTCATTGGGCATCTTTCTGGCATTACTGGCAGTCGCTATCGATCGGACGCAGGGCAGACACCAGCAACCTGACTATACCTTACAGCAGCAGAAAATCACCAGCCATTGGACTGGACGGTGGTTTGCAGTGGCTCAAGGCTGGACCAGCAATAGATTGCTCTGGCTCCACTCTCTCTGGTGTAGCTCGATATTGATAATGACAAAACCGTATCAGTACATCCAGAACTGGCAAAATACAAAGCTATTTTTGAGCGGGTGGAGCACCAGAATCACCCTGTTTGTTCTCTTGGGGTTGGCGCTGGCCTGGATGGCGGCATAGGGCGTAAAACTATAGGACTCTTTGTCAATAGCAGGGAAAATAGTAAGGTAAACGCAGTGCATTAAACAATTTCTGACATGTCGATAAAACCAGTGCATTTCAAATGAGAAATGCAAACATCAGGGTCAGGCCTTACATTCTTCAACGTAATGCAAATTGTAAGGTCTGACCCTGTATTTCTTGCTGATGTAGTATCAAAAATACCTTTAACATTGTCATAAATATAATAGTTTCATTTTATTTATGTTAAAGATAATCAACATATTTCTACTCTTTCAGCACCCTGCTCTTCTATATATTCCATAGTTCTGGTGATTATTGGCTAAACAGATAAACGACTCAATTATGTTAGAACTGGATGTTGGGTAGAAATGTCACGTAGGGCAATGCCACGTAACAGCCGTCCAAGGATATCGGTTCCGGTAATAACACGTTTTTCTTTAGACCAGATAAGAATCAGGTCCTCGTCTATTACATCATCCACTTCAGATTTCGGGTATACCTTAAGTCTCGATAATACTTTGCCAAGTAGAGTGCTAGAGTCCTCTATGATGATCGGACGGTGACAAAAAATATAAGGATTGAAAGGCTTGTCTCCAAACAAGACTTCTCGCAGAAAGGCGTTGGCGTTTAGTACCATACATGGTTTATTGCTTTCATCAACAATAATGACCCATTTTTTGTTTGCGCTGTTGATTTCAAGCAAAAATGGATCGAGGTTGCTACGTTCAAAATCGGGGAATACTGGCAGACCATCTTTTATGGGTAAACTAATAATGCTGTCGGGTGCAATATGTTCGCCTTCCTGAGTAACTGCGATATCATCAAGGGCAAGAAAATTCATTGCGCCAATGCCCTCCAGTCTGTCGATATCTGACTCTTCCGCTTCGATATGCTTGCGAATAACCATGCGTAGATCCCGTTCCTTGAAATAGCGAATACCCTCCTTGCCTAACCACCAATCCAGCACCATGGCGCTCGGTTTAGCAACAGGGTAAAAAAGTATTTGGTAAAAACGCACTACTGGAGATAGCAATGAACCCATACGCATGGCATGTCTGGAAAAGTACGCTTGCGGGGCAATTTCGCCAAAAAAAGTGATAAGGAATGTTGAAAAGAAAAATGCCGTTACGCCCGCTAGTACGGATTTGGATAGCAATGTCAGTAAAACATTAATGGCGACGTTGCCCCAGAGAATTGTTGTAAGAAGAAAATTAAAATCTTTACGTAGCACAAGAATTTTGACAGCGGCGGTATTTCCTGCAGAAGCTTCCACCTCGAGGCGCAGTCGGCTAATACTCAACAGTGCCAAGTTTAGGCCTGAAAATATAGCTGACTGAGTAATACAAAAAAAGATGCCTGACCATATCAATACATTAATCGATAATGTTTCCATTGCATAATTCCCGACTTGCTGAATTGAATGACGTTTATTATATAGAGCATTGAACGCAAATACTTATTTTCGTTACGACTATTCATCACATTCATCATGTTGCTGTCGT
>Ga0316205_10001955_pt1 | contig 23305 bp, 21 predicted proteins | sample 3monthpyrite_MG_FD_204941 | JGI IMG/M metagenome (GOLD analysis project Ga0316205, IMG submission 204941) | Microbial mat bacterial communities from mineral coupon in-situ incubated in ocean water Damariscotta River, Maine, United States -... | ecosystem: Environmental > Aquatic > Marine >... | reverse complement strand
CATCCTCGGCCGGATGATAATTGCCATCGGCCACCGCAATGTGAAACAGGCCCTCCATCAGGTCGCACAGCATGTAGGGGCGATCTTTGAACATGGTCGAGATCTGGCGGGCATATTCGTGGTATCCTGCGCTGTCCTGCCGGGCCAGATTGTAGACCCGGGCGGCATAGGGCTCATCTTCGGGGGCGATGAAAAAGACCTCGCGAAAGGCCGCGACCTCGCTCCTGCTGACTTGCCCGTCAACCTTGGCCATCTTGGCCGACAACGCGATCACCGCAATGGTAAAGGCCACCGACTGCTCAGGCGGTTGGCGCAATTTGTCGAATACCGCCGACAACGGTTCGCCCTGTGTCAAAGCCGACAGCGCATCGGCAATCCTGGTCCATATAGACATGGGCCTAGCTCTACCCGGACCTGCCGGCGATGTCAGGCCCGATCACAAAAACTTTTGCAAAATGTGTAGGTCCATCCATCGATTGAATTTTCGGCCAACAGCCGGGATGACGGCCGTGCATTCATAGCCAAGCGCTGCATGGAACGCTTGCGCAGACCTGTTTTCCCCACAGACACCGGCGATCATCGTATGCGCGCCTTGCGCCCTGGCATGTGCCTCAAGCGCGCGCATCAGGCCATGCCCCAGCCCGGCACCTTGTGCCCAGGGTGCCAGAATGATCGTATGCTCCATGGCGTGGGCATACCCCACCCCGGCGCGAAACTGGCTATAGGTGGCAAAACCGGCCACCTGCCCCGCCTTCTCCGCCACCCAGAACCCATGACCAGCCCGCTGTCTTTGGGCAATCATCGCGGCGACGTCTTGTGGCGTTTTCTCAATCGAATTGAAGGTGACAACCGTCTCCCGGATCATCGGATTCCAGACCGCAGCGATGGCCGCCGCATCACGAGATGTCGCCGCCCGAATGCTCACAATCTGCGCCTGCCATTGGGGGTGTCAAACACGGCGGACATGGAAATATCCGCGCCTTGGGTGATCCGCAACTTGTCAATTTCCAACAAATCACCCAGAAATTCGCCCAATTCTTCGGCCTTGGGATGGCATAAATCCAACATCTGCATTCTGACGCCCCTGTCGGGCAACATTTGCACGGGATGCGCTGAGCCCGTCCATGAAATCAGGCCCGGACACAAGCCATCACAGGGCAATCGCCCATCACCGGGAATGGTGATCCGCCAATTCAGCGTGCCGCGCGACGCTTCTGTTACCGGCCCCAGATCGCCGGGCGAGCGGCTGCGGTCTGCCGCCATGTCGTCGCTGCGGCAGATCCAATTTGTCAGTCGCGGCGGGCCGGAAAAGTGGTCGAGATCAAACCATCTGGGCCATTGTGGTGCAGCCGCTTCGGGATTGACGGCGATGATTTCAAGATAGGATGTCGGCCCAAGCGCCAAGAGCGCGTTATGCGTGCCCATGAAGTCATGCGCCCCACCCGGCGACACACCCACGCCCAGCGTCGCCTCGACATGGGCAATGCCCGCTTGCAACGTCACCGCTGACACCACCAGATGATCAAGCTCCATCAAACTGCCTTTTGCCATTTCTCCGCCAAATTCATCAAAAATTCGCGGAAACCGCCAGCGAATTCCCTTGAAATACACCCCACTCAAGACACATATGTCGTAAATTCAAACCAAAATAGTCGGGATTAGGGATGCTCACACGTGCTTTAGACAAATTCTTTGACAAGGATTCGCTTGGGGGCTTGCTTTTGATGCTGTCCGCTCTGGCCGCCATGTTGGTCGCGAATTCGGCATTTCTGCCCTATTATGAAGGCGCCCTGAACGCCAGATTGTCCATCACCATCAACCAGGAAGGGCTGACCAAACCCCTGTACCTGTGGATCAACGACGGCTTGATGGCGGTGTTCTTCTTTTTGATCGGGCTCGAGCTGAAGCGTGAACTCCTGGAAGGAAAGCTGAAAAATCCCCGCGATGTGCTGTTGCCCGGGGCGGCGGCTGTCGGTGGTATGGCCTTGCCAGCCCTGGTTTTTGCATGGTTCAACTGGGGCAATGCAGCGACCATCAACGGCTGGGCCATTCCCGCCGCGACTGATATCGCCTTTGCGCTGGGAATTCTGGCCCTCGTGGGCACGCGCGCACCGACATCGCTCAAGGTGTTCTTGCTGACCCTTGCCATTCTGGACGACCTTGGCGCGATCCTGATCATTGCGATGTTCTATACCGCAGAATTGAAGGTCGAGTATCTGGCCATGGCGCTGGTGCCATTGGCCGCACTTTACGTGATGAACCGGATGAAGCTGCACCGGATCGCGCCCATGGTTCTGGTTGGCACGATCATGTGGTTTCTGGTGCTCAAATCCGGGGTGCATGCCACGCTGGCAGGGGTGCTGACGGCCTTTTTCATCCCGTTGACGGATAAATGGGGCAAATCACCGCTGCATGCGCTTGAGAACGCATTGGCGCCCTATGTGCTTTATCTTATCGTGCCCATTTTCGCCTTTGCCAACGCAGGCGTCGTGCTGACTGGCATGAGCCTGTCCGCCCTGCTGGCGCCCCTGCCATTGGGCATCGCCGCAGGTCTGATCATCGGCAAGCAGGTAGGCATATTCGGCATTACCTGGGGTGTGGTGAAACTGGGCTATGCCCAAAAGCCCTATGGCGCGAACTGGCTGCAAATCTATGGGGTCGCCTGTCTGGCCGGTATCGGCTTCACCATGTCGCTGTTCATCGGCGGTCTGAGTTTCGAAGATCCCCAATTGATGAACCAGGTGCGCCTGGGTGTCCTGGGCGGCTCATTGGTATCGGCCATAATCGGCTTTACCGTGCTTATGCTGGCCGGACGCCCCAAGACCACCGCTGACGTGGATGAGCCTGATCCAGCCGATCTGGCCGTTGCGGCCCAGTAGGACCAAAAAGCGTTGGCAAAAGGGGGCCACGGCCTCCTTTTGTCGTGCATATCGGGCGCTTGGCTATGTGCGTGCAGACCGAACCAAGGCCAGAATATCGCGCGCGGCGTCCGGAATGTTGGTGCCGGGTCCAAAAATGGCCTTGACCCCTGCGGCTTTCAAAAACTCGTAATCCTGTTGCGGGATCACCCCGCCGCAGATCACGATCACATCGCCGGCCCCGGCAGCAGCCAAAGCCTCGATCAGCTTGGGAGCCAGCGTCTTGTGTCCGGCCGCCTGGCTGGAAATGCCCACGATATGCACATCATTGTCGATGGCATCTTGCGCGGCCTCTTCGGGCGTCTGGAATAGCGGGCCGACATCAACGTCAAAGCCGATGTCGGCAAAGGCCGTCGCAATCACCTTGGCGCCGCGGTCATGACCGTCCTGACCCATCTTGACGACCAGCATACGGGGCCGGCGGCCTTCTTCCTCGGCGAATTTTTCAACATCCGCCTGAATGGCGGCAAAGCCTGCGTCGCCCTCATAGGCAGCGCCGTAAACGCCCGCCAAGGTCTTGACCTCGGCACGGTGCCGCCCGAATGCATTTTCCATTGCCATTGAAATCTCTCCTACCGTTGCGCGCGCACGCGCGGCCTCAACCGCCAATTCCAAAAGATTGCCCCTGCCCGATTTGGCACCCTGTTCAAGTGCGTCCAGCGCCGCTTTTACCGCCGCATCATCGCGCGCAGCGCGGATCTGTGCCAAGCGCGCAACCTGGGCTTCGCGCACCTCATCATTGTCAATCTCGCGCACATCGATCGGGTCTTCCTTTTCCAGGCGGAACTTGTTGACGCCGACGATCACCTCATCGCCGCGGTCTACCGCTGCCTGACGCCGCGCGGCGGCCTCCTCGATGCGCAATTTGGGCATGCCGGTGGCGACCGCCTTGGTCATGCCGCCCATCTCATCGACCTCACAGATGATTTTCCACGCCTCATCCACCAGATCGGCGGTCAGTTTTTCGACGTAATAGCTGCCTGCAAGCGGGTCGACGACATTGGTGACGCCGGTTTCATTTTGCAAAATCAATTGCGTATTGCGCGCAATCCGGGCCGAGAATTCGGTGGGCAGCGCGATGGCCTCGTCAAAGGAATTTGTGTGCAGCGACTGGGTGCCACCCAGAACCGCGCTCATCGCCTCATAGGCGGTGCGCACGATGTTGTTATAGGGGTCCTGTTCCTGCAAGCTGACACCCGATGTCTGGCAATGGGTGCGCAACATGAGCGATTTTTCGTTCTTGGGGCCAAATTCGCTCATGATGCGGTGCCATAAAAACCGAGCCGCACGCAATTTCGCCGCTTCCATGAAGAAATTCATGCCGATGGCGAAAAAGAACGACAAACGCCCGGCGAACTTGTCCACATCCATGCCGCGCTCAACTGCGGCACGCACATATTCCTTGCCGTCGGCCAGTGTAAAGGCCAGCTCCTGCACCAGGTTCGCGCCCGCTTCTTGCATGTGGTAGCCCGAAATCGAGATCGAGTTGAATTTCGGCATTTCATTCGACGTATATTCAATGATGTCCGACACGATCCGCATCGAGGGTTCAGGCGGATAGATATAGGTGTTGCGCACCATGAATTCTTTCAGAATGTCATTCTGAATGGTGCCCGACAGCACCGACCGGTTCACGCCCTGCTCTTCGCCCGCCACAATGAAGGACGCCAGAACCGGGATCACCGCGCCGTTCATCGTCATGGAAACCGACACCTTGTCCAGCGGGATGCCGTCAAACAGGATCTTCATGTCTTCAACGCTGTCGATCGCCACACCGGCCTTGCCAACATCACCCACAACGCGCGCATGATCACTGTCATAACCGCGGTGAGTGGCCAGATCGAAAGCCACCGAAACGCCCTGCTGACCGGCGGCCAGGCCCTTGCGGTAAAAGGCATTGCTTTCCTCGGCGGTAGAGAACCCGGCATATTGGCGGATGGTCCAGGGCCGGCCCGCATACATCGTGGCCTTGGGACCACGGGTAAAGGGCGCCGCGCCGGGCATGGAGCCCATGTGCGGCAGGTCTTGCGCGTCATCCGCGGTATAGACAGGCGCCACCCGAATACCTTCTGGTGTGTCCCAATTCAGCGCATCCAACGGCTTGCCACGCAGTTCCTTTTCCGCAGCCGCCTGCCAGGTTTTCTTGTCGCTCATCTCATATCTCCGATACAGATACGTTGCATGGTGCAGGTCTTGGTAAATTTCCTGCGCATAACGCTTTGTTTTTGCTGACCACCCACCCTATATCTTGTTGAGAAGGGATCATCATGAAGTCAGTTCTTGGATTAAGTGTTGGGGTCGGCCTGTTTCTGGCCAGCAGTCTGGGTCTGTTGGCCCAGCAAGAGGTGTCGCCCCAACAAGGCGCAGAGGCAGAAACCATGGCGATGGCGCCGGATTTGCTGATCCTTGACGCCGCGGATGTCAGCATTGAAGAATATCTGTGGAAAAACCGACTGATCGTCGTGTTTGCCAATTCTGAGCTGGACCCAAACTTTCGTGAGCAATTGGAATTGCTGGAAGAGCGGCCAAACGACCTGATTGCGCGCGATGTGATTGTGGTCACTGACACCGATCCGGCCAATCCCAGCGCGGTGCGGTTGGATTTGCGCCCGCGTGCGTTTGGTCTGGTCTTCATCGACAAAGATGGCGTGGTCAAATTGCGCAAGCCCAACCCGTGGAGCGTGCGCGAAATCTCCCGCAGCATCGACTCGACCGAATTGCGCCAGCAAGAGCTGCGCGACGCAAGAGAAGCGGCGCAATAGCGCCCGTCGCAATAGGGGCGAATTTGGTCTGGCTCATTGTAAATTAACATATTTTCACCTATATTGGTGCCATCAAAGGAGATTTGCATGAGACAAAAACGCTCCAAGCCACATACAGTCACCGGTCGCCGAGGCCCGCGCTACGGCTACTAAGATCCTGTTTTAACTCCTTCATTTTCTGCCGATCCGCCTCCGTGACAGTCGGAGGATTTGTTAATCTGGCCTCCTTCAAAGCACCCAAAGACGCGTTAAGCGCATCCACTGCGTCCTGTGCCAGCTCGGCGCCGGTTGCGCGAATGTCCAGATAATCCCGATAGCCTTGCAACCGCCGGGTCGCGTTCAATCCGCGATAGGCCTCGGATTGCAAGTCCTCCACCATCAGGCGGATGTCTGACAATTGTGCGTAAAACTGCACCACATGGTCGGTCACTTTTGCGGGCAACAGGTAAATATCGCCAACCAAAGCATTGAAAATGACAGGTTCGCTGACCCGTGGGAAGTAAGGGTGATAGGGTTTGCCTGCCGCTTCCCCGGCGGCAACGGCCAGTTCCAATTCAGTGACCGCCGCCTCAAGATCATCGTCCAGCGAGTAGGAGTAATCAAAGATCTCGGCGCGCAGCGTTTCTTGCAGATCTTCTGACTTTTCAACCTCGGCCAGATGGGCGCTCAACTCTCGCAAGAAAAACGTCAGCAGCCATCCAGCCGCCAGAAAAGACCCTGCGATCAGGGCTTGCTGGATACGCGCGTCATCACGGTCCAGCGGCCGAAAGCCCGCCCAGACAAGCCAAAGCGCCAAAATCACCAGCAAGAAGCTGACAAAAAGGACGGCGCCCCGGTTCATCATTCAAATTCCATGATCACGTCATCCACCGCCAGGCTGTCGCCCGCAGCGGCGTTGATCTTGGACACGACACCCTTTTTCTCGGCACGCAGGATGTTTTCCATCTTCATTGCCTCGACCGTGCACAGCGCCTGACCTTCCTGCACCTCCTGGCCCACCTCGACATCGACCTTTACGATCAGACCAGGCATGGGACACAGCAGCAATTTCGAGGTATCGGGCGCCACCTTTTCGGGCATCAGCGCAAACAGATCGGCCTGGCGCGGGGTCAGCACATGAACGCGCAGGTCAGCGCCACGCGTGCGCACCCGAAACCCGCCGGTTGCCTTGGCCACTTTCAGCACCAAGGGCGCGCCATCCACATCCAGGCGCGCCAGCTTGTCACCCGGTGTCCATTGCGAAGTGACGCGCACCGATGGACCATCCGCAAAGGAAATCGTCGCACCGTCGCGGTCGGCATCAATCGAAACGTCATACCGCTGGCCCTGCACCATCACCGCCCAGTCTGTGCCCACCCGACGTTCGTGATTGTCCATTCGGCCAGAAACGCGTGTGCGTCTGATCTCGGCCACACGATGCATGGCGGCGGATGCCGCCGCCACCTGCCGCAACACATCGGTCTGTAGTGTAACGCCTTCAAATCCTTCGGGATATTCCTCGGCGATAAAGGCCGTGGTCATATCTCCCGAGATGAATTTCGGGTGGTCCATCACCGCCGAAAGGAATGGCAGATTATGCCCGATACCTTCCAACTCAAAGCTGTCCAGCGCCACCCGCATTTCTTCGATTGCAGCCTCGCGCGTGGGCGCCCAGGTGCACAGCTTGGCGATCATCGGGTCATAATACATGCTGATCTCACCGCCCTCATAGACGCCGGTATCGTTGCGCACGACGACACTATCCTTGGCAATCTCCGCCGGCGGCCGATAGCGTGTAAGCCGCCCGATCGAGGGCAGGAAGCCGCGATAGGGGTCCTCGGCATACAGACGATTTTCAATCGCCCAACCGTTGATCCTGAGATCGGATTGCTTCATCGGCAGCTTTTCACCATTGGCCACCCGGATCATCTGTTCGACCAGATCAACCCCGGTGATCAATTCGGTCACGGGATGTTCCACCTGCAAACGGGTGTTCATTTCCAGAAAGTAGAAATTCCGGCCGCCATCAACGATGAATTCCACCGTGCCCGCACTGGTGTAGCCCACGGCCTGGGCCAGAGCCACGGCCTGTTCGCCCATCGCTTTGCGGGTCGCTTCATCCAGAAACGGGCTGGGCGCCTCTTCCACAACCTTTTGATTGCGCCGCTGGATCGAGCATTCGCGCTCATGCAGGTAGACGCCATTTCCATGCGCATCGCACAACACCTGAATTTCAATGTGCCGCGGCTGGGTGACGAATTTCTCAATGAAGATACGGTCATCACCAAAGGAGCTGGCGGCCTCATTCTTGGACGACTGAAATCCTTCGCGCGCCTCGGCGTCATCCCAGGCGATCCGCATGCCCTTGCCGCCACCGCCCGCAGAGGCCTTGATCATCACCGGATAGCCGATTTCATTGGAAATCTTGACCGCCTCATCCGCGTCTTCGATGAGCCCCATATAGCCGGGCACAGTAGACACATTGGCCTCCTGGGCGATTTTCTTTGAGGTGATCTTGTCGCCCATCGCTTCTATGGCAGCGACGGGCGGCCCGATAAAGGCCACGCCCTCGGCTTCAAGCGCCTGGGCAAACTTTGAGTTTTCGGACAAAAAACCATAGCCCGGATGCACGGCTTCGGCCCCGGTCTGGCGGATCGCATCCATCACCTTGTCAATGACGATATAGGATTGGTTGGCGGGCGGCGGGCCGATATGGACCGCTTCATCGGCCATTTTCACATGCAGGGCATTGCGATCAGCATCGGAATAGATTGCCACCGTCTGGATGCCCATCTTGCGTGCCGTCTTGATGACCCGGCAGGCAATTTCGCCGCGGTTGGCAATTAGGATTTTCTTGAACATCACTCAGGTCCCCATAAAGTTCGCGCCCACCCGCCCGACTGGCCGGTGGACAAAGAAAAACCGCGCCCGGCCCATTCGGCCCGACGCGGTCACATGATTTTTGCAGCTGAACGCTGGCGCGTTAGCAGTTGGCTGAGTTTTGGCAGAAGATGTTGACGCCTGCGCCCAGAACCGCGCCGCTCTTGACGTCGCCGCCCAAGGCGATGGCTGTGCCGGCCCCTGCCCCTGCACCCAGCAGGCCTTGTTCCAATATCGTTTCCCCACAGGCGCTGAGCGCGAGCAAGCCCGCGACAACAGTGAGTCTGAGTTTCTTTTGCATGCCCGTTTCCCCTTTTCGGCGGATGTTGAAATACTGCGCATACCATCCGCCTGCAGCCGATGTAATTCAATAACAAAGCTGGATTTCTGCAATTTCTCGGCGATGGCCCGCGCAAAGACCCTCACCTTTGCACAAAAAAATTGCGGGGGCTCAACCGGGATCGGGTTAAACCCCCGCAATGGGGAAGGGTAACGGTTTTGACGTTGTGCGACCGACAAATGACTGGAACTGCCTGCCGCAGAACCGAGGTTGTCACCAGTTTCGAAACGATCATAGAGATCTGGCCAGATTGCACCGATTTCGGCCAATTCCCGCCCATAGGCCGCATCAAATGGCGGTTTATGGCCGAAAAAACTCATTCAAACAGCTCTGGAAAGCTGATTTGAGCGGCTTTCATGTCGACCTTCAAGAGCGACTCATAATGCGCTGGATCAAAAGGGTCTTCTGCTGGAATCACCTCTCGTCCGAACAGCCAACTCAGTCTTCCGGCATCCAGATTGCCGCGCTCGAATGGTTGGTCGGCGAAATGTTCGATCAAGGCGGCCATGAAAGCCGCATCCGCCCGCCTGTCCGCTGGCCTGCGGTCCTGGTGGCGCTCGCGCCGGGTCAGGGCCGTGACGCCCTTGGGATTGGCCCGGCGCAACGTGAATTGGAAATCGGTGCCCGCAAGACGGCCGGGAAAGCCGCGGTGTTTGGCCATATAGGGAAGCGCCGGCATGATCAGAACCACCTGCGCGAGCTGGCAAGGAATTCTGTGTATTCGTGGCCGAATTTTTCACGCAGATAGGCTTCTTCGCGCAGAACAACGCCATAGTGCAGCACCGCCCACAGGCCAAAGGCCAGGAACACCGCCCAATCGATCGCACCCAGAAAACCGATGCCGACCAGGCCAAGCACCATGCCCAGATACATCGGATTGCGGGTCGTCTTGTATGGGCCGGTCGTGGCCAGCCCCATGGGTGTCTTGCGGGGGCTGACAGGCGTGCCCACCTGGCGAAATGCGCGCGCAGCACCCGAGACCAGCCACAACGCCCCGCCAACGGCCAGCCAGCCCGCCAAATTCACAAAACCTTCCTTGGGCAGGATGTTGAGCGGCCAAACGGCATGGAGCGAAAAAGCCACAAGCGTGGCCAGAACGGCGGCCAGCGGCGGGTAGATCACAATATCTGGGGCGTCGCGTTTTGTCATTTTACAGCGGAATATTGTCGTGCTTTTTCCACGGGTTCTTCAGGTTCTTGCCGCGCAATGAGGCAAAGGCCCGCGCCACCCGTTTGCGTGTGGAATGAGGCATGATCACCTCATCTATGAAGCCTTTTTCCGCCGCCACAAACGGGTTGGCAAATCTGTCTTCATAATCGGCCGTGCGTTTGGCGATCTTGTCGGCATCACCCAGTTCGGACCGGTAAAGGATTTCAACCGCCCCTTTGGCGCCCATCACCGCGATCTCGGCCGTGGGCCAGGCATAGTTGAAATCGCCGCGCAGGTGCTTGGATGCCATCACGTCATAGGCACCCCCATAAGCTTTGCGCGTGATTACCGTAACTTTGGGCACTGTTGCCTCGCCATAGGCGAACAACAGCTTGGCCCCGTGTTTGATCACACCGCCAAATTCCTGGCTGGTGCCCGGCAAAAACCCCGGCACATCGACCAATGTCAGGATCGGGATTTCAAAAGCATCGCAAAAACGCACGAACCGCGCGGCCTTGCGGCTGCTGTCAATGTCCAGACAGCCTGCCAGCACCATCGGCTGGTTGCCCACAACCCCCACGGTCTGGCCCTCGAGCCGGATGAACCCGGTGATGATATTGGCGGCAAAATCGGCCTGGATTTCGTAAAAGTCGCCTTCATCGGCCAGTTTTTCGATCAGTTCCTTCATGTCATAGGGCGCATTGGGATTGTCGGGGATCAATGTGTCCAGACTGTCCTCGATCCGCGCCGGGCTGTCGAAAAAGGGACGGACAGGGGGTTTCTCGCGGTTGTTGAGGGGCAGGAAATCCACCAAACGGCGGACCTCGATCAACGCTTCGACGTCGTTGTCAAAGGCGCCATCGGCAACAGATGATTTCTTGGTGTGGGTTGATGCCCCCCCCAATTCCTCGGCTGTCACGACCTCATTTGTCACCGTCTTGACCACATCGGGTCCGGTGACGAACATGTAGGAGGTGTCGCGCACCATGAAGATAAAATCGGTCATGGCCGGCGAATATACCGCCCCGCCGGCGCAGGGCCCCATGATCACGCTGATCTGCGGCACCACCCCTGAGGCCATGATATTGCGCTGAAAGACATCGGCATAGCCCGCGAGGCTGGCAACGCCTTCCTGAATACGCGCGCCGCCGCTGTCATTTATGCCTATGACCGGTGCGCCATTCTGGACCGCCATATCCTGGATCTTGCAAATCTTCTGGGCATGGGTTTCGGACAGCGAGCCGCCAAATACCGTGAAGTCCTGCGAAAAGACATAGACCATCCGGCCATTGATCGTGCCCCAGCCTGTTACAACGCCATCGCCGGCGGGGCGTTGCTCTTGCATGCCGAATTCAGTGCAGCGATGCGCCACGAACATGTCGAACTCTTCAAAACTGCCTTCGTCCAATAGCAACTCAATGCGTTCGCGCGCCGTCAGCTTGCCCTTAGCGTGCTGCGCGTCGATCCGGCGCTGTCCGCCACCCTGACGGGCGGTTTCGCGGCGCGCTTCCAGTTCTTGTAGAATATCTTTCATGGTGGCCTCCCGATGATGCGCGCAGTTTAGGCGGGGCGGACGCCGCGTCAAAGCAAAACATCGCAAATTTGCAAATTTTATGCACCTATCGAATAGCAATATGCAAACTTGCAAAATCTCCTGTGCGATAGACATGGGACCGGAACACCAATAGACGGGATCAATGACCTCCCATTTCAAGGCGCGATTTGGCGATCGCTCAACGCCACCACATATCTTCACGTTGATCCTGATGGCCTCAATGACGGCGATGACGATGAACATGTTTCTGCCATCCCTGCCGTCGATGGCCGTCTATTTTGACGCCGACTACCGGCTGATGCAGCTGTCGGTGGCGCTGTTTCTGGCCGTCAATGCGGCGCTTCAGGTGATCATCGGCCCCATATCCGACCGGTATGGACGCCGCCCGGTCCTGCTCTGGGGCTTTGGCCTGTTCCTGCTGGCCACGCTGGGGTGTATTGCGGCCCCCAGCGCCGAGATTTTTCTGGCCTTTCGCATGGCGCAAGCCGCCATCGTCGTGGCCATGGTGCTGAGCCGGGCAATCGTGCGCGACATGTATGAGCAGGACGCCGCCGCTTCGATGATTGGCTACGTGACCATGGGCATGGCCGTGGTCCCGATGCTGACGCCAGCACTGGGCGGTGTGTTGGACGAATGGTTTGGCTGGAAGGCCAATTTCTGGGCTTTTTTTCTGGCCGGTGGCGGTGTCATGGCCCTGATCTGGCTGGATGCGGGTGAGACGAACACACACAAATCTACAAGTTTCGCGGCGCAATTCGCCGATTGGCCAGAACTTCTGCGATCGCCGCGCTTTTGGGGGTATTCCGCCACCGCCGCGTTTTCGTCAGGCGCGTTCTTCGCCTATCTGGGCGGGGCGCCCTTTGTTGGCTCCGATGTATTCGAGCTGACGCCGACCAATTTGGGGATATTGTTCGGCGCGCCGGCCATCGGCTATATCGCCGGGAACGGCATCACCGGACGCTTTGCCCGCCGGGCGGGGATCAATGCAATGATCGTCGTGGGCGCCGTCATCGCCTGGGCAGGCGTGCTGGTGTCGCTGGTTCTGTTCTGGATAGGCATGGGCAGCGCCTGGAGCTTTTTCGGCAGCATGATTTTCGTCGGCCTTGGCAATGGATTGGTGCTGCCCAACGCGACCGCGGGCATCTTGTCTGTGCGCCCGCAGCTGGCCGGCACCGCCAGCGGATTGGGCGGTGCATTGATGATCGGCGGCGGCGCGGCCCTTTCGGCGCTGGCCGGCAGCCTGTTGCACCCCGACACCGGCCCCTACCCGCTGCTGTGGATCATGCTGATCGTGACCTTTCTGGGGATTCTATCCATTCTGGCGGTCATCGCACGCGAACGCAGATTGGCTGACGCGCAGCCCTAGCCCGGTTGGCAGCTGACTTTGCAAATGCTATCATTGCCCCCAAGGACAATTTGCAAAGTGATCCCAAGATGGCCCAACAGAAACTCTATGCGGGCGCCAAGCTGCGCGAGGTGCGGGGCCGGATCGGGCTGACGCAAAAGGAATTCGCGGCGAAACTGGCCATTTCCCTGCCCTATCTCAACCAGATGGAAAACAACCACCGGCCGGTCTCGGCCGCAGTGGTGCTGGGGCTGGCGCATGAATTCGGCATGGATGTCACCGAGCTGTCCACCGGCGACACCGAGCGCATGGTCTCAGACATGCGAGAGGCGCTGGCCGACCCGATTTTCGCCGAAACCATGCCGCCCTTGGCCGATCTGCGGCTGACCGCATCCAACGCCCCGACGCTGGCCCGAGCCTTTCTCGAACTGCACCGCAACTACCGCCAGTCCCAGGAACGGCTTGCTGCACTGGATGACGCGCTGGGGCGCGACGGCGCCGGTCTGCACAGTTCTCCCTGGGAGGAAGTGCGCGATTTCTTTCACTATTGTGACAATTACATTGACGCCGTGGACCGCGCAGCCGAACGCTTTGCCGAACTGGCCAAGGGCGATGTCGTGGCCCATGCGACCGCCCAGTTGCAGAAACTGGGTATTTCAGTGCATTTCGCCGACGATGGGCCAGTGCGCCGCTATGACCCCGCCGCCGGACAGATCACCTTGTCGCGCCGCGCGCCCAAGACCCGCCTGAACTTTCAGCTGTTGTTGCAAATGGCCTTGATCACCCATGGTGAATTGCTGCACGCGACATTGGACCTTGCCCGATTTCAATCGCCCGAGGCCCGCGACATCGCCAAGATCGGGCTGGCCAATTACTTTGCGGGCGCCGCGCTTTTGCCCTACGGCCCTTTCCTGAAAGCTGCCCAGGACACGCGTCACGACCTGGAAATCATGGCCGAGCGGTTTGGCACTTCCCTGGAGCAGGTCGCCCACCGCCTGTCGACGCTGCAGCGGCCCAATGCCAAGGGTCTGCCCTTCTTTTTTGTGCGCGTCGATCAGGCCGGCACGATCACCAAACGGCATTCGGCCACCCGGCTGCAATTCGCCCGTTTCGGCGGCGCCTGCCCGTTGTGGAATGTGCATCAGGCCTTCGAAACACCGGGGCGATTCTTGCAGCAATTGGCCGAAACCCCTGATGGGGTGCGCTATGTCTGCATTGCGCGCGCCATCGCCAAGACCGGCGGCTCTTTCTCTGCGCCGGTGCAGCGTTTTGCCATCGGTCTGGGGTGTGAAATCGGCCATGCGGGCGAGTTGGTCTATGCCGACGGGCTGGATCTGGCCAATCCGGCGGCCTTTGAGCCGATCGGCATTTCGTGCCGGATTTGCGAGCGCAAGAATTGCCACCAGCGCTCGGTGCCGCCCCTGGAACGCCAGTTGACCGTGACACCCGATGAGCGGGGCGTGCTGCCCTATCAGGTAGGCTAAACCTTGGTTGCCACATGGGGCGGCGCCACGACCCGACGTTTCAACATCGCCTCACGCCAGGTCATATAGCTGATGGCGCCAATGATGATCGCGCCGCCAAGAATGACCATCTCATCCACCGCTTCGCCGAAAACCAACGCCCCCAGCGCCGTCGCCCAGACCAATTGCAAGAAAGTGACCGGTTGCGTGACCGTCATCGGCGCCACTGAAAACGCCAATGTCATGGTGTAATGCCCCGCCGTGGCCAGGATCGCCAAAAGAAACATCCAACCGACCTGCCCCGGGCTGGGCGGCACCCAAACGGCCCAGGCAAAGGGGGCAAGCCCGATCGTCACCGCGACTGACAACATGCCAACCACCACCGCCGGGCTGACACGGTCGGCTGCCACCTTGGCCAAAAGATAGGACAGCCCAAATCCCATCGCCGCAAAAATCATCGCGTAATGGCCGTCTGAGAGGTCTCGGAAACCGGGGCGCAAAATGACCAGGGCGCCCACCAGAGCGGCCGCGATAGCCACCAATCGGCGCAGCGCCATCTTTTCACCCAGCACCAGCACCGCGCCCAGCGTCACATAGACGGGCGCCATATAGTTCAGTGCCGTCACCTCGGCGATGGCGATGCGCGCCATGGCGTAAAACCACAAGATGACCCCGCCGGTATGGGCGAGCCCGCGCAACCCGAACACCACCCAGTCGCGGCGCTCCAACCGCGCGGCCAATATCGGGCGGATCATTGGCAGGAGAAATACCAACCCCAGAACATAGCGCATGAACGCCGCCTGTGCTGCCGGCAGATCGGTGCCCACGTGACGCACGACGCCCGTAACCGCCACAAACAGCAGCCCTGTCACGACCATCCAAAAAACGCCCAGGGCCGGATTTTGGACCCTGGGCGTTCTGGAAATCTTGGTTGGTGTCATGGGCGCAGTTGAACGCCATTTGCACAGCCTGCGCAAGCGGCGCCTAAAGTTGGTCCATCACCTCATCCGAGGTCTCGAAATTTGCCGTGACGCGCTGCACGTCGTCATCGTCTTCCAGAGCCTCGATCAGCTTCATCAGTTTTTGCATGCCATCCAGATCCATCTCGGTCGTGGTGGTTGGCCGCCAGATCAATTTGGTGCTGTCGCTTTCGCCCAATTCGGCCTCCAGCGCGGTCGAGACCTCATTCAGGTCGGTATCGGCACAATAAATGATGTGCCCTTCATCCGAGCTTTCCACATCTTCGGCGCCCGCCTCGATTGCCGCCATCATCACCGTGTCTTCGTCGCCCACCTCGGCGGGATAAGTGATCTCGCCCTTGCGGTCGAACATGAACGAGACAGAGCCGGTTTCGCCCAGATTTCCGCCATTCTTGGAAAAGGTCGAACGCACAGTCGAAGCGGTCCGGTTGCGGTTATCCGTCATCGCCTCGACGATCACGGCCACACCGTTCGGTCCATAGCCCTCATAGCGGATTTCGTCGTAATTCTCGGCATCTCCACCCATGGATTTCTTGATCGCACGATCGATCACGTCCTTGGGCACGGATTGCGACTTGGCTTCTTTGACCGCCAGACGCAGGCGGGGGTTCTTGTCGGGATCCGGGTCGCCCATCTTGGCGGCCACGGTGATCTCCTTGGCCAATTTGGAAAACAGCTTGGAGCGTAATTTGTCCTGACGCCCCTTGCGGTGCTGAATATTCGCCCATTTTGAATGGCCTGCCATAGCGACCCCCGTTTCATTCACTGCGTCATCAATCGTCGGCGCTGTCTATAGCATGGCGGATTTGGGCCGCAAGCCCCGCACCCGGCGCTACCCCAATTCGGGGCTGGCCACGGATAGATTCATTTGCCATAGGTATGTCATGACTGTTGACCTTCTTGGGGCGCTCGCCGCCTTTGCTTTCGTCTCGTCGATCACACCGGGACCGAACAACCTGATGCTGATGGCCTCGGGCGCCAATTTCGGCATGTCGCGCAGCCTGCCGCATATGATGGGTGTGGCTGTCGGGTTTACGGTGATGATCGTGCTGGTGGGGATTGGCCTGATGCAGATCTTCGATTTGTGGCCTCCCAGCTATGACATCTTGAAATACGGGTCAGTGATCTATCTGCTTTGGCTGGCCTGGAAAATCGCCAATGCCGGTGAGCCCGGACGCGCCAAAAGCCCGACCGGAAGCCCGATCACATTCTGGCAGGCGGCGGCGTTTCAATGGGTCAACCCCAAAGCCTGGGCGATGGCGCTGACCGCGATCGCCGCCTATGCGCCCGCGCGGGATCTGGGGGGCGTGTTGATGGTCTCGGCGGTGTTTGGCGCGATCAACCTGCCCTCCATTTCGGCCTGGACGATGATGGGCCAGCAAATTCGCCGCATTCTGACCTCGCCGGGGCGGTTGCGGCTGTTCAACTGGACAATGGCCGCCCTGCTGATCCTTTCAGTTCTGCCGGTGATATTTGCCGCCAGTTAGGGGCAATTGCATCCAGGACTTCCCCCGTGACAGCCGCGCGCGCGACAGGTAACCATAGGCCATGACAACTGATCAGATTATCCTTTTTTCATTGTTTGGCGGGGTGTTCGCCCTGCTGCTTTGGGGCAGGTTCCGCTACGATTTGGTGGCGTTTACGGCGCTGATGGCGGGCGTCGTTCTGGGCGTGGTGCCGACCAAGGACGCCTTTTCAGGCTTCGGTCACCCGGCCACGCTTGTCGTGGCGCTGGTTCTGGTGGTCTCAGCCGGTCTGGTGCGCTCGGGCGCGGTCTTTTTGATCACCCGAACGCTGGTCGATGCAAGTCGGTCGCTTGGCGCGCATATCACCTTGATGGGTGTTACGGGCGGGATTCTATCCGCCTTCATGAATAACGTTGCGGCTTTGGCGCTGTTGATGCCTGTGGATGTGGCGACCGCGCGCAAGGCGGGTCGTAGCCCGGCACTGTCTCTGATGCCGCTGTCCTTTGCCACCATTCTGGGCGGCATGGTCACACTGATCGGCACGCCGCCGAATATCATCATCGCCTCGATCCGGCAGGATGCTTTGGGCGAGCCGTTCAAGATGTTCGATTTTGCCCCCGTGGGTGGCATCACCGCGATTGCCGGGCTGGCCTTTGTAGCGCTGATCGGCTGGCGGTTGATCCCGGTCAGGGATGACAGTGCTGCGGGCGCTGAAATAAGCGATTTCGGCGACTATATCGCCGAGTTGACCATACCGGAGAAATCCAGGCTGATCGGCTCGCGGCTAGGCGATCTATATGAGGAGGCCGAGAAAAATGACGTGGCCATTCTGGGCCTTGTGCGCGGTGGAAAGCGTTTGTTCGGCACCCAAAAGAACGCAGAGTTGCGCCCAGGCGATGCGCTGGTGCTGGAAGCGCGCCCCGAGGCGCTGGATGAATACCGCGCGGCCCTGTCGCTGGATTTCGCCGATGCCGACCGCCAGGTAAACCTGTCCGCCGGTGGCGCCGGTCTGGAGGTGATCGAAGTGGTCGTCACCGAGACCAGCCGCATGGTCGGCAAGACTGCGCAATCGGTTGGGCTGAACTGGCGCAAACGTTCGGTGCTGATGGGCATAGCGCGCCAAGGCAAACGGATCACCGAACAGGTGCGCAAGACCCCCATTCGCGCCGGTGACATCCTGTTGGTCCTGGTGCCTAGCGCCCAGGCCAGCGAAGTCACCGATTGGATGGGATGCCTGCCGCTGGCCGACCGGGGGCTGGCCGTCACACAGAATTCCAAGACGTGGCTGGCCATCGGCCTGTTCGCCGTCGCCGTTCTGGCCGCAAGCCTGGGATGGGTCTATCTGCCCGTGGCGCTGGGGCTGGTCGTGGTGGCCTATGTCTTGGCCCAAATCGTGCCGATCCAGGAAATCTACACCCATATCGAATGGCCGGTGGTCGTGCTTTTGGGCTCGATGATCCCGCTGGGGGCCGCGCTTGAAACGTCGGGCGGGACAGAATTGATCGCGGGCAGCCTGATCACCTTGACGGCGGGATTGCCGTCCTGGGCCATTTTGACAGTGTTGATGGTGGTGACGATGACCCTGTCGGACGTGTTGAACAACACCGCCACAACAATCGTGGCGGCCCCTGTGGGCATTCAGATGGCGCAATCGCTTGGCGTCAATGCCGATCCCTTTCTGATGGCCGTGGCCGTGGCCGCGTCTTGCGCCTTCCTGACGCCCATCGGGCACAAGAACAACACGCTCATTCTTGGACCGGGCGGCTATGGTTTTGGCGATTACTGGCGCATGGGCCTGCCGCTGGAAATTCTGGTGGTGGCGGTGTCCATTCCGGCCATTCTGGTGTTCTGGCCGCTCTAGCTGCGCGCTCAGGAACGGGCGCGCGCCGTCGGTGGCAATGGCCCGTTGCCCAGCCTAAAGCGGCCAGAACACCGGGATCAGTGCCGAAGCCAACAACCCGATCGACAGGTTAAGCGGAATGCCCACCCGCATGAAATCGGTGAATTTATAGCCCCCCGGCCCAAAAACCAGCATATTGGTTTGATAGCCAATCGGCGTCGCGAAAGATGCGCTGGCCGCCACCATCACGGCGATCACCAGCGGGCGGGCATCAATGCCCAACCCATCTGCCAGGCCGATGGCAATTGGGGTGACGACCACGGCCACTGCATTGTTCGACACCATTTCCGTCAACACCGAGGTCAACAAATAGATGGCCCATATGATCAGAAACGGCGGCAATTGGCCCAAAGCAGGCGCCACCGCATCGGCGATCAGTTGCACAGCACCAGACGATTGCAGCGCGGCGCCTATGGCCAGCATCGCAAAGATCAACGCCAATAACCTGCCATCGACGAAATCGAACGCCTCGTCGGGGTCGATGCAGCGCGTCAGAAAGATCCAGGCCACCGCCATGACCGCCAGCGCCAGTATCGGGGCCACACCCAGGGCTGCAAGAACCACGATCGCGGCCAGTGCGATCAGGGCCAACGGCGCGTGGCTGCGCCGATAGGCCCGCGCAGAGGGTTTGCTGACATCTACCATATTCATATCGGCCGACAGGCGGGCGATGTCATCGGGCGCGCCCTCGAGCAGCAATGTGTCACCCACCCGCACGATCAACCCGTCCAGTTGCGTGCCGATGTTCTGGTTCCGTCGGTGAACGGCCAGCGTATAGACCCCGTAGCGCCGCCTGAGCCGGAGCGAGCCAAGCGACCGCCCGATCATCCGACAGCCCGGCGAGATCAGCACTTCCACGGTCGTCGTCTCGACCGAGCTGAGCTTGTCGACCATGGCCACATCCTTGTTCTTTTGCAGCCCCAGCACCTCGGTCATGGCCGAGCGCAACACCACCCGGTCACCCGGCGCGATCACCACCTCTGCCAGGTTGCGCCGAAGCGAGGCATCGCCGCGCAAAACGTCGATCAGGCGCACGCCATCGCGCCGGAAGATGTCAATCTCGGTGGCCTTTTCCCCGATCAGCGCGCTGTCTTCCGGCACTGCGACCTCGGTGAAAAACTTCATCGCCGAGCGCCCCGACAACAAGCTGGCCATGCTGTCGCGGTCGGGCAGAAGGCGCGGCGCGATGAAACGCAGATAGATCATGCCCCATGCCACCAGAAATATCGCCAGAGGGGTAATCTCAAAGATCGAAAAGGCGGCCATGCCCTCGGCCCGGGCCACCCCGTCGACCAACAGGTTGGTCGAGGTGCCGATCAGCGTCAGCGAGCCGCCCAGAATGGCAGCATAGGACAGCGGGATCAGCATCTTGCTGGCCGCGATGTTCAATTTGCGGGCCAGTTGCACGAAAACCGGGATCATCACCAGCACAACCGGGGTGTTGTTCACAAAGGCCGAGGCCACCACAACCAGCGCGATCAGCCCTGCAATGGCCAGTTTCGGCCGCTCATCCACCTGTGCTTCGGCCAGTGAGGTAAACCAATGCAGCGCGCCGGTGCGCACCAGCGCGCCCATGACCATGAACATGGCTGCAATCGTCCAGGGCGCGGGGTTGGACAATACGCCCAACGCCAGATCATAGGGCAAGATGCCCAGCGCCAGCAGGGCCGCGGCACCGGCAATGGCCGTCACCTCGGTGGGGTAGGTTTCGCGCAGGAAAAGCACGAACATGATGCCCACGACACCCAGGGAAATGAGGGCCTGGCTATCTTGGGACAGGTCCAGAAAATTGGACAAGGATTATGCCTCGCGCGGTTTGACCAGGGTTACACCCACCATGATGAGCGCCAAAGCCGCCCAAATCCAGCCCGAATAGCTTTCGCCCAGCAAAATCATCGCCCAGAGGATGCCAAAACCTGTCACCATATAGCCCACTTGCGCCGTATAGGTTGGCCCGGCGCGGCCAATCAGCCAGACATAGCCACTATAGGCCAGCGCGTGAAAAAGCGAACTGGCGATCAACGCATAGTCAGTGCGCCCAAGCGGAAACTGCGGCGTGATCCAGCTGCCTGTGGCCACGGCAAGCGGCGCGGCCAGAACCACGCCGACCAAGGATGCGCCCAGAAGCACCTGAAAGGCATCGGCCCCCACATCGCCCCATTTGGCCACGACATTGCCCTCAATGGCATAAAACAGCGAGGAAATCAGCGCCACCGGCACAAAAACCATCGCCGCGCGGTCGGGCAGGCTGGTCTCGGGCGCCATGATCAGAACCACGCCGGCAAGCCCGATCACCAGCCCGAAAAACCGACGCCAGGAAAATCTGTCATTGCCCATTGCCAGGGCAATCGGAAAGGCAAACATCGCCACCGTCGAAATGAGGATCGACATGATGCCCGACGGCAGGAAACGGGCAGCCTCATAGCTGGCGGCATTGGGCAAAAGCGTGCCGATCACGGCGATGATGACATAAAGGCGCACCTGGCGCGGGGCCAGTGGCAGGCCCTTGCGGCGCAATGCGGTGATCGCGGCCAGGATCACCGCGCCGATCACGAATTGCCAGAAGATCAGGCCAAAATGGCGGTAGCCTTCGGACACCGCGATCTTGGCAAAGGGTTGGGTGATCCCCCAGGCCGCTCCGATGACCGCCAGGGCACCCAGGGCCGCCCAACGGTTCATGCAGGGCCTTGTGCGGCCAGCCGACCGCCCTGGCGCACCATTTCTACCCGCGTGGCCTTGCCGGTTCGCTCATCCGTTTCGACATATAGGCCTGACAAGGTGGCCTCGCCGGCAGCCGGGGTAAACCGCTCTTTGGCCATGCCGGTAACAAACCGGCGCATCGGTTCGGCCTTTTCCATGCCAATGACAGAATTGTAATCGCCGCACATGCCCGCATCCGACTGAAACGCCGTGCCGCCGGGCAATATCTGGGCATCGGCGGTGGGCACATGGGTATGGCTGCCAACCACGATACTGGCGCGGCCATCGCAAAAATGGCCCATGCCCATTTTCTCCGATGTCGCTTCGCAATGCACGTCAACCAGGCTGGCCGAGACCATGCCGCCCAGCGGATGGGCGCGCAATATGGCGTCCACGGCGGAAAACGGGTCGTCAAAGGCGCGTTTCATGAACACCTGGCCCAGAACCTGCGCCACCAGGACCTTGCGTCCGTTTCGCGCCTGAAATACCCGCGCACCCTTTCCCGGCGCGTTCCTGGCAAAATTCAGGGGCCGCAGGATGCGTGGTTCCTGCTCGACGAATTGCAGCATGTCGCGCTGGTCAAAAGCATGATCACCGAGCGTCAGGCAATCGGCACCTGCGTCAAGCAGCGCCTTGGCATGGCTGGCACTCAGCCCTGCTCCATTGGTCGCATTCTCGGCATTTACGACAACAAAATCGAGCTTCCACTCGGCCCGCAAACGCGGCAGGTTTCCGGTGATGGCCTGCCGTCCGGCCCGGCCCATGACATCGCCAAGGAACAGAATCTTCATCCGCTTGGACTAGTCTGTGCGGCGGGTCATGGCAAGACAGGCCTTACCTGCCAGGCAGGTGCGGTGCGCTCCGCGCGGAGGTATTTTGAAACCAAAGAGATCATGGCGCGCCAAATTCCACCACGCCGCTTTCGGTTGCAACGGCGTCCATGCGCTGGTCGGTGTCTTCAATGGGCACAAGGTCTGTTTTTTGGGCCGCATAGGCAAATCCGACCGAATAGACCGGACCTGCCGCGCGCAAATCTGCAAGCGTACGGTCATAAAACCCGCCCCCATAGCCCAGCCGGTAGCCCCTATCGTCAAAGGCCAGCAGCGGCAGGATAATGACCGAGGGCACGAGGACGCTTTGTGCCACCGGCACCGCCGCGCCAAAAGCACCCTTTTGCATTGGGGTGGTTGGGGTCCATTGGTGAAACAGCAAAGGACGGGCGGGCCCTTGCACCACCGGCACACAGACCGGGCCTTGCGCACAGAGCCGCGCCATGGCCGGAAGGATGTCTATCTCGGTGCGAATGGGCATGTATCCCGAAATCGTCTCGCCCGCGAAACGACCCAGATGCGCCAGCAAAAACTTGCAGGCACGGGCCCCATCTGCGGTGTCATGGGCGGTTTTGCGACGCGCAAAGGCGGCCTGTCGGGCTGCCTGTTTTTCCAAGGCCACCGCTGCCGGGCTCAGGCTCATACCAGAACCCATGCCGCCAGTCCCAGAAAGGCCAAAAAGCCCACCACATCCGTCACCGTTGTGACAAAAGCGCCAGAGGCCAGCGCCGGGTCAATGCCGAAGCGGTCCAGCAGCACCGGGATCGCGATACCGGCCAGCCCGGCGACCACCAGGTTGATCACCATGGCCGCCGCGATCACCACGCCCAACATCGGTTCGCCAAACCAGATCAACCCGACCAGGCCCATGACAACGGCAAAGATCACCCCATTGGTCAGGCCCACCAGCACTTCACGCCGGATCACCCGCCACATATTGGCCTGTGTCAGATCGCGCGTGGCAATCGCGCGCACCGCAACAGTCAGGCTTTGCGTGCCCGCGTTTCCTCCCATCGAGGCCACGATCGGCATCAGCAC
>Ga0316205_10001954_pt1 | contig 23306 bp, 21 predicted proteins | sample 3monthpyrite_MG_FD_204941 | JGI IMG/M metagenome (GOLD analysis project Ga0316205, IMG submission 204941) | Microbial mat bacterial communities from mineral coupon in-situ incubated in ocean water Damariscotta River, Maine, United States -... | ecosystem: Environmental > Aquatic > Marine >... | reverse complement strand
TTCTTATACGCTGTTGATCTTAAAATGGGGCAGCTTATTATATTTTTAGCTTCGTTAATAGCCGCGAACATGTTAATTTTCAAAATATTTACTTTAGCACATAAAAAAGCCAGCGTTTGCTGGCTAATATATAGCACTTAATATGTACCTTAGACTTTGAATTTATTAACAATAGTCTGTAATTGATAAGCAAGATTGGACAATTCTTCACTTGCCGCCGAGATTTGTTGTGAACCCACTTCAGTTTCAGTTGCAACGGAGGAAAGTGTAACAATATTACCATTAATCTCTTCAGTAACTGCGCCTTGTTGACGCACAGCTTCTGCAATTTGGTTATTCATTGAGTAAACTTCAGTAATAGATTCAGAAATTTGACTTAATGACGTATCGGCTTGTGCGGCTTTTTCAACCGTTGAGCCTGCTTGGCTTTTACTATTATCCATTGCTGCAACGGCATTTCTTGCACCTGATTGCAAACGTTCAATCATGTCGTGGATTTCTTGGGTAGACTGTTGCGTTCGCGTTGCCAAGCTACGTACTTCATCTGCCACAACCGCAAACCCGCGCCCTTGCTCACCCGCACGGGCGGCCTCAATAGCTGCATTTAACGCTAATAAATTTGTTTGCTCTGCAATTCCTTGAATCACTTCAACAACGGTACCAATTTGTTCCGTATCGGATTCTAATTGCTTAATCGTTGCTGAAGCACTATCCACTTCTGTTGCCAAGCTATTAATCGCATTCATCGTTTGAGAAACGATAGTGCGGCCTTCAGAGGCTTGTTGATCGGCTTGCTGCGTTCCTGTTGCTGCAGAATCAGCATTGTGTGCAACCTCTTGAGCATTACTCGACATTTCTGTCATTGCCGTTGCCACTTGATCAAGCTGTAGTTTCTCTTGCGCCACATTATTACTAGATGAAAGCGCTGTGGCCGATAATTGCTCAGCCGCAGCTGCAAGTTGTGCGGTTGCATCTGTTACGTTTTGAATAGTGCTATGCACCATTTCAATAATTTCATTAAAGCCACGAGACAAGTCTGCAATTTCGTCATTGCCCTTAACTTCTAGACGTTTTGTTAAATCACCTTCACCCTCCGCAATTTCATGCATTGCCTCAATGGTTTCATTAATAGGCATAACAATCATTCGGCTTAAGAACCATGAACTTACAATACCAACTATTATGCCCACGATTAACAAGGTCATAACAATTCCATTTGCCGCTATAACACTATCAAGGATGTGCTGGCCACTGGCAGTAACGGCTTCACGTTGTGTTTTAACCAATTCGTTAATATCTGTTTTAATTGATTTAACTAAAGGACTTATTTCTGTTCGCATTAAGTAAGAATCGGTACGCCACTTGTCACTACTATGAACAGCAATTAACTCTTTAAGGCCTTCAACATATTTTGGCCATTCATTACTAATTTGCTCAACGGCTGTTTCTTCTTCAAAATTTAAATCCTCGCCGAACTCAGACTTAAGCTTATTAAACCCATCTGTGAATCCTTGCACATATAAATTTAGATTTGAAACCTCACTTTCTGTACGCAAAGCCATAAAACCACGGTTTGCAATAATTAGATTCATCCAGGTTTGACGAAGCTCAACTACTTTAACTAAAATATTCTGCCGATCTTCTGAAACAATCATTTCAGTAAGGCTTCCTAAAATAGTCACTGCGCGAGGTCCTAATTTTGCTGCTGCAATGGCAACGGCAGGTTGGTTTTCATTAAAATCTTTGGCTAAGACCGCCATTTTGTCTCGATAAGCCGCAAATTTTTGAACACGTAAATCGATACGAGCAATCACAGATTTAGTCGCCGCATTTTCCTTAACTTGGGGGAGAGTTTTAATTTTTGTAAAAAGTGTATTGATTGTTTCTAAAGATTCATCATAGGTTTTTAATTCAGCGTCACTGCCACTTAACAAATAAAAACCTAATGTAACACTGGCCGTATCAATTGCCGATTCAAGCTCCATTACTTTCAACATCATCGGTTGACTCTCATCAACCATAGATGTCACTTGTTTGTTAATTGAGACAAAATTAAAAATGGCAGTGCCAGAAACAACCGCTAATATTAGCAGCATGAATATCGAAGCAGTCCAAACCTTATGACTTATCCGAAAGTCAGAAAATCCAGGGAATTTTTTTAAAATTGATGAAATCATTTGAGTCAACCTAAAATATGAATTACTGCCCAAAAAACGGACACTTACATCATATTTAGCGACAATATTGACAGATTCTTTAATAAAAGCACTCAAAATCCTGAAATATTGTGCTTCAGAAATGAGTTACCAATAACAAATTGGTTAATTTTTAATCAATTTGGCAGTTTAACACCCAAACGGTGTGCAACTTCTTCATAGGCCTCAACAACCCCACCGAGTCCTTGTCGAAAACGATCTTTATCGAGTTTTTCTCGCGTTTCAATATCCCACAAGCGACATCCATCCGGACTAAACTCATCGCCCAAAAGAAGCTTGCCATTATAACGGCCAAATTCAAGTTTATAATCGACAAGCAACATACCCGCATCAGAAAATAATTTTTTGAGTACCTCATTCACTCTCAAAGTAAGGACTTTCATTTGCTCTATTTCATCTTGGCTTGCCCATCCAAATGTTATGATATGAGAATCGTTGATCATCGGATCATGTAGGGCATCATTTTTTAAGAAAAATTCAAACGTGGACGGCACTAAATCCATACCATCTTCAACGCCAAGGCGTCTAACAAGACTACCTGTACTAATATTTCGCACGACACACTCAATAGGTAACATCTCTAAGTGTTTAACAACGACCTCATCATCAGACAGTAGCTCTTCAAAGTGAGTTTCAATGCCTGCACTCTCAAGTTGCTGCATAATGAAAGCATTAAAATAGTTATTAACCATACCTTTACGATCAAGCTGCTCGATTTTTTCACCATCAAAAGCAGAGGTATCATTACGAAAATGCATAATAAGTTTATCTACTTCGGATGATGCATAAACTGTTTTTGCTTTACCTATAAAGCGTTGTTCTTGTCGTGTGATTGATGTCATCGTTATCTACCTGATTTTTAAATTTGTTGCCAAGCTAACCCGAGTTCCTGGTCAGCTATGTTAATCCAACTTTCTTCCCAATCAAGTACAGCACTAAGCGCTTGCTGAGCTAATTCCATTTGATTGTTTTTATCACTTAAATGCATTGCGGCAATATACTTTAAGTTACTAGTATCAAGCTGCGCTAGTATGTCAGCTGCTTGCTGGTTACTTAAATGACCTAAATCGCCGGCAACACGCTGCTTTAAAGAAAAGGGATAGTCACCATTCATTAACATATCACTATCATGGTTACATTCAAGCAATAAAGCATCACACATCGATAGCTGCTCAATAATATGCGGTGTGCATTTACCAACGTCTGTTAATAAACCTAATTTATGTTCGCCATTACTAAAAACATATTGACAAGGTTCCTTTGCATCATGTGGTACAGGATATGCCTGTATTTCGATAGAACCAATTGTAAATTTTTCTTCCGCATTAATAAAATACTGCCGGCTTATATCACCCAACGCCTCGGCTTGAGCAGTGCCTCGAGTTGACCAAATAGGGATGCCATATTTACGAGACAAAGCACCCGCACCGCGAATATGATCTGAATGCTCGTGCGTTAATAAAATGGCCGCTAACTGTTCGGGCTGCTTACCGCATTGTTCCAAACGTGTAACGGTTTCCCGCATTGAAAAACCGCAATCAACCATAATACAGGTGTTTGCAACAGATATAAGGGTTGCATTACCTTTACTACCACTACCAAGCGATGCAAATTCTAATGCAGCAGAAGATGTCATATAAATGAAAAGTTCATTTACAGCTAGCGTAAATAATCTTGTAATTTCTTTAAAATAAAGTAACCGGTTTTACTAACATCTTGTTCGCCAGCTTCATTTCTTATTGAAATGATTGTTTTTGTTTCAACATCATCAACACTGAGTTGGTATGTTGCTACCTTCAATGTTGATTCTGAGGATGAAAAGATCGATGCAAACCAATTTTTATCTTTTTCGTCACCCTTAATAAAATCTTCCGTTGTTTTTATATAATAAATACCTTTACTACGATTTCTATCTTCAACAATCAAGCCCATTCGATCTAAAGCAATACTGATACGACGCCATGTTCTAGGGAATATTTCGCTGACTTCAACAGTATAGATTTTTTCAGATTTGTCTTGAATAAGTTTAGCGCGCTCTGATGATTTTCCTAACGCAATAGCTTGTTTAGCATGTACATTATCAACACCCCTAAAGGCTAAAAAGCGTTGCAACATTTCAGCTTCTAATTCAGGATCGGATTCTCGTGGTTGCCACTTAATAGCATAATCTGACTCACTCCAATTGCCATAAGAAACTTCTTTTAAACCTTGATGAGTAATAAATAAACGACTTGTATCTTCATCACTGCGTTCTATTCTAATTCGATATTTATCCATTAAACCTGTCGAGAAAAGTCCACCTAACATTGACGCAAACCAACCTGTTGGTACATCAAATCGATTTTCTAACCAATTGGTTTCCATCACACCATTCACTGGTTGTTCACGAACAAAGCCAAAACCAAGATCTTTAAAAAAGTTACGAGCTTGTCCCCAAATTTCATCTGGCTTTGATTTTATTTCTAACCAAAATACACTGCCATCACGAACAAAACGAACGCCTGATGAAGACAACGGCAGAACCTTACTAGATGAACTTGAAGCAGAGTTTGAATACAATGAATAACTCGAACCCGAATCTGAAAGTGAAGGAATACTCATCGCATTGTTTGAATCAGGAGCAACTAAATCTGGAGGGACTTCAAGAGAAGGTCCCGAAGAAGAAGTTTTAGATGAATAAACACCTTTATAGCCCTCATCTTTCGATGGTGTTGATGAACATGCAGATATGCTAAATATAAACACACTTAAAAATACGACATTACGACTTTTTTTTACGACTAACATTTCAAACCTACAATTAATTTAGTTATATGCCAGCAGATTGCATGGCTTCTCTTAGAACACCGTGGTATTGGTCAGATAACACAGTCATCGGTAAACGTTGGCCTTGTTTAATTAAATCCATTTCGGTTAATACCCATTTAACGGGGATTGGATTCGCTTCAACAAATAAAGTTTCATGCAAACCAAGCAACGGCTTATTATGTTCTGCCGCTGCCACCGCATCACCAACGAGTGCAGCCGCGCACATTTCATGCATTGCTTTCGGTGCAACATTTGCAGTTACTGAAATATCTCCTTTTGCACCCTTCAAAATAGCGTCCATCGCCGTGGCATCGTCACCACTGTAGACAGCAAAATCACCGTAAAGTGATGTATCAGCACAACGTGAAAGTATATCGACCACACGATCAACATCACCTGTTGCTTCTTTTATACCCACAATATTCGTAATTGAAGCCAATCTTTGGACGGTTTCAGGTAACATATCAACTGCTGTACGACCAGGAACATTGTATAAAATTTGTGGAATATCAACCGCTGCTGCGATTGCTTTAAAATGCTGATACAAACCTTCTTGAGTGGGTTTATTATAATACGGGGTAACAAGTAAGCATGCATCTGCTCCAGCATCTGCAGCACAACGTGTTAATTGAATCGCTTCCGTCGTAGAATTTGAGCCTGTTCCTGCAATGATAGGGATACGACCCTTTGCATAACCAATAATCTGCTTTACGACTTTACAATGTTCGGTTTCATCCAAAGTCGCTGATTCACCAGTCGTTCCCATCGCAACAATCGCATCTGTGCCGTTGCTAATATGAAACTCCACTAAGTTAGCCAAGCACTCATCGTCGACACGACCATCCGCAAACATAGGCGTAACCAAGGCAACAATGCTTCCTTGAATTACATTTAAAGACATAATTTACTCCGATATTAACGAAAAAATTCAATCGCACATAGTACTTGTGGGCGCCCATAAACTCAAGTAAAACGACTGACTGTCACTATCCAATAAACTCGAAGTTATCGCTTAACATACTGTTAATCAAGAAGTTATAAAATAAATCAATATTTCGAACGATACGCAAAAGTACAAAATACAATGGTAGTAAATTTGACAAACACAAGTTGTTGACAAAGACACCCAAAACCCTTCAAATTAGCCTATGAATTTAAAAACTAGTAAGCCAAAAACCCTAAAAGACACTTCCACTAAAAATTTACTCGTTATATCTGCTCTTGGCCAAGATAAACCCGGACTCGTTGCAAGCTTAACGGAAGCGATCACCCAGCAACAGTGCAGCATTTGTGAATCACAAATGAGCCTACTAGGCGGTGAATTTGCCATCATTATGCTTATTGAAGGTCAATGGAATAACATAGCAAAACTTGAGCAAACACTGCCAACGTTGCAAGAATCGCTTGGCATTACCTTGCAAATTAAGCACACCGAACAGCGAACCAATGCAGCCAATGCTATTCCCTACTGTGTAGAAGTTCTCGCACAAGACAATCCAGGCATCGTTCATCAGGTCACAGAGTTTTTTTATAATCGTAAAATTAACATTCACGACTTACAAACAGAAAGCTTTAATGCCGCTCACACGGGAACCAAAATGTTTGCTTTAATGATGACCATAGAAATTCCAATTAACATGCATATTCCGGGATTACGTGAAGATTTTCTAGAATTTAGCGATGAATTAAATCTTGATGCATTAATCGAACCCTTTAAAGGCCACTAACAATCATGCCAAAAGCTGAACTTAATAAAGTTGTACCAAAATATAAACTAGCGTCAACAGGTGAACAAGAAATTTCATCCAGCTCACTTCGTGGATCTAATGTTGTGATTTATTTTTACCCGAAAGACAATACGCCAGGTTGTACTCGCGAAGGGATTGACTTTCAAGCAAGTCTAGCTAAATTCAAACGACAAAATACAGTTATTCTAGGCGTATCACGTGATAGCGTTAAAACTCATGAAAATTTCAGAAACAAACAAGGTTTTAAATTTAACTTGCTATCAGATAAAGATGAAGTTCTTTGCCAACTTTTTGATGTCATTAAAATGAAAAATATGTACGGTAAAAAAGTACGTGGTATTGAACGTAGTACTTTTTTAATCGACGACAAAGGAAAACTTAAACAAGAGTGGCGAAAAATAAAAGTTGATGGACATGTTGACGAAGTCCTTGCCGCTGTAAAAGTATTAAATAAAGGTTAACTAACTAGGGTCTGTTGATCTTTCAGATGTTAGACTGATTTTGAGATAATTTTAGTTCTGACAAGGCATTTTTTACGTATCAATGCACTCCATTGATAGTAAAAAATAACGCCGGCAGGGCTAAAATTAGCCAAAATCAGGCAATAGATGAAAGATCAACAGACCCTAATACAAAAGGAAATAAGTTGAAACACACAAAACGCCTGTTTGCTCTTGATTCAAATGTGCTTATGCACGACCCTTCATCTCTCTTCCGCTTTCACGAACATGATATTTTTATACCCATGATGGTATTAGAAGAGCTTGATGCGAATAAAAAAGGCAACTCTGAAGTTGCACGTAACGCACGACAAGCCAGCCGATTTTTGAATGACTTAATTTCCACTCATGGTGAAGAAAACATTACTCAAGGGTTACCGCTAGATTTACATCCGTCTGAAAAGAGTGATTTTATTCACGGCAAAGTGTTTATTCAAACACAAGCTTTCGACTCGAGTCTTCCTGATTATTTACCTAGCCACCTACCTGACAATACCATTTTAAACACCGTAGTAGCCTTGTCTAAATCGTTAACAGATACAGCGCTTACCTTAGTATCAAAAGACATTAATATGCGCATCAAAGCAGCTGTGCTCGGTATTCATTCAGAAGAGTACTTTAATGATAAGGTGTTGGAAGATGCCGATCTCTTATACACAGGATTGCATTTATTAAATGATACATTCTGGGAAAAACATTCTAATGAAATGGACTCTTGGGCTGAAGATGGACATACCTTTTATAAAATAAAAGGGCCTGCTGTAGATGACTGGAGCACCAATAGCTTTGTTTATAATGACAGTGAGCACAATAAGGTTAGTTATCGTGTCGTCTCTATCGAAGATGATAGTGCGGTTATCGAAACAACAAAAGATTACTCAAAGCCGAATAATTCTGTATGGGGTATTAAAGCACGCAACCAAGAACAAAACTTCGCATTAAATCTTTTAATGGATCCTGATATAGATTTTGTATCACTTATGGGTATTGCCGGCACAGGTAAAACACTATTAACACTTGCTGCAGGCTTACACCAAACAATTGAAAAAGAAATTTACAGTGAAATAATCATGACTCGCGTTACTGTACCGGTAGCCGAAGACATTGGATTTCTACCGGGAACTGAAGAGGAGAAAATGACTCCTTGGATGGGCGCATTGATGGATAACTTAGAAGTACTCACGCAAATAGATAAAGACACAGGCTCGGGAGGCAGTACTTGGGCACGCGCAGCAACAAATGATGTTCTTAGTAAACATATTAAAATTCGCTCTGTTAATTTTATGCGTGGACGAACATTTTTAAATCGCTTCATTATTATTGATGAAGCGCAAAACTTAACACCTAAACAATTAAAGACCCTCATTACCCGTGCTGGGCCAAATACTAAAGTTGTATGCTTAGGAAATGTATCGCAAATCGATACTCCCTATTTAACAGAAACAACTTCTGGACTCACCTACGTTGTGGATAGATTTAAAAACTGGCAACACAGTGGGCACATCACTTTAATGCGCGGAGAACGTTCTCGTTTGGCTGATTACTCTTCTGAAGTTTTATAGTAATAAATGTTCTATCCACTAAGCGGCTCTTCTTTTCCTATTCGTGGCCATGCAATTAATAAGGCATTAACAAGTGTAGCTAATGGAATAGCAAAGAATACTCCCCAGAAACCCCAGATTCCGCCAAACACTAAAATACTAACAATAATAGCAACGGGATGAAGGTTAACAACTTTCTGAAATAATAGAGGTACAAGAACATTACCATCGAGTGCTTGCACAACAAAATAAGCCATCATTAAATACCAAAAATCACTGTTAACGCCCCACTGAAAATACGCAATAGCGGCAACAGGTAGTGATACAACCGTTGCGCCAATATAAGGAATCAACACGGATAGACCGACTAACGCACTTAATAATAAGGCATACTTCAAACCAAAAATAACAAACACTATATACGTAGCAATACCAACTATTAATATTTCCCAGACTTTACCACGTACATAATTACCAATTTGTTGATCAACTTCTAACCAAACACCTGACATTAAGTCGCGTTGCTTTGGCAAAAATGAGAAAAACCATTTGAGTATTACATCTTTATCTTTTAGAAAAAAGAAAACTAATAATGGAACTAAAATAGCATAAACGATAACAGTTAAAATACCTGGAATAGATTCTAGCGTTCCCGTTAATAGTTGTTGACCAAAACTGGCGATCTCTTTATTAACTTCGTCTAATATATCCCGAATTTGAGCATCCGTTACGTAAGGTACATGTTCTGGAATTTGCAATAAGGCTTGTTGAGCAGCTGCTAAATAGGTGGGTACTTCTTTTAAAAATTGTGTTAACTGTGATGACACCAGAGGAACAATACCGCCAAAGAAAAAAATTAAAAATGCCGTAAAGGTACTAAAGACTAATATAACAGCACGAATTCTTTTCGCATTACGCGACTGCATAAAACGGACAACGCTCTCTAAAAGATAGGCTATAACGAGAGCAGCTAATGCAGGCATCAACATTTCGCCCATATAAATAATAATGGCGAAACCAAAAATAAGGATAAAGGTTAGAACAACCGCTTGAGGGTCCGATAAATAACGGTGATACCATTCAGATAATGTTTTATACATCGTATTCCCTTGCTTAAGGCTATCTAATTATTCTCAGTGGTTTGTTTCTCTACCAAGGTGGTATAAAATTTTTCAAATAAAACTTCAAGCTCGTCAATAACTTCAACTGCTTCTCTACCTTGTAAAATATGTTGCGACATTAAACCCGATGCTTCGTGCAAAAGATCGTCCTTATTCAACATATAATAAGTTTCAGATAAACGTCGCATTGCAAGCACTACCGATTCACTATCAGGCCGCGCTATTTTTTTTGGTGGTAAAATTTCGTTATTAGAAGTAGGATTTTGTGCATAAAGAAAGTCGCAAAAATCTAACACGCTTTTTTGCGCTTGTTCTGGCAAAGCTTGATATTGGCTTAAGAGTTTTTTTTCACTTTTGTTCAGGAGTGTATCCCTTTATGTTAGAAATTTTAACGGTAACTATTTTGCTGATTTATATTTTTACTGGTGTTCATTGCAATAGTTACGAGCAAAAGTAAGTAGCTCATCCATTGCGCGTACTCTAAATTTTTGTTTCTGATGTACAAACGAAAAGGGTCTGGTTAATGGTGGATCAAGTTTTATAGCAACTAAGGATCCTAACTTTAATTCCTTAACAATTGTTGCACTGGATAAAACAGATACACCCATACCTGCTTCAACTGCGCCTTTGATAGCTTCTAGAGAACCAAGCTCCATTGATACGCTTAAATCAGCATTCGTAATGCCGGCAGCATGCATGCTTTCAATCATTACCTCACGTGTACCCGAGCCTTCTTCGCGGCAAATAAAAGGGTATTTAGTAATTTCAGCTAAAGAAACAACATCTTGTTTGGCTAATTTATGAGTAGGAGGAACAATTAAAACAAGCTCATCCATACGACATTTTTCAACAACCAAATTCTTATTACTAACCGGTGCTTCGACCACACCAAGATCAATCATATTATTTTCAACCTGGGAAACAATACCATCGGTGTTTGCAACTTTTAAACGAATAACAACATCAGGAAATTTTTCTTTAAAATCACCTAATAATACCGGCAACATGTATTCAGCAATCGTGGTACTGGCACCGAGTATAAGCACACCACTAATATCACCGGTTAATTCACGGACAGTATTATCCATTTCGGCATAAAGCTGAAATATTTTACCTGCACTTTCATAAACGCGGTGCCCTGCATCGGTTAGACTAATACGGTTATGTGTTCGATCAAACAAACGCGTATTAAATTGCTCTTCCAGTTGGCGAACCTGAAACGTCACCGCTGGTTGAGTCATGTGTAATTCATCAGCTGCTTTTGTAAAACTCAGCAAGCGCGCAACTGTGTGAAAGACTTGAAGACGACGATCAGCCATGATTTGATTCCCGTACTATTGATTGTTTCTATAACGATATTGAGAAAATTTAATACGGCATATTAGCAAGGATTAACACAAACAGGAAGGGTGTAGCCTAAACCCAGATGGGTACATAGGCTTCAAAGTAAGTCTTTTACGGTTAGATCGAGCTTAATTCTTGGATATTGCTTCTTCGAACTGACGAATCATATTATGAATATTGGAAGCAAGTAAGGCCAAATCTTAACTGGTGTTGAGCATTTCGCCTGCGGCTGTTTCATTATCTGTAACACGTAAATTCTTTTTCACTTAAATTGCACTCAAAGGTGGTTGATAAGAAGAGCTGTCACGATTTGTGTCGGCATAATTGTTTAAAAGTTAAGCTCAAATGGTTAGATAAATTATATAATTTGATGTAGATCAACCTGTTAACAATTGATGTAGCAAGATACAGAAAATGCTAACATCATAGCAATAAAAATAGACTCTAAGGTTAAGGCTCTGGATATGGCGCAATATATTTATACAATGAACCAGGTTGGTAAAATCGTTCCACCAAAAAGAAAAATACTTGAAGATATTTCTCTGTCTTTCTTTCCGGGCGCAAAAATTGGAGTACTGGGTTTAAATGGCTCTGGTAAGTCCTCACTACTACGCATCATGGCTGGAATCGATAAAGAATTTGAAGGTGAGGCACGTCCTCAAGCCGGCATAAACGTCGGCTACTTACCGCAGGAACCTGAACTTAATCCAGAAAAAGATGTACGTGGTAATGTTGAGGAAGGCGTACAAGAAATTATCGATAAACTGAATGAGTTTAACGACATCAGCATGAAGTTTGCCGAACCGATGTCTGATGATGAAATGAATGACTTGCTCGCCAAACAGGCTAAATTACAAGACGCCATTGATGCTGCAGGTGCTTGGGAACTGGATAGAAAACTCGATATTGCTGCCGATGCCCTTCGCCTTCCCCCTTGGGATGCAGACGTTACAACCTTGTCTGGTGGTGAGCGCCGCCGTGTCGCATTATGTCGATTGTTATTGTCCAACCCTGACATGTTATTGCTCGATGAGCCCACCAACCATTTGGATGCTGAATCCGTTGCTTGGCTAGAACGATTCTTACATGATTTTACTGGTACCGTTGTTGCTGTTACGCATGATCGTTACTTTCTTGATAATGTTGCCGGTTGGATCTTAGAATTGGATCGAGGCCACGGCATCCCGTGGGAAGGAAATTATTCGTCCTGGTTAGAACAAAAAGAAGCGCGTTTAGAAATGGAGAAGAAACAAGAATCTGCACGTGCTAAAGCAATGAAAGCTGAGTTAGAGTGGGTAAAAACAGCCCCTAAAGGCCGGCATGCAAAAAGTAAATCCCGGTTAGCTCGATTTGAAGAATTATCATCAAAAGAATATCAGCAACGCAGTGAAACACATGATTTATATATTCCACCTGGGCCTCGATTAGGCGACCTTGTCGTTGAAGCAAAAGATATCTCTAAAGCCTTTGGTGACAAACTATTATTTGAAAACCTGAGTTTTAATTTACCCAAGGGTGGCATCGTCGGCATCATTGGTCCGAATGGCGCGGGTAAAACAACCCTGTTTAAAATGTTTTCAGGCGATGAAAAACCCGATAGTGGCGAATTACGAATTGGTGAAACAGTTCAAATTGCCTACGTGGATCAATCTAGAGACTCACTTGATGGTAGCAAAACCGTATGGGAAGAAATTTCTGATGGTGCAGATAATATAACAATAGGCACATACGTTGTTCCTTCCCGTACTTATGTTGGCCGATTTAATTTTAAGGGTAGTGACCAACAAAAACGCGTTGCGGATTTATCTGGTGGTGAACGTAATCGCGTACATTTAGCAAAATTACTTCGCAGCGGAGGTAATGTTTTATTACTCGATGAGCCAACCAACGACTTAGATGTAGAGACGCTTCGCGCATTAGAAGAAGCTATACTCGACTTTCCAGGTTCTGCCGTTGTCATCTCGCATGACCGTTGGTTCTTAGATAGAATCGCCACACACATCCTTGCGTATGAAGGCGACTCTGAGGTGGTTTGGTTTGAAGGCAATTATGCTGATTATGAAGCCGACCGTAAGCGCCGACTCGGTGATGACTATAAACAGCCTCACCGCATCAAGTACAAAAAAATGGATGCTTAAACTAAGCGTTAATCACAAAATAAAATGGAATTAACCTACCATTTTTTGTACTGCGCCTAATACATTTGCACCATTAAAAGGTTTAACTATCCAACCTTTAACACCGGCTGCTTTACCACGGTCTTTCATGCTGGGGTCACTTTCAGTGGTGAGCATAATAATATTCACTCCTGCATTACCCAGTTCTGAACGTATCTTTTCAACCATGGTTAAGCCGTCCATGTTAGGCATATTCACATCGGCAAAGACAAGTTTAAGGGCTGAATCACCTTTCACTTTATCCAAGCCATCTTTACCATCTACCGCAGTCGAAACGTCATAACCATTCTCTTTAAGGAAACCACTTACTTCGTTACGTACTGCATCTGAATCATCTACCACTAAAATCTGTGCCATTTTAACCACCTTCTCCTTTTTACATAAACTCTATGTGTTGTTTTCGCATTTCTTAAAAAAATTCTAATTCGCCAGAATCAAGTAGATCATCGACCTCTTGCAAATTTTCTTTAAAGTTCTCAGGTGAAAAACTGAGACTGAAGACAAATTTTTGATACAACGTGACAGGCTGAAGATTTCCCTTAGGGTCAACTAAGGTATATCTAAAACACAACTGAGGTTCATCTGAACCAAATGAAATATATTTATGACTATGGTTAATAATAATAGGGACTTGTATTTTATGTGCACCAGAATCGTCAAGATCACCCGATATAAATCGAGATTTAAATCCACCCCATGTTAAATTCGATAATTCACTAAGCATCGTATTAACGGATCTAAAATCCGGGTCAATTGGATTTAACTGTGTTTTACCAGCACGAATACAATTCATTAAACTACGTTCTTCTGCCTGTAGCATCATGTAACCACGACACCAATCACTTTCAATATTAATTAAACTAAATAGTTCACCATATATAATTTTATCTTTCACTAAATAAGGTGTGTCACATAAAACATCCATATCTTTGAATGTCGACTTAATACTTTCCGTTGAAATTTCTCGAATACCACGAACCATTTCATTCGGATAACCCGCACCAAATATATAACGGTTTATTAATTCCGTAAGTGCGACGATATTATCTAATTTATAACAACCTGCGAATATCTTCTGTAATTCTTCAGGGAAATCGGTCAAACTGCTTTCTTCTTTTCTGCGTATAAATATGGGTAGTTCAGGACGTAACTTATGTATCTCAACCGCAACTTCTATACCCGACACACCATTTTTATCTATATCTTCTGATATAAAAATAGCACCTAAATGTATATTGGTGCTTAAAATATTATATAGAGCGGGCGTTTGAACTAACATACCAACTAAATTATTAGCCGCACAAAAGCCTTTTATTTCATGCATAGCATCGTTGTCTTCATCACAGACTAATACGTGACTTGTTAAAGTATCATCAACTCCATTTAAATCAGAGCTCTGTGAATTACTATTGGCATTACTATTCATATCTTTTATACCTCTACATCAATCTATTTAAAAAAATTCTAACTCACCTGTTTCAAGATCGTCATCAAGCTTGGCATTAACCGCAACTTTAAAATCTAATTGCTCACTCGCTTCAACATATATACTGCCGTAAAATAAATCTCGCTCATCAATGTTCACAACATAATGAGACTCATATCCATATTCGCTTTCATCAATGCTTAATAAACTAAGCTTACTCAATTTATTTGGAGTAGACATTCCTAGATGGGGAACATACTTTCCTAGTTCACGTTTAAAAGCACCACTAAACGTATTTCCTACTTCTCCTAAATAATCATAAAACTGGGCGTCATCAATACTTTCAACTGGCTTATCAAGTGCTGCTGCAACAAATTTCACCGTCTCAGCATTTTTTGTGAAATGTAATAAATTAAAAGCTTTAAAAGTATAAGAACAAACCGTCAACATGAAAAATTCTTCTTCATCTATATCTTTTAAGCCTGAAAAAGAGGACACAACAGGTTTTGTCATATCTCTCGCATGACAAGACTCATCTAGGCAATCAATCATCATATGATTAAATCCTGATTTAGCATCCTGGGTAATAATTGCAGACATGATTAACTAACCACCAAAGTTAATTTGATTAACTTTAGAATTTACCGCATGAAGCGCGGTCAATAACATTTTCCCACTCGCTTGAACATCTTGGAATGTTGTTGTGGTAATCATGTCATTCTTAAATAAATTCTCTTTATATTCAGAGCTCAAATGCTCAGAACGCGTTGCCAATGTTTTTACTTCATCAGCAACTACAGCAAACCCACGTCCTGCTTCACCTGCTCTAGCTGCTTCAATTGAAGCATTAAGCGCAAGAATAATAATTTGTTTTACAATGTTAGCGAACTGACTATTTTGATCTAACATTAAGCTGTTATGGTTCATTAATTTGGACATTTCATCGTCCCAACGATTAAATGTATTCACCATTTCTAATAAATCTTGAATATCTTGTTTGATTTTTCCCTGCAATTCATCAGCATCGGATTTAGCCTTTGCAAAATTCTCTTGTAAGCTATCGATTTGCCCCTGATAATCATTCATAATACTTTGACGTTCGTCAGCAACACGTCCAAGCTCTTCTTCTAGAGCGAGAATTTTGGTTTCATTCTCATTTCGCAAAGATGAAATCATTGATTCGTAATCTTGTTCCATTGCATCTTTTTCAGCTTGTTCTATTTTACCAACAAGTGCTTCTTCTAATTCTGAAATAGATTCTTCATAAGCCGCATTTTTTTTCTTAACATAAAAAAAATGATATGCAAAAATACAACTTGGTATTCCAACCAGGAAGCTACTAATAATAATTACCATTTGCATCTATTACTTTTCCTAATTTAGAGTATTTTAAATAAAATCACTAAGCGACTTTTACATAATGTTCATCTGGCAAGGTAATAACAAACTCAATCGCCCTATAACCATGCTCACCATTTCTCTCAGATGTGAATTTAATATCTATATACCCACCAATTTTTTGTAAAAACTGACGTACAGCATCCATACCTACACCTCGTCCAGAAACATCACTCACACTCTCAGCCGTTGATAGACCCGAGTTGAAAATCATGTTCGCTATTTTTATATCGGATATTTTTTGCTTTTCTTTAATTAGGCCGGCTTTAATTGCCTTCTCTTTGATTTTCTCAAGCGGTAAACCTTGACCATCATCATAGAGTCTAAATACAAGATGCCCATCAGTTTGTTCAGCATTCAAAGTGATCGAACCTTTTGAAGGTTTACCAACTGACTCACGTTGCTCAACGGATTCAATACCATGATCGATAGAATTACGGAAGCAATGTGTAAAGACGTCTTTTAATATATTGGAAACTTCACTTTCAAGTCTAATATGATGATCTTGTATATTGATATCAGGTGGTTCTTTACCTAAATTCATCGCAAGATCAGGCATAGATTGTACAATCCCATCAAGCGTTGACTGCAACGTATCCGTTCCGACCGCCTTAACAACCATTTTAATTTTGCTAACACCATCATGCATACTTTGCTCTTGAGAGGTATCAATATTAAGAATGGTTTCCATTGCAAATTGTGCAAGCTGACTGTCAATAAAGATGCCTTCAGGTTGGTTAATTGATAGTTTTTCACTATAAATACGCTCATAGACTCCTATGCTTTGTGTCACATCATCGAGCTCTTTGAATAATTTTTCTTTAACTAAGTCCATTTCACCTTTTCGCATTCGGTCATAAGTTGATTCTGCTTCATGCACAACATCTGTAATACCGGCAAACGCATATGTTCTGGCATTACCTTTAATCGTATGCATATTTCTGAATAAGGTTGCGACAACCTTAGGATCATTTTTCTCCATAACCGTTATCAGTTCACGATTTTCTTTTATGTAATCCATTGCCGATTCCACAAAGCCTTCAAATTTAGGCGCGGATACAGCAAGTATTTGGCCAATAATTTCTAGCTCCCATTTTTGGGCTTCCGCTTCTTTTTGTAAGCCACGTAATGCGGTAACGTCACGTACCGTTACCATGAGTTTTTCAACAGTACCCTCTGCATTTACAATCGGATCCCAATCTAACTCTAGTATTTTTTCACGGCCATCTTTCATTTTCTTGCCAAATTCCGTTAGCAGACAATGTTTATTAAAATCGAACATCATGGCATCTTCGCCCATGATGGCACCCATAGCGGCTGAAAATTGATCAAGGTCATTAGAGCCAACATCCGAGCGACCAAATAAGAAACCTACAGCGTCTTCTTCAGCAATTTTCTTGGTTTCCATTATTTCTTCTAAATAAGATGAGTATTCAGGGTGGATATACGTTTCAGAATCAATAGTAAATATACCTTGGTGCATATTCTGTAACATGCTATTTATGTCATTTGTCTTAGTTGCTAATTCAGCGGTACGTTCAGTAATTTTTTCTTCTAAGGTTCTGTTTTGTTCTTCAATAACATTCAACATTTGAATATTTTTCGATGCAACAACGGTCATACGTGAAATCGTCTCTGCAAATTCCGCATCAGCATCTTCAAAGATAACTTGACCCACTTCACCACAGAAGTTCATTACACCAAATACTTCATCACCGTCACGCATTGGTACCGATACAATAGCTCGGGCATTTTCTTCATACTCGCCACCAATGAAGTTTTCATCTTTCGATGTATCCGGCACAAAGAACACTTTGTTTTGTTCAGCGGCCATCCCAGCAACGCCTTCACCTAAATCAAATGACTTTGCACCTGCTTTTTCTTTCTTTGCATGTTCAGGGTAGAAGGCAGAAATTTCTAATTTGTTATTGTCTTTATTAAATAAGTAGACAGATCCCCATTCAACATTGGTTTGCTCACCCATTACTTTTAAAGCGGTTTGCAATGCCTTAATTTGGCTATGTAAGCCAGTTAATTCTTCACCGGTATTATTCAATACGCGTAAATCTCCAATTTTCTTACGTATCGAGTCACGCATATCAGAGAAACTTTTAGCAAGACTACCCAGCTCATCATCACGGCTTGTGTCAATCTCTTGGTCAAGATGCCCCTTGGCCAATTCCTGAGCGCTATCTTTTAAACTTTCTATCGGATTATTAATTGCTCGAGACAACATCAAACCAATAATAATAGCAGCAATCAAACCACCACCAATTAAGCTTGCAACTAGCGTTTGAGTTTCTTCAACTTGTTGTGTGAGTAACTCACTATCATTAACACTTTGTTTATATTTAGCATCCACTAATGTGGTTAAATTATTTTTTATTTCGATAATTAGTGGAGATAATTCTTTACGAATAACATAAGCATCTAAACGCCAGTCTTCACGTCCATGGGCTTTAATAACTTTCGCTGCTAGCCCAATATAAACTTTGTAAATCGAATTAAAGTTTTCTAATGCGTCATACTGTTCAAAAGTTAATTCATCTTCAGTGTATTTATTTAATTTTTTTGCGTCATTATCAAGAAGTTCTGCGTATGTAGTAAAATTTTGTTGCGCTTCTGGCGTTCTAAATGCAAGAAACAATCTTAATTCATTTACCGCATTTGCTAAATTTGTTCGTAAAGAATAAATATCAAACAATATATTTCGTCTAAGCGGGCTAGGTGCTTCACTTCTTTCCGACTGAATCATTTGCTGAAGATTCTGAAATAGAGATTGAACTCTTGGGTTTAACTCTGTACCCGCTATTTTCATTGCTGTAATATTTTCTGCATCTATTTCAGCATACTTAATCATATTTTTTTTATACGATTCTAATTTTTTAGTTTTTGTTTCAATGTCTTTAACTAATTTGAACGTTTTCTCATCATTGACAATAATCGGCATTTCCACCAATTCTTTCGTTGAAGCAGCGATTTTTTCAAGATTTTTTAAGTATTCCTTTTTATGAGCTTTTTCTTTACTTAATAGATAAAAACCTAACGAAGCTGAGGAGCTATCAAGTTGGTCAACAAGTTTTAACGACTTAACAACGGCCGGTTGTACTTCATTAACTAAATTAGATAATTTTGCACTATTTGCCTTTAAACTATTATTGGCTGTAACGCCCACCGTAATAAGAAGTACGGCGAGAAGTCCAAAACTAATCCAGATTTTATTACGTATGCTAATCGTAGACATTGAAATTCCACCTAATTGTGTTTAACCAAAGCAAATATAGTCATAGCCTTTAAGATGATTCGCTATGAAACTCATTATCTGAAGGGGTTATCGACAAAAAGTAGATTTTCTGAAGAAAAAAGATAATTTCGTCTTGCTACAAACAAGTACAAAAGAGCTATTCTAAGTGCATGAAAATATTGAGTAATATGCATTTACACCCAAACCCATCTTATTGGGTTTAAGCTGGTTTTTTGAATATTTCAACCACCACAATACTATTACGAAAGATAAGCTAGCCTATCGGTAACGCCAGCTAACAGGCGAGTAAGTATTTTGGATATGGCTAAGATCATCATTTTCTAATTCGTCAAATGGACCTTTTCCATCATTTGGTTCATCGGCAGGTAGTATATTCATCAGGTACCAAACATCCATATCAAACTCATCGACATCACCATCATAATACTGAATTTCTATTGCATCCATGTCCCATGCAACAACTTCAAAAACTCGTTGATCGTCATCCTGATACCACTGTCCTACGGTTGGTTCAAACGGTGTGCTCATTGCTCTATCCTCATTTAAGTATTAAAGATACAACCTTCACACGTAACACTAGCACTCTTTTTTGGCGTATGCATGAGGAAAATAATCAGCCAATAATGTGACACTTGAGCCTTTAATTTAAGAGCAATTCATAACTTTATGAGTTTTCAAATAAAAAAATGCCCCATAAAAATGGAGCATTTCTTGCTTAGTAAAATTTGTTTTTAATTTAAACTAGCTGGTGACGAAGGTTCAATCATCCGGGTACCTTCAGTGTTGGTTTTCTCTTCATTCATGTGATTTTTTGAGCCGTTCATTTCATCAACAGTAGATGAATTACTGATCGTTTCTTCTTCTAAAATATCTTTCGTTGGTTCATTAAAAGCAATTATTTCTTCAGAAATAATTTCATTGGCACCATTTACAACAGAGACTTTCCAATCACCTGACCAACCGGGCGTAAAGCTTTTCTTCGACCATACACGCCAGCGTGGCCCGCGTACTTTAAAATCAACTTCTGCTACCACTTTACCTTTAAACTCCCATCGATGTTTCGCTGTCTGCCCAGACATATCTCTAAGTTCAGTAAAATAAAAGACATCATTTGATTTCTCTGGAACTTGTTTAATTTTGTCGACAGGCTCACGGTCATCAATCAATGTCGTAAAAATTGAACGGGCAACTGTACCACGCGAAAAGCCTGCCATCTCGGTCTGCGGTGCCGCTGATTCAGATACTGAGGGTTCACTGGCGGGTGTACTTGCGGGTGTACTGGCAGGTGAACTTACTGGCTCTTCATTTACATTTTCTACATTTGAATTAGGGCCAGACAAATTATTATTAATTGCGGGATCAGAATTTGATAGTGAATCTGCGGAACTGGCTAATGATAAAAACATAAGCCCTGCTATTCCAAGTAACCACTGTTTGTAAGTTGTTTTCATATTGCTTCCTCTCAATGATGAATAAACAAATAAGAATACTCCTAACGAACGACATAGCTGTGATAACAATCACATTGTGGCTAAATACAAAGCGAATTCTAAGCTTAGCCTTGTATAAATTCCTCAATATTCTGAATAACACCATCAATGAGACGTTGACGAGATTTCTGGCTGGCCCAAGCAATGTGGGGTGTGATGATTAAATTATCTAAGTGACTATTAATTAGGGGGTGATCTTTACTTGGGGGTTCATGTTCCAAGACATCAAGCCCAGCACCCGCAATCTGTTTGCTTTTTAATGCGACTAACAAATCCGCCTCATTCACAATACCTCCTCTCGCGGTATTAATGAGTAATGCAGTCGGTTTCATTTGTGCCAATTCAACGCGAGTAATCATATTATTCGTTTTCTCTGTTAGGGGGCAATGCAAACTAACGATATCTGATTTATATAATAACTCATTTAAAGGCATCCGGTGTTCGGTTAAGTCATGACTTTTTTTAAATGATTCTGCAATCACCACTTTCATGCCAAATCCACGAGCAACCTTTGCAACGCCTTTCCCTAACTCACCATAACCAATGATGCCTAGTGTTTGTGTCGATAAATCTGAAACTGGATAATCAAGTAAACAAAAAAAATCACTCTCACTCCATCTATGCTGCTTTATCGCTGCTTGGTATCGGTTTAGATTTGTATTTAATGCCGTAATTAACATGAAAACATGTTGAACAACCGAAGAAGTCGCATAACCTGTAACATTACAAACTATTATTGAATGTTCTTTTGCAGCTTGTAAATCAACATTATTCATTCCTGTTGCTGAAATACAAATTAATTTTAATTTTTTTGCATTGGCGATAATCCCTGAATCAAGAACCACTTTATTAGTAATAACAATTTCAGCCTGACTCACACGTTCTTTTACCTTTTCAGGCTGAGTATTTTCATATGTTTCAATATCAAAATTTAGCGAATCTAATCTTGATAGATCAATATCACCACAATCAAAACTTGCTTTATCGAGTATAACTAATCGCATATTAATCCCTGTAATAATGACATATCGTTTTTACAAATGTTTGCATATAAAAGACGCTAACAGTAGAATAATACGTTATGTCATCTCAAAATAAAAATACTCCACCGTCAGAATTTAATCATATTCAACCTTTTAAAACAGGTGTTTTACTTTTAAATTTGGGCACGCCTGACTCACCGACAGTATCGGCTGTACGACGTTACTTAGATGAATTTTTAAGTGACCCACGCGTTATCGATAAACCACGTTGGCTTTGGTGGTTTATTCTGCACGGTATTATATTGCGCTTGCGGCCGCGTCGTTCAGCGCATGCTTATCAAAAAGTTTGGACCGAGCAAGGTTCTCCTTTGCTCACTATCAGTCAAAGTCAAGCTGATAAATTACAAGCTCAACTCAGTACACAGTTTCCACATGTTTTGGTTGAGCTCGGTATGCGTTATGGCTCACCATCGGTTGATAACACATTAAAAAAATTCAAAGATAAAAATATAAACAACCTTATTATTTTACCTTTGTATCCACAATATTCTGCTACAACGACTGCCTCAACTTTTGATGCTATCGCCAAAGCTTTCAAAAAATGGCGACGTTTACCAACTCTTCATTTTGTTAGTCATTACCACGATAAACCTGAATATATTAATACGCTAGCAAACTCAATTCGAGAAGCGTGGAAAACTGAAGGCCAAGCAGAAAAGTTATTATTCTCTTTTCACGGGCTTCCTAAAAGTTATTTAACAGCTGGCGACCCCTATTTTTGTGAATGCCAAAAGACAGCACGTTTATTAGCGGAAGAACTAGAGTTAGATCAAGATCAGTGGCTGATTACCTTCCAGTCACGTGTTGGACTTGAACAATGGTTAACGCCATATACTGATAAAACACTTATAGAACTTGCATCTAAAGGCATAAAAAACATTCAAGTAGCCTGCCCAGGTTTTTCAGCAGATTGCCTCGAAACACTTGAAGAAATTAACATGGAAAATCGAGATATATTTTTAAAGGCCGGTGGAGAGCAGTATCACTACATTCCCGCTCTCAATGATACGCCAGAGCATATTGATATGATCGCTTCTCTGATAGAGCCCCAAATTAAATTGTGGCAAGAAGAACAAGTAACGACTGATTTAGAGTTAACACAGAAACGTGCTAACGAAATTACTTGGTAAGATATACCTGAAAACTAAGCAAAAAAAAACGCCAACCTAAAGGTTGGCGTTTTTTTGTTCACAACTTAACGATTAGCTAGTTGCACCCAAATAATCTTT
>Ga0316205_10001952_pt1 | contig 23312 bp, 21 predicted proteins | sample 3monthpyrite_MG_FD_204941 | JGI IMG/M metagenome (GOLD analysis project Ga0316205, IMG submission 204941) | Microbial mat bacterial communities from mineral coupon in-situ incubated in ocean water Damariscotta River, Maine, United States -... | ecosystem: Environmental > Aquatic > Marine >... | reverse complement strand
TATCCTGGTTGTGCATATTGAACCAGGTCCAACACCAACTTTTACTACATCAGCACCTGCATCAGCCAAGGCTTCAGCAGCAGCTTTTGTAGCTATATTACCGCCAATCACATTTAAATCCGGATATATTTCCTTGATTGAAGAAACTGTGCTTAACACTCCTTGAGAATGTCCATGGGCTGTATCAACGGTGATAATATCAACACCGGCATTAACCAAAGCTTCCACTCTATCCATAGTGTCAGTGGTTACTCCAACAGCTCCCCCAACTCTTAATCTACCTAAATGATCTTTGCATGCATTAGGGAAATTCATTTTTTTCTCGATATCCTTAAACGTAATAAGACCTACTAGTTTATTACTCTTATCAACAATAGGGAGTTTCTCTACTTTATAAGTTTGAAGTATTTCTTCTGCTTGCTTTAAATTTGTTCCTTCTTTTCCAGTAATCAAATTGTTAACTGTCATAATATTGCCAAGTTTTCTTGTCAATGCTGACTCAAAACGAAGATCTCGATTAGTCACAATTCCAATCAATAAGCCTGTATTATCAACTATTGGAATACCACCAATTTTATGCTTTCTCATCAAATTGCGCGCATCAAGAACTGTAGCATCTGAACCTAGTGTAACAGGATCAACAATCATTCCACTTTCACTTCGCTTTACTAACCGAACTTGTTCCGCTTGTTCTTCAATGCTCATATTTTTGTGCAGCATTGCAATACCACCCTCTTGGGCTAATGCTATTGCTAAGCGATATTCAGAAACGGTGTCCATTGCTGCACTTAATACAGGAATGTTTAGTTTCAAACTTGGTGTAATGTTTACACTTATATCCACATCGCGTGGCAAAACATTCGAATAATTTGGAACCAGAAGTACGTCGTCGTAGGTGAGTCCTTGTCTGGAGATGCGATCGAATGGAGAATCGCTCATTTTGTGCATGAAACAGAAAATTTTGCTTGCGGTTTTTCAAAGATACACATATTTGTAAGCAACTTTAGTGCATTAAACTATTTTTTTAAAACTCCGTACCAGCGTTGAATTAAATTCTTGAAGGCATGCGATCATTCAATAAAACAGAAATAAAAAATATCTTAGCAAAAGCTGCCGAACTTGAAATGTCGCATGCACTGGATGATGAAACTGAGAATTTAACAGAGCAAGAGATTTTAGCAATAGCAAAAGAAGCGGGAATTAGCACATCAAGTATTAAAACAGCATTACAATCAAATAATGTGCCTGACTTTGACAAGTCATTTAATTGGTTATCAGGCACCACAAGAATCCAACATCTAGAAGAGTTCGGCATTCATTTACAATCTGAGCATATTGCAAAAGTATTGCGGATGTTGCAATCGAATGAAAGCGAGCTTGGTGAGGCTGAATTGCACCCTAAAAAGCTAACTTGGAATCTTCAGCGAGAAATTGAGTCTACAAAAGTGAGTTTATATGAAGAGAACGGCAAAACATCTTTTGAATATTCCAGTGACTGGACAGAATTAAAATTTATTCTTGCTACTTTCCCATTTCTAATAATGTTTATCGTAACACTGATTGCCACAAAAGGTATGGGATTTGATAAATTTACATCACTTTTGATTGCACCTTTTGGTGGGTTTATTGCTTTAATCGGAAGCTGGATTTACCTAAAACAGAAATTTGAAAAGCAAAAGAAAAATCTTCAAGCGACTTTAGAACAACTAAGAAATCTGTTTGTTCATCAAGATTCAAAAAATGAATTTATACGAGTTGAAAATGAGCAGAATGAAGATGTACAAATTCGAGCTAATAAAACAAAGACAGGTTTATAAAAATGTCTGACCAATTATTTAATAAAATTGAAATCAGTGCAATTCTAAAAAAGGCATCTGAAATTCAGACTCAAAAAGATTTATATGGAGATAAAGAAGGCCTCACAGAAGAGGAACTTGTTGCTTTAGCAAGCGAAGTTGGAATTGATAAAGATTCACTACTTGAAGCGATAACTGCTCGCGACGATCAATCTTTTAAAAATACTTTTAATTGGATAACCGGAACATCGAAAGTTCAAAATATTACCACCGTTTCTGGTGAAATAAATGATGAAATCTGGGATGAAATTATCAGGGAAATCAGAAAAATAGTTGGTGGTATTGGTAAAGATTCGAATCATCGAACTTCGTACGAATGGGAGCAGCGACTTAAAGAAATTGGATATCGCCATATTTCCTTAACACCTATCAAGGGGAAGAGTAAAATCCAATATGTTTACAGTTGGTCCGGGATTCGTTTTATGAGTAATCTTTTTGGGTTTATGATTCCGTCGGTGTTTATTGGTGGACAATTAGAAGACACTGGAATATCTCTGATTGCATTACTTTCCATAGCTGCATTGGGTGGACTTAGCGGTGTATTGGCTACCCGATTATTTCTAAAACCATATTTTGAAAAGCAAAAAAGATTGATGCAATCAACCATTCAAGCTATCTCTCAAAAACTTAAAAGCATTTCGAATGCTACCATTCTGATCGAAGAAGATGCTTACGAAGACGTAAACAATCTTCATCAATCATCAACTAATAGCTTAAAAGAATCATAAGCATTTCACTTTTAAAGCCTTAATAGCCGCTTCTTTAGTTGCAATTTTATCTAAAAAACTTTGCACCCAAAAGTGTACTGTCTCGCGACGACGTTGAATGAAGGGATCGCAAGATGAGTAAAACCCTTTTAATTCTTTAACCATGAAACGTACATCTTCATAAATTTCAATTTTTAATTCATCCGGTAATTTTGACCAACCCATTAACTTGAAAGCTTCCTGCATTTCTAAATATTCTTCTGTGCTTTCTTTTTTAATTCGTTGAAGCAATGGAGCAACGAAAAGATTAGCTTTTTTTGTAGTAACACGTGTGGTTGTTTGAAAATTTGGTGTCATTGATCTGAGTATTAATTTTTGATTTATTCAAATCTACACACAAAGAGTGACAACCTACTGTCACCCTATTTTAATATTCATGAAAGACTGCGGATACAAAGACTTCTTTTTAAAAGAATCTCTGTTTTGTATTTACCATCACCTAAAAATGCTACTACTCCACCATTTTTAGTAACAATTACATCACTTTAAGAACCATCAGTAAAGGAAAATAATTTGCCAATTTTATTACACTCACATCTGCTAATTAGGCTTTAATGAGCATCTATCAATATCAAAAAAGTATATAATTTCTAAATTTTAGTTCATTTCAACTAAATAACATTCTTTATGAAATGTATTCACATATTATATATGAAGACTAAACCGACAAATTTATGACTATGAGAAACCTAATTATTTTATCAGTAATCTTGCTTCTACCAATTATTGCTAAAGCTCAACTTCCTGTTTCACTCACTCTCCCGCAAGTAAGTCCCTTGGAAGATCGCAGCATTACCATTGGATTTACTAAAATTTCATTTGAATACAGTTCTGTCGGGGTTAAAGGAAGAGAAATTTGGGGTGATCTTATCCCCCATGGCGAAGTCTGGAGAGCCGGAGCAAATAAAAATACAGTGTTTTCTGTTTCTGATAATGTTCTTATAAACGGTGTACCATTAGATGCTGGTTCTTATGGGTTTCATACTATTCCCGGTGAAGAAGAGTGGATTATTATCTTTTCCAATAACAGCGAAGCTTGGGGCAGTTATTTCTATGATGAAGCTGAAGATGCTCTTCGCATTACCGTTCCTGTTTCAGAAATGGACAGCAAATACGAATGGATGAAATTCTCGTTCAGTAATTATACCTCCACTTCCGTAGATATCTCCTTAAAATGGGCTCATCGAAGTGTGCCATTTACTGTTGAAGTACCGATGGAAGTAACTTTTACAAACATCAAAAAGCAATTTACAAGCCTCCCTGCATTTAGCTGGCAAGGATGGCACCAAGGTGCAAATTTCACCTTAGCTAACGAGTATAATATGGAACAAGGATTAGAGTGGGCTAGCGAAGCGGTTCAACGGGAGCGAAATCCTCAAACTTTAGGAACTCTTGGGAAATTACAAGTTAAAAATGGACTAACTAAGGAAGCAGCCGGAACAGCCGAACAACTTACAAATTGGACTGAAGACTGGAGTGCACAATTCTTGTCTGGCGAGATTTATGAAATGGCTGGAAATAACGAAGCAGCAAATTTAGCCTTCAAAAGTGCACACGATTTGGTGATGAACGAGGGTACTAAAACGATGATCAAAGCCAGAATTGATGCATTAAACTAATCCGGATAGATAGATTTTTTAGCAGCCAGTAAGGTATTCTTCATTAACATGGCAACTGTCATGGGACCAACACCACCAGGTACAGGCGTAATCCAGCTGGCTTTCTTTTTTACTGCTTCAAAGTCTACATCACCCACTAATTTATACCCTTTTTCAGAAGTTTCGTCTGCAATACGATTTATTCCCACATCAATAACTACCACGCCTTCTTTTACCATTTCGGGTTTGATAAGATGAGGTTGCCCAGCAGCAACAATTAGAATATCTGCATTGATTGTATGCGCCGAAAGATCGTGAGTGTATTTATGGCAAATCGTAGTTGTCGCTTTACCAGATGCGTTTTCGCGGGATAACATCACCGCCATTGGTGAGCCAACAATATTGCTCGCCCCAATAACAACCGCATGTTTCGACTTTACTTGAATACTGTAATGCTTGAACAACTCCATTACCCCAGCCGGTGTACAACTTCGAAAGCAAGGTTGATCCACAGAAAGGCGACCAACATTCATCGGATGAAACCCGTCTACATCTTTCCGATGATCTATACTTTCGATTACATCATATTTTGATAAATGTGATGGAAGCGGCATTTGCACCAAAATCCCATCAACCGAATCATCTTCATTAAAAGCCTGAACGATTTCTTTCAACTCTTTGGCTGAAATGGTATCCTGAAGAACCATCGTATTAGTTTCTATTCCTACATCTTTGCAAGCTTTGGTTTTTGTTCCGGTGTACACAACCGAAGCGGGATCATCACCCACCAAAACTACCTGTAAAAATGGTGCTCTATTACCCTTTGAAACCCATTGATTCACATCCTCACGAACACCTGCTCGCATCAATGCTGCAACTTTTCTACCATCTATGATTTCTGCGCTCATATTATCGCTCGATATTATATTTCTTCATTTTGTTGTATACGTGACTCCTTTGCAAGCCTATTGCTCCTGCGGTTTTAGAAATATTCCAGTCATGTTTTTCTAATTGGCGTTGCAAAAATACACGTTCTGTTGCTTCCTTGAAAAACTGAAAATCATCTTCTTGATTTATCAGTTCATCTAACTGTCTTTTGGATTGATTTTTCAAACGAAGAACAGATTCTATCAAAGCGCCATCAATGTTTCCATCCGGGGATAAAATCGCCAATCGTTCTACAGCATTTTGAAGTTCTCGAACATTTCCAGTCCAATTTCGATTTTGTAATGCACTTAATCCATCCGCAGCAAACTCAATGACACCCAAACTGATATCCTCGAGTTGTAATTTCTTCAGCCAAGCTTTGGCTATTACAGGAATATCCTGTTTTCGTTCATCCAAAGGTGGAATCTCAATGGGAATTACATTGATTCTGTGATACAAATCTTCCCTAAATCGACCCTCAGCAATTTCTTCGTCTATATTTTTATTAGTAGCTGAAAGAACTCTAACATCTATTTTAATCGCTTCGTCTCCACCAACTCGTGTAATCTCTTGTTCCTGTAAAACACGAAGCAATTTCGATTGAGCGTCAAGCGGCATATCACCAATCTCATCAAGAAATAAAGTGCCGCCATTGGCTTGCTCGAACTTCCCTTTTCTTTGTTGATGTGCCCCTGTAAATGCTCCTTTCTCATGACCAAAGAGCTCGCTTTCAATCAATTCTGATGGAATTGCTGCACAGTTTACATCCACAAATGCTTCGTTAACACGAGAACTTTTTTCATGAATCCATCGTGCTACTAACTCCTTCCCTGTTCCATTTGCGCCAGTTATCAATACTCTAGATTTTGATGGTGCTACTATTTCAATCAATTGCTTGATGCGAGCTATCACCTCACTTTCACCAAGAATTGCAGGCAGTTTTGGCAGTCGGTTTTTAATTTTTGTAATCTGAGTATTAAGCGATTGTTGTGATAAAGCATTTCGCGTTGCAAGTAACAATCGATTTAGATCCGGTGGTTTTTCTAAAAAATCGAAGGCACCATGTTTGGTTGCTTCCACCGCAATTTCAATGGTACCATGACCTGATATCATGATTACCGGCATTTGGAATCCTTGTTTTCGAATTTCTTTTAATGTTTCGAGTCCATCCATCCCCTTCATTTTTATGTCTAGGAAAATCAGGTGAATGTGTTCTCTATTAACGCATTTAATCGCCTCAACTCCACTTTCAGCGGTTGAAACAGTGCATCCTTCAAACTCGAGAATCTCCTTCAACGTATTTCGGATTGCCCGTTCGTCATCGGTAACTAATATGTGTGGTGAATTAGACATGCGAGAAGCTAGTGAGAATGCTTAGGAAATGAAAAGAATTCAATTGGTATAGTTTTTCATTTTAGTTGATTTAATTAGACACCCCCGATTTTAATGAATTCAATTATCAAGCAAAAAAATCTGAAATATATACTACTTAAATAATTCAATCTATCATTTGTTCTAGTGGGCATTTCAGACAAAAACGCAAATAGCCCTGTACATGATGAATGCATGAGTAAACTAAAAACTCGTTGCATAGCTCAATCAAATAAAGAATAATCAGGTTCTATGCTTTACTAGTCCCTTATTAATTATAGATTATTCAATTCTAAATGTGATGGTATACACAAAATATCTTGCGTTGTACTAACTATAAACAAAAAAGGCTCCGATAAATCGGAGCCTAAAAATTACTTTTTCTTATGTCTGTTTTTTCTCAGACGCTTCTTGCGCTTATGCTTTGCAATTTTTGCGCGTTTTCTTTTTTTACCGCTTGGCATACAATTTCACCTGATCGTTGAAGTGTTTTAGTAGTCAGACTTGGAAAATAAGAACTTTCAACGGTTTTCGAAATCAAATTTTTACTATCATCGAATCATTTACTGAATCTTTAAAATCTTTCGATATTTTTAGTACCGGTACAAACTGCTCAGGCACAATAACTTCAACATTAGTTTTTGGATTTCTAGCTACTCGTTGCGCTCTTTTCACAACTTTAAAACTGCCAAATCCTCTTAATTCTATATTTTCGCCTCGTTTCATTGCATCAATAACAGTTTCCATAAAACCATTAACTACGGCTTCAGTTTCAACTTTTGTTAATCCAACTGAAGTAGAGATTATATCAACAATATCTGCTTTTGTCATTTTATCGGTGTTTTAGCCTGTTTAACTTAATTTGATATTTGAACCTAATTTAAAATCAAAATCGTTCACTTTCCCAGATAAGAATCAGATTTAATCGTTTAAAGTTTCAGCACTATAATTTTATCAAATGTTTTATACTTTGTGCCGATTTCAAATCAGATAATAAATCAAATTCAGTGCATGGAAACTTTTGAAAATGTTGTAGGTATTCTGAATGACTTAGTATGGAGTACTCCTTCCTTTTTCCCGTTCATGGTAGCAGTTCTGCTTAGTTTCGGGATTTTTATAACCTTTAGACTCGGATTTGTTCAAATTCGAAAATTCAAACATGGTATTTACTCCGTTATGGGAAAATACGATACACCGGATGCTGTTGGTGACGTAAACCATTTTCAAGCCTTAACAACTGCACTTTCCGCAACTGTTGGTATTGGTAATATTGCCGGAGTAGCAATTGCCATACATTATGGAGGACCGGGGGCACTTTTTTGGATGTGGGTTACTGCCTTTTTTGGAATGGCCATAAAATACTCAGAATGTACTCTTGCTGTGAAATATAGAATTCAAAATGCTGATGGTTCTGTTTCCGGCGGCCCGATGTATTACATCGAAAGAGGACTTGGTGAAAATTGGAAATGGTTAGCCATCTTCTTTGCTGCAATGGCAGTAATTTGTTCTTTTTTAACAGGTAATGCCGTACAAGCAAATACAGTTGCCGACACACTATCCAGCACTTTTTCAATCCCAGGATGGATTACTGGTTTAGTAACTGCATCATTAGTTGGTTTTGTAATCATTGGTGGGATAAAGCGTATTGGTAAAGTTACCGCAAGTTTAATGCCTTTAATGGCAATTATTTATGTATTAGGTGCCCTAATCATTCTATTTTTAAATGTGGATAGTGTTATCCCTGCATTTGGCACCATTTTTAGCAATGCATTCACGCCAAAAGCGGGTGCATTTGGTGTTGGTTCTGGTTTATTTCTTACAACAATGGTATGGGGAATTAAGCGTGGTTTGTTTTCAAATGAAGCCGGACAAGGAAGCGCCCCTATTGCCCACGGTGCCGCCAAAACAGAAGAACCTGTTCGTGAAGGTGTTGTGGCACTATTAGAACCATTTATTGATACCCTTGTTGTTTGTACAATGACAGGTTTAGTTATTGTTAGCACGGGTGTTTGGGATATGAAGCACGATACCTTGTTTACTACAAATGCCTTTGATTCTGAGATTACAGTTGATGGAAATTCAAATACTCTTATTCTTAGAAATGGAGAAACTGAAAACGGAACTATTGAGCGAAATGATTATGGAATGGGAGTATTCTATGTAAATGAAGAACGCACACAACCTTTTAATGGAACAATAGAAGTTGTTGAAGACGGCGTGTTAATTACTAGTGAAAATGGACTTGAATCGGACCAACTTTATACTAGTATAGTTGAAAATGGTGCACCGCTAACAGCACTTGCTTTTGAAAAAGGATTATCTCCAATTTTTCCTGGCGGTAAATACATCGTTACAGTATGTGTGATTTTATTCGGGATATCCACCGCTATTAGTTGGAGTTATTATGGCGATAGATCAATGCAATATCTTGCCGGCGATAAGTCAATAATTTATTATAAGATAGTTTATCTAGTTATGCACTTCATAGGTGCTGTTTTGGCGCTAGAAACCGTATGGGCGATTGGTGATATTGCACTCGGCCTTATGACCTTCCCAAATCTTATTGCATTATTTGCATTATCAGGTGTAGTTGTAACTGCGAGTAAAACTTACTTTGCAAAAATGGCAGAACAAGGTATTAAGTAATCATGGAAAACGTTTCAGTTATCAGTCATCCGGTTGTAGATCTATATTTAACTTATTTGCGTAATAAAAACACAAAAACGGCAACATTTCGTCGAGCAATGTCTAATATTGGAATCATACTCGCCTACCACGCATTAAATGATTTAAAACTGGATGAAACTGAAGTTGAAACTCCAATCCAAAAAACAGTTGGATATCAATCAGGACAAGAAGTTGTGGTGATCCCCATTTTAAGAGCCGGATTAAGCCTTGTGGATGGGATCATTAGCTTCATGCCCGAAGCGAAGGTGGGGCATGTTGGTGTTTATAGAGATGAAACAACACATCAACCCGTAAATTATTACGACAACCTACCATCAGGCATAGACACTGCATTAAATCTAGTTGTTGACCCCATGTTAGCAACAGGTGGTAGCGGATCACATGCATTGTCATTTCTAAAAGAAAATGGTGCAAAGAAAATTCGTTTTGTTTGCTTAATTGCTGCACCTGAAGGTATTGCACGGCTCCAAAAAGAACATCCGGATGTTCCAATTATTACTGCTACCATAGATGAAAAACTTAATGAAAATGCCTACATCGTCCCTGGTTTAGGTGACGCCGGCGATCGATATTTTGGCACTGTTTAAATCCATATTGTTCATTTCAATCGCATTTTTTTGGATATCATGTAGCGACCTAAGTGAATACGATACTCAACAAGTAGAACTTGCATTGGGCGATTCATTACTGAATTCAACAGAAAGTTGGGGCTTTTCTATGAATATAATTGAGGGTAGCAAAATCCGGATGAATATGAATGGTTCGTACTCTTATAACATCCAACAAAACGGTGAAAATCAAACTAGAATTAGCGGACCAGTTCTGATTTATATTTATGATGAAGCCGGTGACTTAGAAAGTACTGTTGTTTGTGATAGTGCTTTTTATGAACCTGATCGTGGTCGATTTGAGATGTTTAACAATGTTGAAGTAGTAACCATTGATGGTAAAAATCTTCGTTCAGATTATCTTATGTGGGAAAGAAAAATTGATAAAGTTAGTACTCCTAATTTTGTAATATTTATTTCACCACCCGATAGTATTGCAGCTACTGGTTTTTACGGCAACTCGGATTTAACAAATTACACATTAAATGAAGGTGGTGGAAAAGTGGTGATCGAGTAAATGATTCGAATTAGTGTTCTTCTTATAACTTTTCTTAGCCTTTCCTTTTCGTCCAACGCTCAGGATATCGTCGAATTAATTCGTTTCGATTCTGCCACATTAACCGAAATAAATGGAGACCGTGTTCAAAAACTGATTAATGCGCGTATGAGCTTGCGCGATGTTACCATGGTTAGCGATAGTGCATTTCGATATTTAGACCGCAACGAAATGAGAGCATTTGGTAACATTCAGATTGATACTGAAACTGAAAACATTTGGGCAGATACACTCTACTATTACACAAACAAAGAAATAAGTTTACTCCGCGGTCGAGTTATTATCAGACAGGACAGCTCAACTCTATTTGGGGATAAAGTTGATTATAACTTTGAAACCAAGGTAGCCTTCTTCCCTACCGGTATCCGGCTTGAAGATACTGACGGAACATTGATAGCAAAAACTGGAACCTATTTTCAAAAACAGGATAGTGCTGTTTTCCGTTACAATGTCCAGCTAGAGGATTCATCACAATATATAGAAGGAGATTCTTTATTCATTAATCGAGAAAAAAACTACCTGCAGATTTATAACAATGTGTTTGTTTCCGATAGTATAAATAATGCCATTCTAACCGGTGAATATCTTGAAGCAGATTCAACAGGTCGCCGCTATGTACGAGAAAATGCGTATCTGATGAAAATCGAGAGAGATTCAGTTTCAAATGATACTACTCATATTTTTGCAGGTGAATTACTGCTAATCGAACGAGACTCAACGTCAACAATTGAGGGATTGGATAGCGTAAAAGTATGGTCATCAAAATTCTCTTCTATTTCAGACACATTACATTTTGATTCAAAATCAGAGATTTTCACCCTTAGCGGTGCTCCTAAAGCATGGAACAAAGAAACTCAATTATCAGGACCAATCATCATTGTGCAACTAGACAGTTCCAACATTAAAGAACTTCGAGCATATCACTCAGCTTTTGCTGTTCAACAGGACACCTCAACTTTTCGGCTCAATCAACTCAAGGGCGATACTTTGATAGCCTTTTTTGATGCAGGTGAAATTTCAAGAATCGAACTATTCCCGAATTCGGAAATTCTTTATCACACAAAAAATGAAGAGAATAATCCGGATGGCGCAATGGAGTATACAAGCCCTACAACTACCATGTTTTTTGAAGACGGTGAGTTAGTACAAGCTAAAATGGGCCAAAATGAAGGATTGTTCCTTCCAGAGTATACCGATTTAGCCTCCAGAACACTTAGTGGTTTTAGTTGGAATCCTGAATTACGTCCTCAAAAACCTGAGAGAATCCCCACTGCAAGCTTACGACCCATTCCAAAATACCGCCCATTTTCGTTACCTCAGCGATTTATCCTTTTCTTACAAGAGATCAGCGATTTGAATTAGAAAAAATAATCCTGTACAAAATAGCTATAGATTGAGATTATGATGATAGATAGAACGTTTAATATAATTCCTGATCTAGCCATTTCCGACATTTTAATATGACCGCTTGAAAATACGATTGCGTTTGGTGGGGTTGAAATTGGAAACATGAATGCACAACTCGCACCAATAGTTAGAGGGATTGCTAATTTAAGCTCATGTAAACCAAAGAATTGAGCAATTACGAATGATACAGGTATAAAAACTGCAACCAACGCCACATTGCTCATAATCTCGGTTAAAAACACAGCAAAACCGCAGATCACTAAGATGATAATAAATGGAGCAGCGACTGTATTTGCACTGATCCAAGTCCCCAAAGCTCCAACTATATTTGTGACTTCAAGACCTTTTGCGAGTGATATTCCGCCTCCAAATAGCAGCAAAATATCCCAGGGTAAACGTTTAGTGTCTTTCCATTCTAACAAGGGTAATTGTTTAAGTCCTGCCGGAATCATAAATAGGGCTATTGATGCAGCTATTGCAATACCTGTATCAGAGACTGCCGAAAAAGCTTCATATTTTGTGATTTGAGATCTAAAAATCCATAAAAGTGCAGTTACAAGCATCACAATTAACACCCGCTTTTCACCAATTTGAAGTTTGCCTAATTGTGATAATTCATTGGAAATTAGATTACGAATTCCTGGTAATTCTTTGATTTTTATAGGATAGATAATCTTAATATTAACCAGATAAACAATTGAAAAGAGGATCATAACAAGAGGAAGTGCAAAAAATAGCCAGTTTGCAAAACTAAGAGCTTCAAGTCCACTTTCTTCAACAATTCCGGCAAGCACTAAATTTGGTGGAGTCCCAATGATCGTAGTAATACCACCAATATTAGCTGCATAGGCAATGCCTAACATTAAAGTTAGGGCAAAATTTCTATAAGTTTCGCTATCTTCAAATTTGTCTTTAAGCAACTTTACAACAGACATCCCAATTGGCAACATCATTACTGTAGTTGCTGTATTACTTATCCACATAGAAAGTAGTGCTGTGGCAAGCATCCCACCTAGAATTATTCTTGAAGGTCTTTCCCCTGCTAGTTTCATGATGTTTAAAGCAATTCTGCGATGAAGCTCCCATTTTTCAATTGCTAACCCTAATACAAACCCACCAAAAAATAGATAAATCACAGGATTTGAATAATTAACCGTTGTTTCTCTAAGAGTGAGAATATCCAAAATTGGAAATAATACGATGGGCAGTAAAGCAGTTACGCCAATGGGAATAGCCGAAGTTACCCACCAAATGAGCATCCAGGATGCTATTGCAATCATTTTTATTTGCGCAGATTCATTTTCTCCTAGAAATAATATCAACGCAAAAATGACCGGCCCGGCAAGTAACTTGATGAATGATTGTTTCATAAATTTTTAAAACCCATTAATTAACTAGAAATAATTCATTTATTCGATCCCATGAGAGCTGACAATAATGGTTATGAGCGTTTAAATCACAATCTTCACCCCATTCATTGAATCCATATTTGGCAAAAATAAGAACACTATCATTAACCAAAATCTCACTTATTTAGGAAACCCATCGAAATTGAAGTAGATACATTAGTACTTTAATTTAGAATGATTTATTGGGTTCACTTCATCCCAAGCATTATTTAATACAAGAGACTGGATTTGATTTTCGGTTAAATTCATCGCAGATATTAGAGAATTGATAGGCATAAAAAAAACTCATTCCTTATCAGGGAATGAGTTACCAAAGCTACAATGCAAAACAGATCAGTTAATCGACCCTACTCAGAATTATCTGTCCAGTTTCGCCTTCAAATTCTGTATTCAAAATTATTTGTCCTCGGGAATAATAGCCGCTGTGCGGTATACTAAATTTTTCTATGGTCAGTGTAAATGAAATTGATTGGCCGTCAACAACCCCGTCGGTTAGGGGGACTACTCCGGCAGGTGTTGCTGCGGCACCAGTCAATGTCCTTCCAATGGTTTGGAATTCGAATAATATTTCAACTGCACCTTCTGGGGTCTGCATTTCGCCAGACCATCGGCCGTCCCATCTCTGAGCTGAAGCCGAAGCCACTAAAACGAAAAGAAACAGCAAGGATAAAGCAATTCGTTTTAACATCATGGTAGATTGGTTAATTGATTTTTTATTCACTTTAAAACTACGCATGGAAATTGATATTGGAAATTAAGGTGGTTTAATCTAGAGTAGAACTTCATAATAAAAGACAAAAAAATGAAGAGTTGTGACGCATTAAATAAAAATATTTTTAATGATCTAATCTAACGTTTAAAAATATCTTGAAATACTCCCCTTTTATGAATCAAAAAAGCTCATTCCATGAGGAATAAGCTTGAAATTTTATTGATGAAGTTAGTCTATAACTCGATTTAAAGTAATTTGCCCTGAATTACCTTGATACGATGTGCTAATCAATAGCTGCCCTCTCAAATAATAACCGGTATGGTAAACGATAATCTCCCCATACTTTATAATAAATGAAATTGTGTTTCCATTTATCTTTCCTTGTTCTACCAGAAAAACACCGTTTGGTGTAAAAACAGAGCCGTTTATATTTTCTTCATTCGTTTGAAACTGATAAACAATTTCAACTATTCCATCAACGGTGTTCATAGTTGTATTCCAGGTACCGTCGATGGTTTGCGCACTTGTTGAATTAGGACTTGTGACCCCTGCGAAATAGATTAAAAGTATTGCCAGTGTTTTCATTAATAGTCTGTTAAATTCCTTTAGCGGTTTCATTTTAACCACTGACTACAAGATTCCACATTAAGGTGGATTAATCTTTAATAGAAATCTATAATAATTAACCAATAGAACGTAAAATAACTACTGTGGATGAAGATTTTTTAAAGGAGGTTGCATCACAATTACGGAAACCAAATGGTGAGTTTGGAAATGAAGTTGCTGATAAAATGAACATCAGTAATAGAGAAATGAACTTAAAAACAATTGAATCACTAAATATTCAAACCGGCGAGACTATCTTGGAAGTTGGAATGGCTAATGGTGCATTTGTCTCGCAATTATTGGATCACCAAAAAAATGTTGATTATGTAGGGGTTGATCATTCAAATGAGATGGTAGAGTTGGCAAAACGTAATAATGAATTTGCAGTAAATAAGGGATATGCAAAATTCTTAAAGGGTAACATTTCAAATTTACCATGTGCCACAAATTCGGTTGATAAGATGTTCACAGTTAATACAATTTATTTTTGGGAGAATATCTATGCAACCATACAAGAATGTAGTAGAGTTTTAAAAATGAGTGGCGTGCTTGCCATTTCAATTCGCCCTGAAGGGTGCTTGCGTTTATATCCATCAACTCAATTCAACTTTAAGTATTTCAAAAAAAGTGACATCGAGAAAATCCTAATTGAGGGCGGATTCGAGATTATTTTAAGCATTCAGAATTCAGAAGCTGAAACAGAGATATTGGATCAACAAATCACACCTGAGTACGCAATTATAGTTGGTAAGAAAGTAATTTAATATTGATTAATGAAGTTTGATTTTATACCCTAGCATCATGAAAAATTCGAACTCTACCTTTCCCTACATTTATTTCTTAGCGTTAACATTGCTCCTCTTTTATAATTGTGATAAGAACGAATATCAGACTTCGAAAGAAGATTGGATATCACTTTTTGATGGTGAAACATTTACAGGTTGGAAAATATATGGCGCTGCTTCAGATTCTATTTCATCAAAATGGGAAATAGAAAATGGTACAATCATTGCTTCACGAGAAGGTGATGGTCCCGGAAAAAACACTGGTTTTGATGAATCTATTATAACTGTAGAGCAATTCGAGAATTTTGAACTCGAATTAGAATTTATGATAAGTGAAGGTGGAAATAGTGGAATCATGTATCATATAATTGAAGATTCTACCATTCCTATGGATTATTATACGGGTCTTGAATACCAGATTTTGGATGACAACTATTTTGAAGGAAAGGTTCGTGATTTTCAGTATACCGCTTCTGTTTTTGGTTTATACCCACCTACACTTAGTAACTTCAATCTTGCCGGTGAATGGAACCAAGCTAGTATCATGGTTAATAATGGGAAAACTGAGCACCGGCTTAATGGTGCATTGGTTCTGGAATTTGATCGAAATTCAGACGAGTACAATACTGCCTACGAAGCTAGCCAATGGTCGCAATTTCCAAAATGGGGGGAATTTCAAAAAGGCCACATCAGCTTACAAGATCATGGAGATATGGTAGCTTTCAGAAAAATCAGGATTCGAAAATTATGAGTTTTGATTATCTAAAATAATTAGTTTTTGAAATGACTGATTTTGTTGAGAATAAGCTCAATAAATTTGATATAATAAGCGATTAACTTGATTGTACTGAATTTCAACAAAATGACTACACTATTTGGATTTACAGAACATAGCGAGATGTAAACAACCAATTGAGATGTAAGGCAAATGTTGAATGAATTGAAAAAGTGGCATTTTATGAGCATGGATCATCCAAATACAAGAAAAAATTAAATTTTGAACTAAACTATTTAACTCAAAATATTGCTTCAACAATTGAGTAATTTTTTTGAATAATCATAGTGAAAATAAATAAGCGTAAATGACTGTAGATGAAGCAAAACTAAAGGAATTAAAAAGCATCCGGCAAAATATTGCTTACACGGCAGACTTATTACATGGTGATATAACCATTATTACACTATTAGAATCTCTGGCTGAAGGCGTTGTTATTATTAATGAAGCTGGGAAAATTGTTCTAATTAACAATCGATTCTATGAGATGACCGGATTTTCAAAAGAAGATGCAATCGGTGAGGAACTGAGTATTTTTATTTGTGACGATCTACATGAAAGGCATCAACATCATTTACAGAAATTTTTCAAAAACCCTAGAATTCGACCAATGGGAATAGGCATGGAATTAACTGCCAAAAAGAAAGATGGTTCTATTTTTCCGGTTGAGATAAGTCTCAGCCATTTACAGCTAGAATCAAGCAAGATTGGAGTAGGGTTTATTACAGATATTTCTAATCGAAAACTAGCTATAGAAGAGCTTAAAATTCGAAACGCAGAATTAGATGCTTACGCGCATACTGTTGCGCACGACCTAAGCTCTTCTTTAATGGGTATTGTCGGTATTAGTGATTTACTTGTTGATCCGGAATTAAGTTTAGAAAAAGACAAACGTGATATGTTCATAAAAGAAATATCAAATCGCGGTCGCAAAATGTACGACGTCATTAGGGAGCTGCTAATTTTCTCAAGTATGAGAAAAGAGGAAGTTAAAACCGAAACAGTGGATATGAGAAAAGTTGTTGATTCTGCGTGCAACCGTTTAAAATATAACATTGAACAAAATTCAGCTGATATAACAATTTCTGATGAAATGCTTGACTGCAAAACTTATGAACCATGGATTGAAGAAATATGGTATAATTTTATTAGTAATGCGATTAAATACGGTGGCCAACCTCCAAAAATCAAAATAAAGAGTGAAAAAGTCGGCTCAAATCAGGTGAAATATAGTGTTATTGATTCCGGAGTAGGTATATCTGATGAATTCAAAAAGATTATTTTTGATCAAAATAGTGGCAAAAGAGATGCATTAACAAAAGGCTTTGGACTCGGTTTAACGATTGTGAAAAGAATAATCGACAAACTTGAAGGAACAGTAACTGTTGATTCTGAAATCGGCAAAGGTTCAACTTTCAGTTTTATTTTAGATATTCAATAAAAAAAAGCGAGTAAGTTTTCACCTACCCGCCTTTTATTTAATTGATCCATTCTAATTGAGAAACGACACGTATTCCGGTTTAAAAAATTATTATGCTTCCTCAGCCTCCAGATTTTCCTGAATTACGCGTTCTTGAATCTCAAAAGGAACAGGCGCATAATGGCTGTATTCACGAGTATAAGTGGCGCTACCTTGCGTCATGGATTTCAATCTTGTTGAATAATGATCCAATTCCTCAAGCGGTACATGTGCTTTAATTTGTTGCAACGCACCTTCAGCATCCATACCCTGAATTTGTCCACGACGGGTGCCAAGATCACTCATAACATCTCCCATGTAATTGGCAGGAACTGTGACGGTAATCTCATACACCGGTTCTAGTAACTGAGGTGTGGCATCTAAAAAAGCATTTCGGAAAGCCATTCTTGCAGCCATTTTGAAAGCTGCCTCATTTGAATCCACCGAGTGCATCGATCCGTCATACACAGAAACTCGAATATCACGAGCTCGACAACCACTCATTGGTCCACTTTCCATCTTTTCCATCACACCTTTCAAAATTGCAGGCATAAATCTATTATCAATTACACCACCAACAATGCAATTCTGAAATACCAATTTTCCACCCCAAGGTAATTCATGTTCTTCAACCTTTCGAACTTTAATATCAGAAGGCATGGTCATTCCTTCCGTGTATGGTTCAACCAATAAATGAACTTCCCCATATTGCCCGGCTCCACCAGATTGCTTTCTATGCTTATACTGTACTCGTATACCACTTGTGATTGTCTCGCGATATGGAATTCTAGGAGTTCCAAACTCGACATCTAACTTAAAGCGGTTGGTTAATGAATGTTCAATAGTATTGAGGTGTTCCTCCCCTTGCCCGTGGATAATTATCTGCTTCAATTCTTGGCTGTGTTCAATTATTGCAGATGGATCTTCGCGATGAATTTGATGAAGTGCATTTCCTAATTTATCCTCATCTCCTTCTTTTTTTAATTTTACAGCAGTTCGAATAACTGTTGACGGGAAATGGATAGAATCCATCACAACATCATGCCCTTTTTCATGGAGAGTATCATTCACCTCACTGTCTTTAAGTTTCACAACAGCGCCGATATCACCAGTTTTAACCTCAGAAATCTCGATTCTTTTATGGCCCTCAGTCAGATATAAATTTCCTAGACGCACCGTATTAGAAGTTCTAGAATTTATTAGATCCATTCCTGCTTTCACTTCACCACCGTACACTTTGAAATAAATCAAATCACCAACATGAGATTCAGAATGTGTTTTAAATAAGAACATGATGGGTTTGCCATCCGGATCAAGTACAACATCTTCTCCATCTGCATTTTTAGGCGGATTCACTTCCAATGGATTTGGCGCTACGTCGTCAATAAATCCCATAATTCTACCCGTGCCCATATTACGGGAGGCGCATACACAAAATAGAGGGTGAATATTCCCTTTAACAAGAGATAAATTTAAACCATTCTGCATTTGCTCCTCATCGAGTTCACCATGCTCGAAATAAATATCCATCAAAGTTTCGTCGTTTTCAGCAATTACTTCTACTAACTCTTGATGTAGTTTTGAAGCTCTGTCTTTTTCCGAATCCGGGATTGGTAGTTTGTCCGGTTTCCCACCATCCTCAGGAAACTCATACATAGTCATGCGAAGTACGTCGATAATAGCATGAAAGTCTGATCCCTCGCTGAAAGGATACTGTACAACAGTAACTTCTCTGCCAAAATGGTTTTTTGATTCTTCTACCGACTTCCAAAAATCAGATCTATCGTTATCAAGTTTGTTCACTATAAACATTGAAGGTATTTCATACTTGCGAATATATTTCCACAAAGCATCAGTAGCTACCTCTACCCCATTTTCAGCATTTATTGTCATGATAGCTGTATCGGCAACTTTTAAAGCACCGGCCACTTCACCTATATAGTCAGAAGTACCAGGTGTGTCTATCAAATTTATTTTATGACCTCGCCAATCTAGATTCATAAATGAAGAAAACACCGATTTCCCCTTTTCTTTTTCCAGATCGTGATAGTCTGAGGTGGTGTTTTTGTCTTCGATTGAACCGCGTCTATTAATAGCTCCGGACTCAAACAACATTGTTTCAGCTAATGTTGTTTTACCGGAGCCTGAATGGCCCAACAGCACAACATTTCGAATTCGAGTAGGATTATATACTTTCATGGAAACCTCCGATTTAATATTAGATTAGGACAAGCAATTAAAAACCTGATTAATTTTTGTAATAAGCTATTTATTGATGATGAATACCTCAAATGCTCATCCATTTTTTGTATGCGCAATAAAAACTACGCTTTGATTTTTCATGGAACATGCAGAACATTCGTGAAGTGAATGTGAAGACATAAACTAAACATCTGACGCTAAGAAGCAACATGAAAAACATCCTCTTATTACAGACCGGCGGCACCATAGCAATGAGTGCAAAAGGTGACGGAGTTGAGCTCGATCCTAAGGCTTGGTCTGATACTCTCACTGCTCGTATACCGCAACTAAGTGAACTTGCTGAAATTCACACAATCCCACTTTTTTTTGAGGATTCATCAGACTTAAATCATACTCATTGGATTAAATTAGTAGAATGTATTTACAGTTATTATAATCGGTACGATGGTTTTGTTGTGTTGCATGGAACTGATACTATGGCATATACAGCATCTGCATTGTCATTTGCTTTTAAAAACTTAAGTAAGCCAATTGTTTTTACAGGTAGTCAGGTTCCATTGATTTCTCTTCGAAGTGATGCACGACGAAACCTCATTAATTCTATTGAAATTGCAACTTCAGATTTACAAGAAGTGGTTATCTGTTTTAATGATCACGTATATCGTGGAAACCGAAGTACAAAGTTAAGTATTGGTGATTTTGATGCTTTTGGTAGTCCGAATTGTCTACCTCTGGCAACCATTGGATTAGATGTGAAATCAAACTTTAACAATAAAACTATTTCTGGATCATTCGAAGTTCAACCAACTTTTGCTAACGAACTTATCGTATTAACAGTTTTTCCATCATTAAATACCGATTTTCTGATTAACCTAGATACCACCAAGCTTCGTGCTGTAATTGTTCGCAGCTTCGGCAGCGGAAATATCCCAACAAAAGGAACTTACAGCATCCTCCCTTTTCTAGAAAAATGCACCCATGAAAATGTGATCGTCGCGGTTGTTTCTCAAGCCGATTATGATGCTGTTCAACTTCATAAATATCCTGCCGGTCGAAAAATTGCAAATGCCGGTGCAATTTCTTGTGGTGATATGACTTTAGAAGCATCACTTACCAAAATGATGTGGCTACTTGGGCAAAATCAGGATAAAGAAATAATCGAGGCAGAGTTTCAAAAAAACCTTGCCGGTGAACTCACTATCTAAATAAGGTTCCTATTTCTGAATTGATGATATCCGAAATTATCTCTATAATCGGCAAAAATAGTACGTCATGTATTTCATTTTCGACTTAGAAACTATCCCGGATATTGAGTTTGTACGAACGGTATTAGCTGATCATGAATCTGATGAAGAAGTACTACTCGAAAAAGCGAGCGAAGAATTAGCTAGAAATAAATCTGGTTTTCTCCCACCCATGTACCACAGAATCGTTTCCTGGGTTGGACTTTGGATTGAAAATACGGGAGGACCTAAACAAAAAATTGCCTGGAATGGTGAAAACGAAAAAGCAGGTCTTGAAAAAATTTTTGAAGCCATAGGTACTTATAAAGACTTTGGTTTAATTCATCATAACGGAAAAGGATTCGATATTCCGGTACTCACTTATCGGGCAATGAAACACGGACTTCAGATGCCGGTTCGAATGAGTGATTATGACATTCGTTACAGATATAGCCGTCATAATATAGACTTGGTGGATGAATTCAGTAATTATGGTGCAAGCTCTTGGCCTAAGCTTAAACATCTGGGTCAACTCATTGGAATTCCATTCAAACAAACCGGAGAAGGCAATCAAGTCTATGAAATGTTCAAGCGAAACGAACTCGATTTAATAGAACATTATTGTTACGAAGATGTGATGGCTACTTACATCGTTTGGCTGTTCATGCAATTCACAACGGGGCATATCCCGGAAGACCAATTCAATAACCTAAAAGAGAGAGCTTTAGGAAAATTGGATGAAATACAAAATAAATGACATTTTTTTAATCACAGCTTTAGAGCCAATCTAATTTAAAAAAGCCCTTCCATGCATATTTCCTAAATTTATTTAGGTTTTTTATTTTTTTACCTAAAGTATTTTTGTAAATAATACATTACACTTGTCGATCTTAACTCATCACTCGTTGGAATATTTATGAAAAAACTTTTTGCAACACTGCTCTTCTCAGTTTTCTTTACACTCACTGCTTTTGCACAAGAAGCGGAAGCAACTATTAACTCAGGGGATACAGCCTGGCTTCTCATAGCAACTGCCTTAGTTATGTTAATGACACCCGCCGGGCTTGCGCTATTCTACGGAGGTTTAACGCAGAATAAACATGTATTAAACACCATTGGCATGAGCTACATGGCATTTTGCACAGGCACTATTGTTTGGGTTGTAATCGCTTATTCACTGGCATTTGGTACTGGCAATGCCTTTATCGGTGGGTTAGATTACATGCTACTGTCAGGTATTGGTGTAAATGATGTTAGTGGCACTATTCCCACTTTACTCTTTGTAGTCTTTCAAGGAACATTTGCTGCTATTGCTGTAGCTATTGTTAGTGGCTCAATCATCGAAAGAGTGCGTTTTTCTACATGGGGAATTTTTACAATTTTATGGGTTATCGCCGTATATGCACCCATTGCTCATTGGGTTTGGGGTGGTGGCTTTTTAAGTGAAAATGGCGAAATGGATTTTGCCGGAGGAACTGTAATCCACATTAATGCAGGTGTAGCGGGTCTTGTTCTTTCTTATCTAGTTGGTAAACGAATGGAACACAACTTGGAAGAAGTCAGAAAGCCTTCTTCAATCAAATTCATGATTCTCGGTTCTGCACTTCTTTGGTTTGGTTGGTTTGGATTTAACGGTGGTAGCCAACTTGCTGCAGATGGAATAGCTGCAAATGCAATACTTGTTACTAATGTTGCCGCGTGTGCAGGCGCATTAATCTGGTTAACTATCGAATGGTTCATCGTAAAAAAACCAACGCTAATTGGCATGGCATCCGGTGCAATTTCAGGTTTGGTAGGTATAACTCCTGCTTCTGGTTTTGTGGATGTTTCGGGTGCATTGGCAATTGGTATCATTTCAGGTCTAGTAGGATATTGGGGAGTAGTTCACTTGAAGTCTATGATTAAGCATGATGATACTTTGGACGCCTTTGGTATTCACGGACTCGTAGGTATTGCAGGTGCCATTCTTACCGGTGTTTTTGCAAATCCTGAAGTAAACGGTGGTGCAGGTTTACTTTACGGAAATGCCGCGCAAGTATGGGTTCAAACAAAAGCAGTTCTAATAACTATTGCGTATTCAGCAGTTGCTACAGCAATTGTTTGGAAAATTTCTTCCCTAGTAACCTCAGGAGGGAGAATTGAAGAGGATCTTGAATTGGAAGGCATGGACATTGGATATCATGGGGAGCAACATCTGGTTGTGGATGAAAGCCATGTATATGCAGCGGTTAAATCTGAGAAGTAAGGATTCTTTATAGGGAGTGTTATTTAAACTCTGTCTGATGTTTTATTCGGGATTAGGGTTTCGGTTTATGTCCAATGGCAAACGATCACCAAATCTAATCGCTAGTTGTTGAACGGTC
>Ga0316205_10001951_pt1 | contig 23318 bp, 13 predicted proteins | sample 3monthpyrite_MG_FD_204941 | JGI IMG/M metagenome (GOLD analysis project Ga0316205, IMG submission 204941) | Microbial mat bacterial communities from mineral coupon in-situ incubated in ocean water Damariscotta River, Maine, United States -... | ecosystem: Environmental > Aquatic > Marine >... | reverse complement strand
AAACTTTCCAGGTATTTCGCCAGTCAGTCATAATCCGATCTCTAATGGTGAGTGAAAGCGCCTCATATAAATAAGAGGGTGCACAACCAACAAATCTACCTAGGTGACGTGTTAAATATCGTTCAAAATCATTCGCAAGTGAATCACTATCAACTGGTAATTGCTCCATTACAGGTAACTCATCAGTACATAATTTTTTATTATTAGACATAATTTCACCTCTGATACAACGTCATTAAACGTCTTATTATTTGTAATTTATCCTCGTTAAGCTCATCCCAATCGAAGCGCCATTTCCAATTGTCATTGATTGTGCCAGGCATGTTCATTCTTGCTGGTGTTCCTAACATAAGTATATCTTGCATAGGCAAAATACATAGAAATGAAACAGAAGACAGGGCGGCTCTTATTACCGAAAGAACTGATTCCTCAGCCGACTTATGGTCTATATTAAGATATTCAGCAAGACAGTGTTCATTATAGCTTGCTTTATTATTCAACCAACCGAGCGTTGTATCATTATCATGTGTTCCCGTGTACACAAGGTCACCTGTCTCATGACGATGAGGTAGGTGCGGATTATTGTTATTACCATCAAATGCAAATTGTAAGACTTTCATACCAGGTAGATCATAGCTTTGCTTTAACTTTATAACTGATTCAGTAATAACGCCAAGATCTTCTGCAACTAAAGGCATACAGTCGAACGTATCAAGTAATACATTCAACAGCTTTCTCCCTGGGACTTTTACCCAGCTGCCGTGAATCGCAGTTTCATCTGATTCCGGAATTTGCCAACATGCATGCAACCCACGAAAATGATCAATACGAATAATGTCAAAAAGTTCTAATTGGGTTTTAAATCTTTCTTTCCACCAGTCAAATCCAGTTGTTTGCATATAATCCCAATCATATAAGGGGTTACCCCACCTTTGCCCAGTTTCAGAAAAAGCATCTGGCGGTACGCCTGCAACAACATCCATATTACCATCGCTATCCATTAAAAAATTATCTCGCTGCGCCCATACATCAGCACTATCTCTGGCAACAAAAATAGGCATATCACCAAATAATTCTATATCGTGTTGTTGCGCATAATCTCTTATCTCGTGCCATTGAGTAAAAAAAACAAATTGTTCAAATTTTATTTGATTTATAACTTCATGTAACTCATTCCTTACTGCCTCCAATGCAACCAAATTACGATGGCGCATATTGATGGGCCATTCATACCAGGCTTTATTTTTAAATTTATCCTTCAGTGCCATAAAAAGTGCGTAATCATCTAGCCATGCAATATGCCGATGACAAAAATCAGACATCTTCTGCCTCCAATCATCATTAGCCATGTTATGAAAGTATTTACCTGCAGATCGCAAACAATGAAAGCGATGCTCATTAGTTGTTTCTGATGATTCCGCCTTTTCTTTTTCTAGCCAACCTTTGTCTACTAACCAATCAAGACTAATTAACAATGAATTCCCTGCATGCGAAGACAAACATTGATAAGGAGATTTGTCTTTATGGGTTGGGCCCAAAGGTAACATTTGCCAAACTCTAAACCCTTGTGCATTTAAAAATTCTATAAAACGATAAGCCTGATGCCCAATATCACCGTTCGATAATCGTCCCGGTAAAGAAGTAGGATGCAATAACACACCCGCTCTTCTTATTTTATTTATGGACGTATGGTTATTAGTAACCTTCATGATTTATTGATGTTGTCCCGGCAACATTGCGCCACCCATAACAGGATCTCCAGAACCGAAAGAAAATGCAGTGGAAAGGTAATCAGGTGAATCAACTCGTAATAACTGATACAAATTACTTAAGTGCAATCGAAACTGCTCATCAAAGGAGGCGACAGATTCAGATGAATTATATTCACCAAACCACCAAAACCAATCTGAACTTTCACATGTTGCAAGCTGTTTTTCAGCTAGCCTAACTTCTTCATTAGTTAATTTTTTTTCATGAATCACTCTGTCAAAAGTATTCTTTGCTTCAACAAGCATATCCCATGCACGATTTTTATCTTTTTCCCCAATCCATGTTGAAAACGTTCCATATACCCAGCTTCCCGCTACAATTTCAGGAAGAGGCTTCCTCTTTTCATTATTGCTCAAATATTCACTGTATGTTGTTAGCTTTATATTTATTTTTTCTCCAAGTACTTTATATAAAGCACTAATAAAGTGATAACCATTGTCTGGATAATATTCCCATGCATTTTCACCATCTAATATTATTGAGACAATTGCATTTGATTGACCTTCGCAACTTTCAGCAATTGTTTCAAGATGATGTACCAGATTCGCAACAGCATCATCTGCATGCCAATCAGAATATTTAAAGCCGATCAAGTCTGACAAGCCATCATCTCTAAAAAAACATGCAGAGGTAGTTGATTTGTATTGATATGGTTCGTGGATACAATCCTCTGGTAAAACATCTGATTTCTCTAAGGAATTCCGTAAAACGGTCTCCCCACTCGCAATCCATTTAATATCTAAACCGGAAATCATTTCGATTGTTTCTGCACTGATACTACCTTCTGAAGGCCAGCAGCCCTGTGGTTTAAATCCAAAATACTGCTCAAAAACTTCCATACCTTTTTTCATATGCCAAAGACTTCTGTCTAAGCCTCCAGGGTACATGTTAGCGACAGGTAACTCAGCATTAGGAATTGCTTGTTTAACTGACTCGAGATCCAGCAATAAAGGAATAATGGGATGCGCATAAGGTGTCATTGATAATTCTATTCTATTAGACTCTGCTAATTTTTTGTATCGACCTATCACACCACTTACAAGCTCATGAATAACTTCTATCATTAGTCGTCTGTCGTGCACATTGAAGTGACTTGCTTTTTTCATTAATTTTTTAATGCGGTTATCTTTTAGTCGTACCGTTTCAGCTGTCCATGCCAGGTGATACCAAACGAGCACATCTATAAAAAACTGTTCTGAGTAATACATTAATGTTTCAGGCTTCTCTAGAGCTGAATCCGCAAGATCAATCAATGTTTCGAAAACATCAAAACGTTCGATCAACCTTTGCCTATTGGCTTTCTTACAAGCTTTGATAATATGCGCCCTGTTCTCGCGATCAAGCGTTAATACCGGGTCAGCTAATGCTGACAGTAATGAGTCTCTCAAAGCTTGACCATGATTTAGATAACCATCTAATTGTAACGCGTAGTCATTAATTTGTTCGAGTAATACCGGCGCAAAATTAACAACAGCGCGCGCCTGATCATTATTTTCTAGATGCGCAGCCATATCCACATAATCTTTTATTGTATGTAAATATGTCCATGGCAAATGGTATTCACCATTACGTAAATCACGATATTCCGGCTGATGCATATGCCAATAGAGCACAACATTTAATGGAGGTCGATTATCTGACATGATGTAAAGCCTGCCCAAGCATATCCGGAGTTACAAGCACTACGCCATTAGGTGATATATAAAAACGCTTCTTATCTTCTTCTTCATCTTGACCAATAATAGTGCCATCTGGTATTTCACAACCCTTATCAATAACTGCATGATATATCCTGCAATTCTTACCTATAGTGACATCTGGTAATACAACTGAAGAATCGATTTTAGTGTAGTCATCCACAGTAACATTCGAAAAAAGCAGTGAATGACGTACGCGTGCACCAGATATAATACAGCCGCCAGAGACCATAGAATCAAGCGCCATCCCTCTTCTTTTATCATCGTCAAAAATAAATTTTGCTGGTGGCAGCTGCTCTTGACTTGTCCAGATTGGCCATTGGTCATCATACAAATTTAACTCAGGCGTAATGCCAATCAATTCAAGATTGGCTTCCCAAAAGGCATCAACTGTACCGACATCACGCCAATAAGATTGAATACCACTATTAGCTATTGTGAATGGATAGGCGAGTACTCGGTACTTACCAATTGCATGAGGAATGATATCCTTTCCAAAATCATGACTGGAATCAGCCGTATCCGCATCACGTATTAATAATTCAAACAACAATTCAGTGTTAAATATATAAATACCCATCGAACATAATGATTCATCTTTTTTGCCTGGCACCGGTTCGGGGGTTGTTGGTTTTTCAATAAAACTATGAATAATTAAGTCATCATCAACCCCGATTACGCCTAGCGAAGACGCTTGTTCTATTGGCATTTCAATACAACCGACAGTAACGTCCGCGTTGTTTTCATCATGTTTTGCAAGCATCGCACCATAATCCATTTTATAAACGTGATCGCCGGCCAGGATCAGGACGTGATCAGGAGAATGAGAACGAATTATATCCAGATTCTGGTAAATCGAATCTGCCGTCCCTGCATACCATGAGGCTTCAATACGTTGCTGCGCGGGTAGTAACTCTACGAATTCTCCGAACTCTCCTCTTAAATGTCCCCATCCTCGTTGAATATGCAGGATTAACGAGTGCGCTTTATACTGTGTTATCACACCAATTCTACGAATACCTGAATTAATACAATTTGATAATGGAAAATCAATTATTCGAAACTTACCGCCAAATGGAACTGCCGGTTTTGCGCGCCACTTAGTTAGGTGTTTCAATCGCTCTCCACGCCCTCCTGCCATAATGAGAGCCAGTGTATTCCGGGTAAGATTACTAATATAACGTTGTGATTTTTGCCTTTTCATTCTTGCTACTCTTGTCCTTGATTAGAAGTAAATAATTAAATGTGATCGAATCATCTTCGAGAATATACGCAAGTCTTATTACTATATAATTACTGCAATAAACAAGCCATATTGGGAAATCATATGTTTTTTCATAATACTTAGTATTCTCAACGTATTAACTGCATTAAATTTGTGCAAAAATGCAGAAGATGTAAATGATTCGCCTTATCTAAGTGCAAATACTTAATAATGAAATACATTCTTTCTTTAATTAATTAGTTATAGCATAAATAGAACCAGTCATTTAAAACTATTCACTCAAATGGCTAAAGTGAGCATGAAACTTGCTTATAAATAACTAACAACAACATATGATAAACATGTAGACTTTATTAATTTGGAAACAGTCTGGTTATGGCTCAGAAAATCAGTTCAAAAGTAAACAATATTAAAACGGCACTTGACAAATTAGATGCGGATCTTCAGTTAATCGCTTCAGCTTGTCATCATGAACCATTTAATGTTCTAGGTAATCAAACTATTCATCATAATGAATTCGTTCTGTTTTATTCACCAGAAACGATAACATTGACGATATCTGAAAAGAACATACCTACTTCTCGATTAGCAGAAAGTGACTTTTTTATCTGCACTGAACAATTAGATGAAATTGATGGCCACTATTTACTTAACAAAATTCATACTAATAATGAAAAATCTTCTTCTTTCGACCCTTACAGCTTCACTACACAAATAAACGACTTCGACTTACATCTATTCTCTGAAGGCAAACATTTACATATTTATAAAATATTAGGCGCTCACCATAAACAGATAGATGGTATTGACGGTATTTTATTCGCCACATGGGCTCCAAATGCGTTGCGCGTGAGTATAATAGGCGATTTTAACAACTGGGACGGTAGACGACACCCAATGCGTTCAAGAGGAAGTAGTGGCGTATGGGAATTATTCATTCCAGGCATGAAGGATGGTGACTTATATAAGTTTGAAATACATAATCGAAACACTAGAAAGATACTATCCAAATCTGACCCTTATGCACAACAACTTGAATTAAGGCCACATACTGCATCCGTTGTTAGCAATAAAGCAACATACAAATGGCAAGATGATAAATGGATAGCAAATAGAAAAAATCACAACTGGCTCAATGAACCTTTATCAATATACGAATGCCATCTCGGTTCATGGCAACGTAGCGATGACGGAAAATTCCTAAATTATCGTGAGCTTGCCCACAGGTTAGTTGATTACATAGAAGAAACCGGCTTTACACACATTGAATTACTTCCCATAACTGAACATCCATTGGATGCTTCTTGGGGATATCAAACGACCGGTTATTACGCAGCAACCAGACGATTTGGTACAGCTGATGATTTTCGATACTTCATCAATCATTGTCATAAACATAATATAGGCGTCTTGCTAGACTGGGTACCCGCACACTTCCCTAAAGATGAACACGGCCTTGCACTTTATGATGGCAGCGCGTTATATGAACATGAAGACCCACGACGAGGTGAACATCGTGATTGGGGAACACTCATATATAACTATGGGCGCAATGAAGTAAAAAATTTCTTACTTGCAAGTGCCGTATTCTGGATAGAAGAATACCATATTGATGGCTTACGAGTTGATGCTGTTGCATCCATGCTTTATCTCGACTATTCGCGTGAAGAGGGTGACTGGATACCTAATTTACATGGTGGCAATGAAAACCTTGAAGCTATTGAGTTTTTACGTGAACTAAACACAGTCACTCATGCTGAGTTTCCTGGCACTATGATCATGGCAGAAGAATCTACCTCCTGGCCCCAGGTAACCCGACCCACTAACATTGGTGGCTTAGGTTTTAGTATGAAATGGAATATGGGCTGGATGCACGACACATTAAACTATTTTTCAAAAGACCCCATACATCGTCACTTTCACCATGACCAATTAACTTTTGGGCTTTTATATGTTTTTAATGAGAACTTTATTTCGCCTTTTTCACATGATGAGGTAGTACATGGTAAAAGTTCCATGTTATATAAAATGCCTGGTGATGAATGGCAACAATTTGCAAACCTGAGACTTCTATATACCTACATGTTTACGTACCCCGGGAAAAAACTCCTGTTTATGGGTTGTGAATTTGGGCAAGGTGATGAGTGGAATCACGATAAAGCACTTGATTGGTATGTACTACAGTACCCTCTGCATGCAGGAATGAAAAAACTGGTAAGCGACCTTAACAAGCTTTATGTTAGTCAATCAGCCTTACATAAATATGACTTTGATCCACAAGGATTTGAATGGATTGATTGCCATGACACAGATCAGTCTATTTTGTCTTATCTCCGTCAAACCGAAAATGAAATTATTATTGTGATATTGAATTTCACACCCATTATTCGTGAGAACTATCGCATAGGCGTGCCAGGGTCAGGCGACTATAAAGTTATTTTTAATTCTGACTCTGAATTCTATACTGGAACTGATCATGGTAGTCATTCCCTGATACATGCCAAGCAAGATAACTGGATGAACCGGCCAGCCTCTCTTACGCTTGACCTACCCCCTTTAGCAGGACTGATTCTTAAAAAAATATCATGAGCCGTATTCTCTATATTAGCAGCGAGGCGTTCCCACTTATAAAAACAGGTGGGCTAGGTGATGTCGCTGGGAGCTTACCTACCGCGTTATTAAAAAATGCACAAGATGTTCGTTTACTTTTACCTGCATACCCAGCAGTGTTAGAAAAAACAAAAAAGAAGAAAACTTTGGCAAGTATTTCGTATTATGATCTACAATTAAGCATTGTCGAAACACGGTTGCCTGGCAGTCAGCTCATCGTCTGGTTAGTAGATTGCCCCGCCGCTTTTAACCGGCCAGGTGGGCCCTATATAGATACTCACGGACAGGTATGGCAAGATAATGCACTTCGCTTTTCTATTTTTTGCCATGCTGCAGTTGATATCGCACTCAACAAACTTAAGCTGGATTGGCAACCTGATGTTGTACATTGTAATGACTGGCAAACAGGATTAGTGCCCGCGTTATTAAGTCAGCATAACAAAAGGCCTGTTAGTATTTTCACCATACATAACCTTGCCTACCAAGGTGTGTTTGATAAACAAACATTTTTTGATTTACATCTACCTAATGAATTCTGGCATATGAATGGTCTTGAATTTTATGATCAACTTTCATTTATCAAAGGCGGCCTTGTCTACGCTGATAAAATTACGGCAGTCAGCCCTAATTATGCTAAAGAGATCCTAAAACCTGAAAATGGCTACGGCCTAGACGGTTTATTAACTGGTCGCATTGAACATCTTTCAGGTATTTTGAATGGGATCGATACCAAACATTGGAATCCAGGCACCGATAATTACATTGAACAAAAATACAACCTCCGCACACTAAAGAAAAAATCATTGAACAAGACAGCATTGCAAAAGGAATTTTCTTTAACAATTAATAATTCAATACCAATGATTGGCATGGTTAGTAGACTCGTAGAACAAAAAGGTTTAGATATAATCATAAAAAGCCTTGCCACTTTATCTAGCATACCATTACAAATAGTGATACTCGGCACAGGTGAACTGCATTATGAAAGCCAATTATCTGAATATGCAAAACAAAATCCTGAGCGCTTTCACGTTACTATTGGCTATAGTGAATCACTCGCTCACCGAATTGAAGCCGCCAGTGATATTTATTTAATGCCATCCACTTTTGAACCTTGTGGCCTGAACCAACTATATAGTTTACGTTATGGGACTTTACCTATCGTAACGCCTGTTGGTGGCCTTGCTGATACCGTAATTGATACGACACAAGAAACGATAAAAGACAAAACAGCAAATGGTTTCATTTTAACAGAACAATCATCCGTTTCACTGATCAATAAAATAAAGGATGCCCTCAATTTTTATAACAAAACTGAACTCTGGAACCAACTACAGATAAATGCAATGAGCGGTGATTTTTCATGGCAAAACAGTGCTCAACACTACATACAGCTGTATGAACAAGCACTACAAGAGAAGTAAATTATTTTCTATCATTGTCTTCTGATATAGCAGCTTCATCGACATACCATCGAATATCACCAATACTGTTTATCGGCAAGGGCTCAGCGGATCTTATACGCTTAATAATTGATGCTTTTGATATACCACTTGCTAACACCATTCTTGTTTTTGCATTCTTCAGTGTTTCCACACCAAGTGACACACGTTCATCTGGAGCTTTAGGTGAATTAAAAACTGGCACAACTGAACGATCATCATTTAAAGCTTCATTATCAGGAAAAAGACTCGCTGTATGCCCGTCTTCACCCATCCCTAAAAAAACTATATCAAATGAGTCAATAGCCGCTATAGTTTCACGGTAAAGTTTTGCGGCAAGGTCAGCACCCTGTTCAGCAGGAATAACATGTATATTTGTTTCACCAATACGTGACCACAAATTATTATCCAACATAAGATCATTGCGATCTACATGGCCTACTTCATAACAACGTTCATCACCAAGATACCAATTAATTTTTTCCCATGGCAAATCTTTTTCTGCTAAATAACTAAGGCATACTGCCGGTGTATTCCCGCCTGGTAGAACAACATGGCAAACACCATTTTTATGGATACTTATTTTAATACGATCTGCTAAAAAATCTGCAGCCGCTTTTGACGCATCATCAAATTGCGTATAAACAAACCACTTATGCATATGAATTAACTCGGTTTATGCCATCCGCCAACACAATTCTCAAACAACTCTTCCATTCCTGGTATATCCCATGTGCCTGAGCGGTAACGCTCTACTGACATACGCTCTTTTCCTGCATTAATAATCGGATCAATAATTGACCAAGATTCTTCCACTTCATCTGCACGAGAAAATAATGTCGCATCACCAGTTAATACATCGTGTAACAATACTTCATAAGCATCCGAAACATCTTCGCCATTTTCTGAGTACGGCGCGCGCATGACCATTCGACGAGTATCAGTTGTCAAGCCAGGCATCTTTGCATTCATTCTCAATGCAATACCCTCATCGGGGTGAACTCGAAAAACTAATGAATTTGCCAATGGTGGGGTTGCATGTGTATCAAATAAATTAAATGGAGGCTTACGAAAACGAATAACAATTTCTGACACGCGTTTTGGCAGATGCTTTCCTGTCCATAGAATAAAAGGAACACCTTGCCAACGCCAGTTATCTATATGAAAACGCACTGCTGCAAACGTTTCGGTAACTGAATCAGGCGAAACACCTTCTTCTGCTACATATGCTTTTTTAGCTTCATCATTATCACGCCCTGCACCATATTGCGCTGCGACTGTCTGCTGTTTGATCACATCGGGTTCAAAACGACGTACAGCACGCAATACTTTTATCTTTTCATCACGTACGGCATCAGCTGTAAATTCGACTGGAGGCTCCATAGCTACCAAGGTCATCACTTGCATTAAGTGACTTTGTATCATATCGCGCAAGGCACCTGATTTCTCATAGTAATTTGCACGATATTCTATCCCAATTGCTTCTGCAGCAGAGATTTGAATATGATCAATGTAATTTCGATTCCAGAGAGGCTCAAGTATGCTATTGGTAAATCTATAAACTAATAGATTTTGTACACTTTCTTTTCCCAAATAATGATCGATACGATAAATCTGAGATTCATCTAATAGTTTCTGAAGCTCTGAGTTTAATTCACGCGCACTATCGATGTTCATACCGAATGGCTTTTCAATTACAACTCGTCTGAAACCGTCTTTCTCATCAGCCAGGCCCTCCTGGTCTAGGCCGGCTGCGATAGTCGTATACCAACGTGGCGGCACCGCACAATAGAACAACGCATTAACGTGTCCAGCTAACGACTCTAGTGATTCAGCCAAGTCTTTATATGTTTGATCATCTTGCAAATCGCCGCTAACCATCTTGAATCGTGCTGAGAATTCTTGCCATTGCTGATCATCCATTTCAAGATCAGGCGCATAATCAACTATTCCTTGACGTAAGGAATTCAACCAAACTTCTTCTGTCCGGTTTTTTAATACACCAACAATCTTACTTTCATGATGTAAAAGACCACAACGTAACATCTTGACCAAAGCAGGGATTAATTTACGCTTGGTCAAGTCACCACCTGCACCAAAAATTACGATATTAGCTGGCTCTGTAGGTTCACCAATACATCTTATTGGTATCTCTTCCATATTTTATCTCTACAATTAATTGTTCTTACGTATAGCATGACCACCAAAACCGGCTCTCATGGCATTTAGCACTTTACCTGAAAAAGATGATTCTTGCCGACTACGAAAACGCATCTGTAACGCTAATGTTAATACCGGTGTCGGAACACCTAAATCGATAGAGTCATGTACTGTCCATCTGCCTTCACCTGAATCATCTACATAGTCACTTAGACCATCCAAGTTTTTATCATTAGCAAAAGCATCTGCAATCAAATCCAATAACCAGGAACTCACAACACTACCATCTTGCCAGATTTCGGAAACTTGCTGTAAATCCAAATCCATTTCCTTTTTGGCATCCAATAACTCAAATCCTTCAGCAAAAGCCTGCATCATTCCATATTCAATTCCATTGTGAACCATTTTTACATAATGCCCAGCACCGGCCTGTCCAACATGACCCCACCCTTTATCTTTCGCTGGTGCCAATGATTCTAACGCTGGTTTGATCATGGCAATGGCCTCATTTGACCCACCCGCCATGATGCTATAGCCATTCTTCAGCCCCCAAATGCCACCTGATGTTCCACAGTCTACAAAATAAATGCCTGACTCTGCTAATGTAGAAGCGCGTTGTTGACTCAACTTGAAATTTGAATTACCACCATCTATTAATAAATCCCCCTTACTCATTCCCGCTTTCACGAGCATCTCAATGCTTTCATCTACAAACTGATGAGGGACCATCAGCCAGATAACACGGGGCTCTAATAACGTTTCAATTACCTCATTAATGTTACTTACTGCTGTCACATTCTCTAATTCAGTCGCCAATGATACTGCGGTAGCATTATCAACATCATATGCAATGACCTCATGGCCGTCATTAACAAGCCGACGCACCATGTTTGCACCCATTTTACCCAAGCCAACCATTGCTAGTTTCATATATCACCTATCCTTTTTTGTATAATAATTACAAACAAGCTCTGTCAAGCAATACAAAAAGACAGCAATGTTTGTACCAGCAGCATTGATTTACGGCTCTATTGATTTAAATAGATACCTTAAAACTGTTTAAACCTAAAAATATAAGCATTTTATGCCAAAATAACTATCTTGGTATAAGATATGCAATTAAACCATTACGCATAATTATTATGCAAAAAATTAGGCAGCAAGCACTGTTTTCGAGCGTATATTTTATTTCAATGCCTTCATTGAATGAAATCGGCCCAAAATAGTGCAACTTTAACCATAGTGTGTAATTACTGATTAGGCAAATAACAAATGATTGATAAAATGTTAACTATAATATTAGCTGGTGGAGCTGGTTCTCGATTACAACCGCTAACAAGACGCCGCGCAAAACCCTCCGTCCCCTTTGGAGGCAAGTACAGAATCATCGATTTTACTTTAACCAATTGTTTACACTCAGGACTAAGAAGAATTCTTGTACTTACTCAATACAAATCTCACTCATTACAAAAACATCTCCGTGATGGATGGTCCATATTCAACCCTGAACTTGGCGAATATGTAACAACTGTACCCGCACAAATGCGACAAGGTAACAAGTGGTATCAAGGAACTGCTGATGCTATACATCAAAATAATTATTTATTAGACCGCAGTGATGCAGAGTGGACATTAATTTTATCTGGCGATCATATATATAGAATGGATTATGCCTCCATGCTCAAAACACATATTTCACTTAAAGCAGATGCAACTGTTGCTTGCATGAAAGTCCCACTCAAAGGCACAAATCAATTTGGTATTTTAACCATAGACAACAATCAAAAAATAAATCATTTTGAGGAAAAACCCGAAACAACCAAGCCATGTATTGATGATCCTGAGAATGCATTAGCATCAATGGGGATATATATATTTTCAACAAAATTATTAATCGATGTACTTGAGAACGACAGTCACAATGAAAATTCCAGTCACGACTTTGGTAATGATATTTTACCTAAATTAATCAACACTCATAAAGTTTACGCTCATATGTTCGGTGAAAAAGGCGGACGAGTATCTCCTGACCAATACTGGCGTGATGTAGGCACTATTGAATCTTATTATCAAGCTAATATGGATTTACTAAAGGCAATTCCCCCATTGGATCTATATCAGGGTGACTGGCCCATTCGCTCGTATCAGGCTCAAACCCCTCCAGCACGTGCCGTACCTGGAGAGTCTGGTAACGAAGGCGTTTTTATTAATTCTATTCTTGCTGGTGGCACGATTATATCTGGTGGTAATGTCGCACATTCGGTATTGTTCCAGAATGTATTTATTGGCGATGAAACGCTGATAGAAAACTCAATATTATTCGATAGCGTCAAAGTTGGTAACAATGTGCGCCTGAATAAGTGCATCATAGACAAGCATGTTCATATCCCAAACAATGAAATAATTGGTTACGACCTTGAAAAAGACAAGCAACGGTTCGATGTTACTAAAGATGGTATTATTGTAATACCACAAGGATATACCTTTGACTCATCTAGTAACTAAAATTACTGACATTATTTAAAAGCGTTTAATAAAAATAAATAACTTCACCTAATAAGAAAATTACGTATACTTAACTACACTTGCTGACATACAACGCTAGACCGTTATAAATTAAGTATACATATTCATGATTGAAACTATTGGAGGATTAGGTCTTTTCTTACTCGGCATGATCATCATGACCGATGGCTTACGCGCCCTAGCCGGACATGCTATTCGCAACGCCTTAATGCGCTTCACGCGCACTCCGCTTTCCGGTGCGATAACAGGCTCTATTACAACCGCCATATTACAATCATCTAGCGCAACTACGGTAGCTGCAATAGGCTTTGTGGGTGCAGGATTAATGTCTTTCCCTTCAGCACTTGGAATTATCTTTGGGGCAAATATAGGTACAACTATCACTGGTTGGTTTGTCGTATTACTAGGTTTTAAATTTAAACTCGACATTATCCTATTACCATTGATATTCATCGGCGCGAGTCTTAAGTTATTTGGCAATCATCGCATCTCAAAAGCAGGGTACACATTAGCAGGTTTTGGACTAATTTTTGTGGGTATTAGTTACATGCAAGATGGCATGAGTGTCTATCAAGATATTTTATCGTCACAGACATTTGCAACAAACACCATACAAAACCAGCTTCGATTAGTGATGATAGGCATGATATTTACCATCATCACACAGTCATCCAGTGCAGGTATCGCAATCACTGTAACCGCCCTTTTCTCTAATGCGATTTATTTTGAACAAGCCGCACTCCTTATCATCGGTATGGATGTAGGAACCACCGTAACAGCCGTGATTGCCACAATTGGGGGTTCTGCTGAAGCCCGTAGAACAGGCTACTCTCATGTTTTATATAATATATTCGCAGCCACAGGTGCTTTTTTCCTACTCACACCTTATATATACCTATGGGAATTTTTATCAGCGGGATCACTAAATCAATATGCAGCAATTGCACTCGTCGCGTTTCACACCTCATTTAATACACTTGGTGTTTTAATTATCTTACCTTTCACAAAACATTTTGCAGCACTTATGCAACGTATCATTCCAGAGCAAAAAATTCTGTACATAAACAATCTTGACCCTTCACTATTAAATGACCCGGCTGTTGCAATAGCAGCCACACAATCAACTGTTCATTACATCACGATAGATTTATTAAATTACATAAATCGTTTGCTTGGAGATAGCTACTCAAAAAATAGGCTAAAACTCTATATGATCAAACGAGCATTAGATGAAACGCATGATTACATTAGCAACATCCAGCTGGGCGAAGAAAATATCACTGAACGCGAGACGCTTATCTCTATTATTCACTCACTCGATCATTTACAGCGGCTATGTAAGCGCTGCACAGAAAGCGAACGCACAAATACCATTCTAAATTACAGAGAGCTGGAAAGCGTTCGACGTAAAACGCTTATTAGCAATAAGACAATTATCCAGGAGATTGATAATAAAAATTGGTCCGAGGTAAAAAAAATCGCTAATGAATTCAGTAAAAAAATTGAGGATCAAATGTTCCCTATACGTCAAACTATAATGAAAGATGTGGCGACTAGAAAAATTAATGCATCATTAGCCAATGATTATTTAGAAGCGGTACGTTGGCTCGACCGCGTCTCAGATCACATAGATAGAATTGCCTATTACGTACCTATCGAAGCAATAGAATAAACATCGATTTGTTAATTAGCTAGTACATTACCTAATTTTTTCTAATTTCCTGAGCCAACTTGCTGTTCATTTGTGCAAGCATAGTTAAAATAGTAATAAGTATTTTCTATGCGCCATCATTTTTTTACAATAATCGAAGATACTAGGTCATACAAATGCATAACGATGGTATAGCAATATTACGCTCATTTAATTATGAAACAATTCTATCGAATAGATTTCAGAAATTATTTGCTTTTATATTTAGGAAACACACTAACCAATGACAATAATAATGAAGATGTATAAGGTATAGACTGAACTAATAATACAATCATCCATAACAATAAATCTAAAGTATTAGCATCCTCACGCATTGAAATAAAGTAAGCCGCACTCCATAACAATAACATTAACAACGTCTCTTCTCTTGTAGACATCACAGCCTTGAACACCTGATTTGTATTTACCATTTTCGGAGTACGAAAAAATGGAATGTCTTTAGTAAATAAACCTGTAATCATTGCTTTTGCAACCGTATGCGATAACGCGAGACCCGCCAATGTAGCAGACAATACCTGAAGACTCGATCCTACAACCTGAATACCTCTATACAAATACACTACTTTAGCTGCTTTAAAACAAAACAATGTAATAGGTAACAATGAAAACATAATTAAAGGCGGATCAACAATATCAGCATAAAAGATCATTCCGGCAGACCACATTAATGCGATACTAGTAAACACTAAATTTGCACCGTCTGCTATCCAGGGCAACCATCCCGCAAAAAAATGAAATCGCTGTCCCTTGCTTAATTTGCTTTCTTTTCGGCCTGATAACTCTTTTATATGATGCTTCATTATTTGCATTGCACCATATGCCCACCGAAACCGTTGCTTTTTATAATCCATATATGTATCTGGCGTTAATCCTTTACCATAGCTCTTTGAGATGTATACAGCATCATAGCCATTTTCAAATATACGCAAACCCAATTCAGCATCTTCTGTAATACACCATTCGCCCCAGCCACCAACTTCAATCAAAACTTTTTTACGTATCATTGTCATGGTTCCATGTTGGATAATGGCGTTACGTTCATTGCGGGTAACCATACCAATAAAAAAGAATCCTTTATATTCGTCATAACACATACTCTTGAAAGTGCTTATTGCTCCATCACGGTAGTCTTGAGGTGCTTGAACGATGGCTGTATTGTGATTTGAAAATTGTGGTGCTAAATCACGCAACCAATCAGGATTGACCAGATAATCGCTATCAATAACAGCAACAATGTCTGCATCCGAACTGGTTTTTTCAAGTGCGAAATTTAGAGCGCCCGCTTTATAGCCTGGCCAATTATCCAAATGAAAAAATTTGAATTGAACGCCTAGCTTCACACAATGATTTTGAACAGGCTCCCAAATATTTTCATCCAATGTATTATTATCAACAACAATAACTTCAAAAGCCGGGTAATCTAAATGTGAAAGCGCGGTTAAGGTCTCGATAACCATATTTGCGGGTTCATTATGTATCGGCAAATGAATTGATACTTTTTTTAGCTCAGCATCTTCAACCTGTAGCGGAACAAACTCCCTGCGTCTTTCTCTTGCCCAAAGTGCCTCTGCCCATTCATGCGCTTCTATTAAAAGAACGACTATAATACCAATCATACCTATAATCAGTAATATGCCAATTAATATGGTCAGTAACGATAGATATTGATGTGAATAATCGTAAACAATCCAAACTGCCGCCGTAGCTGACATGTAGGCAATAACGGCCAGAAAACTAACCCCACGCTTACGTAGCGCATGACTATCAACCAATAACATTGAGTACGTCACAATCGCGATCAGCACTGATAATATGGCCAATAAATACCATCCTGGTATCTTGACTATTGGTTTGGTAAATTCAAATTTAGGCTGCCTATCTACGTCATACACACCCCAGTAAGCCTCAACTGCACCACCCGTTACTTGTTTCCAAGGCTGATCAAATGCTTCCATTACATAATAAGTATATTGCTCTTTTTTGGCATGATCCAAGAAACGCCTGAGAAATGTTGCTTCATTTGATTCTGAAGCAACAGCACTTCCACGTGTGCGTCCATTACTGGGCCAACCAACCTCGGTAATAATAATAGGTTTATTCGGAAATGCTTTTTTTAGCCTTTGCATTTTCTCATCAATGTAAGCCACAGCATTATCAACATGAACTTTCTCCCAATAAGGCAACATGTGAACAGCCAGGTAATCCACATGCTCCACCAGTTCAGGGTGGTCTATCCACACATGCCAGGGTTCAGCAGTACTAACAGGCGTATCAACAACAGAACGAACTCTGTCTAGATAAGTGATTAATTTTTCGATTGGAATATCATTACGTAACACGACTTCGTTACCAATAATTAATCTGATCACGTTTCGCCAACTAGTAGATGTAATTCCAATTAGCCGTTTAATCTCCCTATCATTATTTTCCAGTCGATCATCTATCCATGCACCAAGTGCAACGTTAATATTATATTTTCGTGCAAGAAAAGGAATTTCACCCAGCGTTTCTTCTACTGCATAGGTACGAATAGCATGCGTTTTACCTTTTAACAGAATAAGGTCTTTTTCAATTTCTTCCACAGTAGGGAAAATTTTATCAATGGGACTTTGATCCGCACGCATAGGCTGAAAAGCAAAACCTTGAATTCGCTGAGGCCAAGGAACCTCACTTTCAGGTATATTGAACATTGCCCATAACCCTAAAGTCAGTGAAGCTACTGCAAGAGCAATAATGACGTTAACTTTATTCATGGTTATAGCGATTGGTTATTCAGAGGCATGGGACATTAATACGTAGTACTTTTCGAGTAATGATTGTAAATCAGGTAAACTCTCTTTATCGCTAAAAGCACAGCTTTTATCACGACAAAATTCACCAGCAGAAATGTAATTATACACTACATCGGGTAAGTTATAATGCTTTAATGGATGATATGAGACTGGCTTCCCATTTTCAATAATCATTAATCGATTAAGGTAAAAGCTACTTTTTACATTGTCTAAATAATGTAATTCACGATAGGTATTTGGGCCGTTTCTTAACGGTGGGACATGGTCGCTAACCAGGATAATTAAACTTTCTTTATCAAGTTCAATAAGCTTACTAACGTATTGAGCAATGGCTTGTGTACGATAGTAGAACTGATTTGCCGAACGCTGTAAATGATCATCTGAATAATCCGATATTACCTGAAGTATCTCCGGGCGCTTAACACTGTCTAAAATATGCGGGATATGCCCATAAATAGTCATCACATAGTTAAATATCGGAACATCAGGATTCTGCTTGAGATTATTAGCTATAAACTTCAGATTCTGATCAAGAAGATCACCATCAAACATAAAATCCTCTTCGCCCACATCTCCCGTTCTTAAATAGGTATCCTGATTAGGTGTAAACTCTTTCGGAAAATAAATCTCATTAAAGCCAGCGCCTTTATAACCTGCATATATATTGAAAAAATTAGGTTTATAAGCATTTGTTGCGACGGTACGATAACCCGCTTTGCCAAGTATACCTGGCAGGCAATAAACCGGTGCGCCTGTAAAAACATTAAATTCGACACTTGATAATTTTTCAAATGCAGGCACCCCACATAATACTTCAAACTCAGCCTGAGCGGTTGCACCACCAAAAACAGGCGATTGCGACAACCCTATGTTTTCTTTAAATAATTTCTCAAAGTCAGGGTGTGCTGGCGGTTTTGAAAAACGTGCACGTTTAAACAATCGAGGGTCAAGAAAACTTTCAAGTACTATCAAATGTATATTTTTCTGATTACCTTTTTTCTTAAACCCCTGTGCCTTTACTTCCGCGTCTTTTTCAAGCTTAATGCGGTTACGGTATGGTACTGTCACTGATAATGCATTTTGACGTTCAGCTTCTTTATAGAACATCATAGTGTATCGACCATTCCTTTCTACACTTTTTGCATCGGAATACTTAACCAATCCATTGCCCGTTTTTTGAATAAAATCCGTATAAGCTACGGGCGAGATAAAAACAACTCCAACAAGCAGTATTAATGGTAACGCGCCAGATACAATTGTTTTTATATTTCCATAATTAATAACGAAGATAAATATGAGCAATGGTAAAACTATAAAAACAAGGGCCGATAAGCCATAACCGAACGGAATAACTTGCATCAACTCCGGCAACTCAAGTACCGATATCAATCTAAATACTTTTCCATAAATCAGGTAATAAAGGTCATGAACCAAATAGCCTAATAAAACAGGAACAAAGGCAATAATTGTCCTCCAACGCCCGGGCTGTAGTATTAAATAAAAATAACCGTATAAATAAATTAAAAGTAATAACTCAAACCACTGAGTGAAAAATAATTCTGAATTTATACCGCCTCGAGAAGAAATAACAGACACATATAAATACATGCCAAGTAAAAAAATACTATAGCGATTAATTAAAATCTGGAGGAAATTTTTAGCATGCCCTGAATGAAGTAGTGTCATCTTTACCTAACTGAAAACAGTAATCACAATAATACGCAGCATCACTGCCCATAAGGAAAGTGATCATACATTAATTCATGAAAATTATCAGTTATTAAGGATCTATTATAGCCCACTGTAATCAGTCTTTATTTCGTTTTTAATGAATCATCAACTTCACTTATTTCTTCAATGCATCCCATAAGGTTTTGCCTATAACCTTGGAAATAGTTACAGCATCATCTCGTGCTTTATCCGCATCATAATAGCTCACAACATGAAAACGCTCTGCGTTTGCCAGCACAATATTGAGTTGATAGTTATAGTAATCCGGACCATCACAGCGGGTAAAATAATATGGCACGAGCTGTAATGCATGTATCTCGGAGAAATGAATTGTTTTACGTTTACGGCCTCTGTCTTTTTATCAGCAAACCTTTCTTGCCATCAAATGTAATAGGGAAAGAAGTAAAATAAAGCATAGATGCGCCTACCACACTGAAAAATAAGCAAATCAATTGGCCTAGCCCTTCTTCCATTGTTTCAGGAAACCATCGACCATACTGCCGGGGATCAACAAACAAGAAAAGAACAAGCCCGATAGCGATAAAAATCCCACTAACCATTTTCATACTCATCGTCGTTTTATAATAAAGAAGATTTTTGCCAGCGTTTTCTAATACACGGGTATTAAAGTTGGCAGCAGAAGTATTTAGTGGTTCCCAGTCGGTCTTAGTCGCTACCTTGTCATTATATTTTGAGGCATCAATATTATTTTTGCTGTCCTCTTCACAACGCTTCAAATACTCTTTTAATTTTCTAAACATATTAATGCAAAATGTGACCCAGATTACTTCCGCTCAGTTTATCAAGTCAAAGTAATTGAGATCAGAATTCAGTCATTTACAGGGTTTTGTGCACTCTATACTCTGATCTCAATTGATACACTATTAGTATAGCTTCGCACATCGCCCTCTGAAATTCGTCAATCCCTTCTCACAGGGCGTATATTGCCCCATACAAGCAGGTTGCCCCGCCCTCCCACAATTTGTTGGCCTTATCGACTCAGTATTTCCAGCAGACCTTTCAGCCCTCTCCCATACATCGACATATGCATCGGCCGATCGAAAAAGTTTGTCTAAATAATAATTACTCAGGCCAACTGTTTTAAGATCCTCGATAAAATCAGGCAATAGTCCTACATGTGCAAGCCCATCGTAGTTATAATCGAAGGTCTTATCACCCGTGATCTGTTTCTCGAATTTACCGAAACCACGCAAGATAAAAGGATATTCCATCTTCTTTGTTTGCAATGCCTGCTCCGCTTTATTTTTACCACAGGCCTGGGGACCAAAACGTGGATTAAAGTGCCCGGCCATACCATTGAAATCACTTCCCATAGCGACCGGTCCGCCCATCCTATCAACCGCGTATTGAAGCATATGGGCGAAAACTCGGGATGAGTGTCTACATGTATCATCCACTGTCTGTGCATGTTTCGTTGTTATATACGGTACACTATCCTTTTTTTCAAGTCTGTCAGGAACATCAAGCCCATCATCTTTCAGCATGGCTGCGATCATGCCGCCAGTCCCTTTAATATCAAATAACTGCTGAGCAGTTCGCATCCTCTCATGCGTGACCTTCTTTTCATTTAAATCAAAAAACTGAACATGACTAGCAATAAGGGGCGCAGGATATGCACGGTCTTTCGCCAGTTTCAGAGTATCGTTTAATGACTTGTTGGACATATGATCAACATCAACAATAATTCCTTTGTCCATCAACTTTTTCACAAGAACCCTTCCTAAAGAAGACAGGCCATTCTTGTTACAGCTTGCTGTCTCAGTACGTTTCGGCGGCATAGCTGCTTTATCCGCCCCAAAACCAAGCATGAGTTTGAAAAAATCTAATTGCGCGTCAATAACATTATCAGTTAATTTGTAGCCATAACCTGGTGGACATTCTTCAGACTGCCACCAACTGCCTTCAACCGCTTTATTTCCAAGCTCGATCGCGGATTGCCAGGTAGCCGGAGCTCCATATCCATTTTCAAAATTATGAACAGGAAACACATTCCGAACACCCAGTTCATAGATCTCATCAATTTCCTGATCAAGGTTAACTCCCAGACATTCATTAGCCTTGAGTTTACAGTTGAACAGATTATCTACTTCTATTCCCAACACGACCGCAAGCTTTCCAGCCTTTACCACTTGCCTGGCTTCTGCTGCTGTCTTTACTATTTTAAACCACTGATCAGGATGATTTTTTTGTATGAATGCCTCGAATTTATATGCTGCTTTTATCTGCTCTTTAATTGAAGCCATCGGATCATCGCAGTCTACTTTTGGACTAACTCCAACATTATTACGAACATGTGTGGTTGCTTTACAAAGTGCTGTATTGGTTACCGCATACATAATTACTGTACGTAAGCCACCACGCCAGGCGCGCTCCAACCACTTGTAATACGATTGCTGATGAATTGAGCTTGACCAGACTGGCCAACCACTAAAAACAGGCGCACCAAAATTGGATTGCTCGGCAACATCACCTGTGCCACCACCAATGACAGTATATAGTCCATGTCCCCTATGAATTTTACGATAGTTGTCTGTGTCCCCTAATGATTTATTTACAGCCAATTTATCATTCTTGCAGTCAGCCTGGTTGGTGGCGCCGTGCTGTGAGATTACACGTTCCTCAAGTGGCCGTTTTTCCCAGTTAGCTGGTAGATTGACTCCACCACATTCAGAATAATAGGGTTCACCCACCAGTAATTTTCCACCATGGGCCATGTGACCAAAGAGATGTAAATGCAAATCAGCATAGCCTCGAGCGGAAGAAGTGGGGGCGCCCCCTGTGCCACTCCAACCTGTATCGGGTTCCGAGATCCGTTGATTTTTAACTGTGCACATGGAATTGGCAATCCCTCCTCCATTACATGCACAATCTCCACTACAACCAGGCACTTCATCCAGGCCTTTATCGCAGGCTCCTAATTCAACATTTTTTATACCTTTTAAAACCTTATCAACAATCGCACCATTCTTTTCATCAACTCCGACTACTGCTCTCAATTCACCTAAACAACATGCACGTTGTCCCCTCCCTCCACATGTGTTCATATTTGAAACTACAGGAGTATTGCCACCCGTAGCTCCAATACTTAACACGCTAGCATTACCATTTTGCGCTGACTGACACCTACCTTTTACTTCACTAAGGTTACCTTCACAAGATGGGAAAAATTCAAGAAATCCACATGCACGCTGATCCAACCTACCACAATCAGCAGGACGTAATTTAGGTTTCGGTTTAGCTTCTTGCTTGGTTAAACATCGACCTCTTGCTTCAACTAAACCACCTTCACATGAAGGTATAAACTCATTTAAATTACAGGGTCGTTGTTGATGACGGCCGCAATAACCAGGGCGCTTCGGTTTATTAGCTTCCCTTGCCTCATGCGCTGTCATACATCGGCCTTTGGCCTCTTGCAGATTGCGTTCACACGACGGAATAAATTCATTCACTTTACAAGGGCGTTGTTGATGCCGACCACAATAACCAGGGCGCTTCGGTTTATTGGCTTCCCTTGCCTCATGTGCTGTCATACATCGGCCTTTGGCCTCTTGCAGATTCCGTTCACACGACGGGATAAATTCATTCACCTTACAGGGCCGCTGATTATGTCGACCGCAATATCGTGGGCGT
>Ga0316205_10001950_pt1 | contig 23324 bp, 19 predicted proteins | sample 3monthpyrite_MG_FD_204941 | JGI IMG/M metagenome (GOLD analysis project Ga0316205, IMG submission 204941) | Microbial mat bacterial communities from mineral coupon in-situ incubated in ocean water Damariscotta River, Maine, United States -... | ecosystem: Environmental > Aquatic > Marine >... | reverse complement strand
GGCATCGCAAAGCGGATGGTCAGTGCCTTATGATCCAGCTGGATATGGCGGTAATTGATGCTTTTTAGTGCTGTGCTAATTTGCTGATCCGAAGGCCTGATGCCTTTTCGATAATCATAATATCGACCGATACTGGCGAAGGTGATATCAAAAGCGCCCTGAGTGAGCCGGGAAAAATACAGCGATTTATCGATCAGTTTGAATAATTCTGCATCGACCGTCACTGGCCGGGTGGCAGCCTCGGCATTGATACGCGACAGGTTGCTGTCTGGCTTATACGGTGACATCAGCCGGTCGATGCGACGCATTTCTTCCATAGCGACCTGGATGGCTTGTTGGGCAAGCACGGGGTCCTCGCTGAAAAGCTCAACCCGAATAACCGTGCCCATGATATTCTGTTCCAGTTTATGCCATTCAGCCGAGCTGTTAGCGGCTAGTAACAGCAGTAAAACGAACAGGCAACTATGTACCGGATTCAGGGTCGATATCTTCATGGCTCTACAGATTAACATTTTCCGCTTTCATAATCCTACTATAATATCATTCGATGCAGCTGTAGCCTGGACAGGCAGGTGCTGCGGTTGCTGTTTATGCGGGGTTAGAGTTAAAGTGAGTGCCTTTATATGATATGTCACCATGACAGATAGACAGAAGATACGCTTGTCGATATCAGGCATGACTTGTGCGGGTTGCGTCAACTCGGTCGAAAAAGCGCTACTGGCCGTCTCAGGGGTTTCTTCTGCGCAGGTCAATTTTGCGGATCATACGGCAGATGTGCTGGCCAATGTCAGTGCTGATGCATTGACAGCAGCAGTACGTGCGGCCGGATACGATGCGGCAGCCATGGTCGATGAGCATGCTGTCGAGCAGAAGCTGGCGCAGGAGGCGGCTTACTATCAACAGTTGAAGCGCCAAACCATTGTCGCTTCACTGGTAGGCCTGCCTTTGTTATTGGCCAGTGTTTTCGGTTATATGCCCGGCATGCAAACCGATGCTTTAAGAGCCTTCTGGCTGGCCGTTGGGCTGGCAACGCTGGGTGTGCTTATTTATTCCGGGGGTCGTTTCTATACCGGTGCCTGGCACTCCCTGCTTCGGCATAACGCCAATATGGATACATTGATCGCTATGGGAACCGGCTCAGCCTGGCTTTACTCCATGCTGGTGGTGATTTTTCCTGACGTCGTACCTTCATTAGCAAAGCACGCCTATTTTGAAGCGGCCTGTATCATCATTGCCCTGATTAATTTTGGTTCAGCGCTGGAAATGCGTGCGCGTGGAAAAACCTCTGCAGCGATCCAGCAATTGATTGGCTTGCAGCCTAAAACAGCGCGTGTCATTCGCAATGGTGAAGAAATAGACGTGTCGATCAGCGACATTGGCCTGGGTGAAACCTTGCGTGTCAGACCCGGCGAAAAGCTCGCCGTGGATGGTGTTGTCATCGAAGGACATTCCAGTATCGATGAGTCGATGCTCACGGGTGAACCCTTACCGGTTGAAAAGCACAAGGGAGATCCGCTCACCGCCGGCACGCTCAACAGGACCGGCACTTTGCTTTACCGCGCAGAAAAAATCGGCCATGAAACCGCATTGGCGCGCATTATCGAAATGGTCAGGCAAGCGCAGAATACCAAGCCGGCGATAGGCCGACTGGCAGACAAGGTGGCGTCGGTATTTGTGCCATCGGTGCTGATTATCGCTGTGCTGACGTTTCTTGCCTGGTTTAATTTTGGCCCGGGTATAGCCTATGTATTCGAGGCCACTATGACGGTGCTGATTATTGCCTGCCCCTGTGCATTGGGTCTGGCAACACCTATTTCGATCATGGTGGGTGTTGGCAAGGCGGCAGAACATGGCATTCTGATTCGTCATGGTGATGCCTTACAACAATCCGGCCAACTGGATACGATTGTACTGGATAAAACCGGCACCATCACTGAAGGCCATCCTGAGGTGATGCAGGTTCAGGGGGCAGAGGGATTTGCTGAAGATCAGTTGTTGTTGATAGCAGCCAGTCTTGAATCTGTTTCTGAACATCCACTGGCCGAGGCAATAGTCAATGCAGCAGGTAAAAAAGATCTTGAGCTGATAAAAGTAGAGCATTTTTCGGCAGTTCCAGGCCAGGGTATTCAGGGGGAATTGAACGGCCAGCATTATGCTTTCGGCAATGCACGTTTGATGAGCTCCATGAAAGTATCACTGGATGAGTGGCAACATGATGAGCAAGCAACACAAACCGTAATGTATTTGACGGATGGCGACAAATTGTTAGGGATGATTGCTGTCGCCGACCCGATAAAACAGGATTCGCGTGCAGCGATTGCAAGACTGCATAAGCTCGGGCTCAAGGTGATCATGCTGACGGGGGATCAATTAAGTACTGCCAGGGCTGTTGCCGCGCAAACCGGTGTCGATGATGTGCTGGCAGAAGTATTGCCACAACAGAAACATGAGAAAATTGCTGAATTGCAACGCCAGGGGAGAGTGGTTGCCATGGTCGGTGATGGCATCAATGATGCGCCTGCACTGGCACAGGCAGACGTTGGTTTTGCTATTGGAACCGGCACCGATGTGGCTATCGAGAGTGCAGATATTACGCTCATGCGAGGGTCTTTGCAGGGTGTTGCCGATGCTATCGCGATATCCAATGCCACCCTGAGCAATATCAAACAAAATCTGTTTGGTGCCTTTATTTATAATATTATTGGTATTCCGGTAGCGGCGGGGATTCTGTTTCCATTTGGCGGGCCGTTACTGAACCCGATGATTGCCGGAGCGGCGATGGCCTTGTCGTCGGTCACTGTTGTCACCAATGCCAATCGTTTGCGTTTTTTTAAAGCCGGTTAGTATTTTTTCGTACACCCTGCAGAGTGAGTGGTAAAAAAGCATGAGGTTTGTAAAATGGTGGTGTTAGTTAATATTATTGGAGTCGCGTTAATCGGCCTCATTATCTGGTGGTTCTGGTTAAGTCAATAAAGGAAAAGGGTATTATGAGTTGGTGGGGTAAATTAGCGGGTGGTGCGTTTGGTTTTATGCTGGGTGGACCCATTGGCGCAATATTAGGCGCGGCCCTGGGTCACCAGTTTGATCATGGCCTTGGTGGCGTGATGAAGGATGAATCGCTCGGTGTTGGTGCTACCGAGCGTGTGCAGGCAGCTTTTTTTACTGCCACTTTTTCAATCATGGGGCATATGGCTAAAGCCGATGGCCGGGTATCAGAACAGGAAATTCATATTGCGCGTCATATTATGGCGCAAATGCGGCTGTCAGAAGATCAGAAAAAAGCAGCCATGTTATTGTTCAATGAAGGCAAGCAGGCCAATTTCCCCTTCGATGAGGTACTGGAACAATTCAGGCGTGAGTGCGCACGACGTACCAGCCTTGTGCAAATGTTTCTTGAAATCATGATTTCTACCGCCATGGCTGATGGTGAATTGCATCAGCATGAGCAAAAACTGCTTTATCAAATCAGTGATCATCTACATTACCCACGTAAGTTTTTTGACCGGCTATTGTCCATGGTACAGGGACAACAACATTATTCGAATAGTGCTCAAGGTACTGGCAAGGTAACATTGAAAGATGCCTATGCAGTGCTGGGAATCGATAAAGATGCCACCGATGCCGAGGTCAAAAAGGCCTATCGTAGATTAATGAATCAACACCATCCGGATAAGCTTGTTTCCAAGGGTTTACCGGAAGAGATGATGACCATCGCCAAGGAAAAGACCCAGGAAATCAAGGCTGCCTATGAAGATATAAAGCAGTCAAGAGGGATGGGATGAGGTAAGTCTTTTTCGCAATACCCTTAACTCATTAGAGGTAGTCTGTCGGGCTGGGCGAATAGCAGATTAAAAACATACTCCGATTCGATAAGCTGATCCTCCGTCAGAGCAGTAATACTGTTTTCTTCCGGGTAATAGGCCTGGTAGCCTACAGAAGCCATAAAGCGACGCAGTTCGGTTTCGTTGGTATGCTTTGCCGCATGGCAAAACGGTTAACCTCGGCAATAACAAATGGGTAGTTATTGTCAATCAGTCACTGTTTCGCAGCTTGCATGACCTTTAACTCACAGCCTTCGGCATCCATTTTAATCAGTTTCAATGGAGTGTGAAGCTGATCCTTCAGGGCTATGCCCGGCGTGGTTTAATGCACTATGCGTGTGTGCATTTAATAGCGGCTTGATTCATTAAAATCGTGCCTGGAAACATCCCACAGGGCATGACCGCCATCATTGTCTGCGTTGACATAAAAGGTGACTTGTTTTTTTCGCAGTCACCAGCAGCCTCATGGAATACATGGATGTTTTCGAACGGGTTGCGCTGGATATTTTTTATTAGGTGCTGGCAGGGGAACTCCAGGTTGATATCCTGTATCAGACCTGGATCGCACTCAGCCAAGGTATCTGCCGGCACCGGCTATGGTAATAACCGAAAGTCCAATGATGGTATTGATGCCAACGAACAGGCGAATTTGTGCAAGCTTGCCTGCCCCTGCAGGCCAGTCTTCGATCGCGACGGCTTGTTTGAGTCGGCGAAAGGGCGCAAAAAACACATGAAAAAAGATCAGCATCATGATGATGCCGAGTCCATTCATGAGGTGAACATACAAAGGTGCAGTGCCCATCCCGCCATATATACTAAACAGCATCCAGTAGCCGGTGCTGAGCAGCAGGATAATGCTTAGCCAGACCCAGGGTAAAAATTTTGCAAATACACCCACCCATAGTCGCAGTCGTATCGGCGGTTCCAGCTGGCTGGCAGCAACCGGTCGTAATGCCATGTAGGCGAAGAACATGCCGCCCACCCAGACAACGGCAGAAAGTAAATGAAGCGCAAGCATAATGGAAGTTGACATAGAGTGATCCTTTTAAAGTTTATTGTTCTGGAAAGTGTGCTTCAACCAGCCACGTAGTCGTTTAATCAGTTCGTCATTCTGCTGACTATAATATTGATTTGCAGAAAACATTACCAATTGCCGATAAGGGGCCAGACGATTGCGGTTTCGATAACGTTCAGTGGCAGCTTTCACAACATCGCTGCTATCATGCTCGGCATAGATATCCAGTTTCGGGATACGTATATTGAGTAAATCCTGATTCGTGTCAATGCCGGCATTCAGCTCACCGTCTGCCATGCTGATCATGACCAGTGCCTTGACGGAAGACTGTGGTGTTTTACTCAACCAGTCGACTGCCATACGCGCACCCAGACCATAGCCGATCAGTACGATGCGTTTTGCTCCGGCGTCCTGAAGATATCCCTGGGCAGACAGTATTGACGCTGTCGCCTGTTCAAGCAATGCTGCATAATCTTTTTCAGTCGCATCCACTGGTATAGCTGGCATTTCAATAGACAGGCTGGCCCAGCCATAATCGGGTAAGGCGAGCCTGAGTGGCCTGATCACATCCTTCCAGTCGGGATTTTGCCTGGCGCCATGTAAAATCAGTACATGTCCGGCCGCTTCCTTGGTCCCTTGTTGCTTCAGCAGCGAGTAGATTTTTTTATTCGCAGCGTCCAGTTGTTCGATTTTTGTGGATGGGCTGCTCAAAGAGATACTCATTGCCCAGTCTGGCTCTGCAGCCTGAATAGCAACATTGAACATCATCAACAGGGGGGTGAGCCATACATAGCCGATGATGACTTGCAAAGATGCCCTGGACAGATTCATGTTGAATACACACTTATTTTGGTCATAGTTTTACAGTATGCTTGTTCATTCGGTAAAAGCACATTAGACATCATACTGATACTTCCTTGCGCTGGCCAGTAATGGCGGGGATTATTATAAGGCTTTGAATAAAAATAAAAATTTTTAAATTATGGCTAAAGTCCTTGATCCCGATTGCGACAGCCTCAGATCAATATTTAATTCAAAGCTGCATTCTGTCAGACAATAGGGTAAAGTGCGCAATCCGGTTTTTCGTGAATTTATCATCAATCAGGTTCTTATTGAGTGAGGTTTTAACATGGCAGCAGATAATTTTATCGCCCCTTCGATCCTTTCTGCAGATTTTGCAAAACTGGGTGAGGAAGTGGATAACGTACTGGCAGCAGGCGCTGATGTCGTTCATTTCGATGTTATGGATAATCACTATGTCCCTAACCTGACCATCGGGCCACTGGTTTGTGAAGCATTGCGCAAGCACGGTGTGACTGCACCGATCGATGTGCATCTGATGGTAAAACCGGTTGACCGAATTATTCCTGACTTTGCCAAGGCGGGTGCCAGCTACATCACTTTTCACCCGGAAGCGTCCGACCATATTGACCGCACCTTACAACTGATTCAGGGTGAAGGCTGTAAATCCGGCCTGGTGTTTAATCCAGCCACTCCACTGGATTATTTGAAATATGTTATCGACAAGGTCGATATGGTGTTATTAATGTCGGTCAACCCCGGTTTCGGTGGTCAGAGTTTTATACCGGCTACACTGGACAAATGTCGTGAAGCCCGCAAGATCATTGATGACAGTGGTCGTAATATCCGTCTTGAGATAGACGGCGGCGTCAAGGTGGACAATATCCGCGAGATCAAGGAAGCCGGCGCGGACACTTTTGTTGCCGGTTCTGCGATTTTCAATGCTAAAAATGCTGGCGACGCCAACGTTTATGACACGGTGATCAATGCCATGCGCGCTGAACTGGCGAAAGCGGGTAGCTAGTTATTGGTGTAGGCATATGACGATCAGAAAACCGCAGATGGTATTAATTGATGTGGATGGCACACTGGTTGACAGCGTGCCGGATCTTGCCTTTTGCGTGGATGAAATGATGCAGCAACTCGACATGCCTGTGCATGGCGAGGCAAAAGTGCGTGAATGGGTTGGTAATGGAGTAGAACGTCTGGTCAGACGTGCGCTTATTGGCCAGCTCGACGGCGAGCCGGATGATGCCCTGTTCGAAAAGGCCTATCCGATGTACCTGGAGTTATATGCCGAGAATACCTGTAAGCGTAGTTTGCTTTATCCGGGTGTCAGGGAAGGACTGGACTATTTGAAAGCATCCGGTTTCAAGCTGGGTTGCGTGACTAACAAGGCAGCCTGTTTCACCGAACCCTTGTTACAGGAATTGGGCATTTTTGATGAATTTGCTATCGTCGTGAGTGGTGATACGCTGGCGAAGAAAAAACCGGATCCTATGCCCCTGCTGCATGCAGCAGAATTTTTTGGTGTAGCGCCTGAAAATGCGTTAATGTTGGGTGACTCTGTCAGTGATGTGAAAGCCGCACGCGCAGCAGGATTCCAGATTATATGCATGACATACGGCTATAATCATGGTGCAGACATCCGCGAATCCTATCCGGATGCAGTGATCGACAGCATGGCAGAATTGCCATCACTTCTTGATTAGTAGAAACATGATTATGTCAGATGGACAGAAATTGAGGAAAATACAGATCAATAGCCGTTGGTGAAGCGGACATTGAAGCGCTATTAAGCGTGATTATCTGTGTTTTTTCCTTTATTCTCTTGTACCGGACGTAATGATGATGAATGCTGAACTTTTTAACAAACTGAGCAAGCAAGGCTATAACCGCATACCTGTGATGCGTGAAGTACTCGCTGATCTCGATACTCCCCTGAGTACCTACCTGAAGCTGGCTGCAGGGCCTTATTCCTATTTATTCGAATCCGTTCATGGCGGTGAAAAATGGGGTCGTTACTCTATTATCGGCTTGCCGTGCCGTACCGTGATCCGCATTAATGGTCATCAAGTCACAGTGACTGAAGCAGGTCAGCAGATCAGTTGTTCTGATGTGGAAGACCCGCTGGCCTGGATCGAAGCGTATCAGGCAGAGTTTAAAGTCGCTGAAGTGGATCATCTGCCTCGTTTTAATGGCGGACTGGTCGGTTACTTCGGTTATGACACGATTCGCTACATCGAGCCGAAGTTAAAAAACTGCCCGAATGCAGATATGTTGGGTACGCCTGATATTTTATTGATGGTATCGGATGAGATTATTGTGTTCGATAACCTGGCAGGGAAGTTGTATGTGATTGTGCATGCAGACCCGCAACAAGCCTCGGCTCTGGAACATGCCGAGCAGCGATTGGCGAACCTGGTGCAACAATTGCGCCAGACAGTACCGAGTTACCCGGTCAGTCATCAAAGTCGCGAGATCAAGGAAGAAGACTTTGTTTCGGGGTTTACCAAACAGGGTTTTGAGTCAGCGGTGGAAAAGGCGAAGGAATATATCGTTGAAGGCGACGTTATGCAGGTGGTGTTGTCACAACGCATGAGCTTGCCATTTCAGGCTCCCCCTCTGGATTTGTACCGATCCCTGCGCAGCCTCAATCCTTCACCCTATATGTATTACCTGGATCTGGATGACTTCCATATTGTCGGATCATCACCGGAAATATTGACGCGTCTCGAAGATGATGTTGTAACGGTACGGCCAATTGCCGGGACTCGCCCAAGAGGTGAAACCGAAGAAGCAGATCAAGCCTGGGAAGAGGAGTTACTGGCAGACCCTAAAGAGCGCGCCGAGCACTTGATGCTGATTGATCTGGGTAGAAATGACGCCGGTCGTGTCAGTGAGATTGGTAGTGTCAAACTCACTGAAAATATGATTGTTGAACGCTATTCACATGTGATGCATATCGTCTCGAATGTCACCGGACGATTAAAGCAGGGAATGACAGCGATCGACGTATTGCGCGCAACGTTTCCGGCGGGCACTGTTTCAGGTGCGCCAAAGATCAGGGCGATGGAGATCATCGATGAGCTGGAACCGGTTAAACGTGGTATTTATGCAGGGGCGGTAGGTTACCTGTCGTGGAATGGTAATATGGATACGGCGATTGCTATTCGTACCGCGGTAATCAAGGACGGTATGCTGACTATTCAGGCGGGTGCCGGTATTGTTGCCGATTCCGTACCGGCGTATGAATGGAAAGAAACCATGAACAAGGGGCGCGCAGTGTTTCGTGCGGTTGCTGAGGCCGAAGCGGGTCTGGATAGTGTGCATCAATAAATAGTGCAAGGTTAAAGCATGTTATTAATGATAGATAATTATGATTCATTCACCTATAACCTGGTGCAGTATTTTGGTGAGCTCGGGGCGGATGTGCATGTTTATAGAAATGATCAGATCACGATAGAGGCCATGGCGGCGTTGAAGCCACAACATATTGTCATTTCCCCTGGGCCCTGCACACCCAACGAGGCCGGTGTATCGGTAGATGCTATTCGTTATTTTGCCGGCAAGATCCCGTTACTGGGAGTTTGTCTCGGGCACCAGAGCATTGGTCAGGCTTTTGGCGGTAAAATTGTACACGCTGCCCAGATCATGCATGGCAAGACATCCATGATTCATCATGCAGATAAAGGTGTATTCAAGGGCTTGTCTAACCCGTTTGAAGCTACGCGCTATCATTCACTGGTGATTGAAAAGCAAAGCCTGCCCGATTGTCTGGAAGTGACGGCATGGACGCAAACTGATAAGGGTGAACTGGATGAGATTATGGGTGTTCGGCATAAGGAATTGAAAGTGGAAGGAGTGCAGTTCCATCCTGAATCCATCCTGACGCAACATGGTCATGACATGCTGAAAAATTTTCTGGATATGTGAATATCTGCTAAAAGTTAATACCTGATCGGATAATGCCAGGTGAGTGCATTAACCGGAGCTACCACAAAGGTGCGAAGACACGAAGATAAATAACAGGATGGCAGTGAAGTTAATCGTTTTATTTTCTCTGCCGTCTGAAGGGTACACTGTTTTATATAGAATAATATTCTCCGGATCAGTAACAGGAGTTAAAAATAATGGATATGCAAGCAGCAATAAAAAGTGTGACTGAGCACAAGCATCTCTGCCACGATGATATGGTAGCCGTGATGCGCCTGATCATGACCGGTGAAGCCACGCCATCACAGATCGGTGGATTCCTGGTGGGGTTGCGCATGAAAGGTGAAACCATCGATGAGATTGCTGCCGCCGCATCGGTCATGCGCGAGCTGGCGACCCGGGTCGATGTTGACGGCCCTCATCTGGTTGATACCTGTGGTACGGGTGGTGATGCTTCGGCCACGTTTAATATATCTACTGCCAGTGCCTTTGTGGTAGCCGCTGCCGGTGGCAAAGTCGCCAAACATGGGAACCGCTCCATTACCAGTAAATCCGGCAGTGCCGATGTACTGGAAGCGGCTGGTGTAAATCTGGAGCTCGGGCCGGAACAGGTAGCCCGTTGTGTCAATGAGCTGGGTGTTGGCTTTATGTTTGCACCCAGGCATCACGGTGCCATGAAGCATGCAATAGGTCCGCGACGTGAAATGGGCGTGCGCACTATCTTTAATATACTGGGACCGCTGACCAATCCGGCGGGTGCGCCTAACCAGGTAATGGGTGTGTTCAGTGATGCCCTGGTGGAACCGCTGGCCAATGTGCTCAAACGCCTTGGTAGTGAGCATGTGCTGGTAGTTCACTCGAAAGATGGAATGGATGAAATTAGTATCGGTGCTTCGACACATGTTGCCGAACTCAAGGATGGTGAGGTCAGGGATTATTTTATTACCCCCGAAGAATTCGGTTTCGAGCGCACTGACATCTCCTTGTTAGCGGTAGACAGCGCAGAGCAGAGCCTGTCAGTCATCCGTGAGATTTTTAACGGTGAAACAGGCCCGGCACGTGATATTGTTGCGATGAATGCCGGTGCCGCTATTTATGCAGCGGGTCTTGCCGATAGTCTTGAAGCTGGCATCCAGACAGCCTTGTTGGTGATAGCCAATGGTTCTGCCAGTGCTAAACTGGAAGGTTTGATCGAGATTTCCAACTCTTTTTAATGATGCCTGCTGGCAGAATATTAATAGCACAACATTTTTATGGCAGATAACACTCCAGATATTTTAAAAAAAATCATCCAGCGAAAGCAGCAGGAGATTGCCGAGGCGCGCTCGCTCGTTTCTGATCAACAAATTATTGAGCTTGCGCAAACAGCTCCACCGGTGCGAGGCTTTGTCGAAAGCATGAAAAAACGCATTAGTGCGGGTGAGCCGGCAGTGATTGCAGAAATCAAAAAGGCTTCACCCAGTAAAGGCGTTTTACGCGAAGATTTCGATCCGGCCGCGATCGCAGCAAGCTATGAAAGCGGTGGTGCTTGTTGTCTTTCAGTATTAACGGATGTTGATTTTTTTCAAGGTTCAACTGCCTACCTGAAACAGGCGCGCCAGCACTGTCAGCTTCCTGTGCTACGCAAGGATTTCATGATTGATGTGTATCAGGTTTATGAAGCCCGTACGATGGGTGCGGATTGTATACTGTTGATTGTTGCCTGCCTGGAAGATGAGCAAATGCAGCAATTGTCCGACTTGGCTCAAGAGCTTGACATGGATGTACTGGTCGAAGTACATGATGCAGATGAGCTGCAGCGCGCATTAAAACTATCATTACCGATGGTGGGTATTAATAATCGCAACCTGCGGACGTTTGAAACCAGCTTGCAAACAACGCTGGATTTAATCAGACAAATACCTGATCAGCGTATTGTAGTGACGGAGAGCGGCATACTGCATACTGCCGATGTGGCTCTGATGAGAGAGCATCATGTCAATGCCTTCCTGGTGGGTGAGGCCTTTATGCGCTCAGATGACCCTGGGCAACGCCTGTCTGAATTGTTCTTTCAATAATATCAGTATAAACAGGGCTGATGTGTTGACTGTTATTATATAATCAAGGTCAATGCATTGATGGCCATCCATACGCCGAGAATAGCACCTGCACTGATCAATAGAATCAGGCCGCCTGCTTTTACCGACCAGACTAGAATACCCATGGTGTGTTTTTTAATGGTGGTCATGTTATTGCTCCAGCTCTTGACAGGGGTGTATGTTTCGATGGACCACCCTGATTTTGTCATTTAATGTTTGTATGAAACCGCATTAATGCTGAATAAACAATGCTAATATTGTTAACAATTGCAAAAGCGGGTTTTGATGCTGTCAAATAACAAAGTCCTGCTGACTCTTTTTTTCACAATGATTTAACACCTGTGAAAAGATATGATGGTATGGTAATAATCAAAGACTCCTTAATATTTATAGCTTTTATATAACAACAACCGACTATTAATATGATGCGCCAATACTGGTTAGTAATTATCTCGACGATGACCCTGTTATCCTGTGGCAGCCCTTCTGCGGAACAGTCAGGTATTGAGAATTATCTTCAGGCTAAAAAATTATTCTGGGGTACGCTGTACAAAAAGGGCGGGGAAACACTTTATTGTGGACAGAGGTTCGATCATAGCAAGGGCCAGCGTATCAATGTTGAACATGTTTTACCCATGTCCTGGGTGATGAAGTCTTTGAACTGCAGGGACCGCGATAGCTGCCGACGAAACAATGCACGCTTTCGTCATATTGAGGCTGACCTGCATAATCTTTATCCTTCTCTTCGTGATATCAACCAGACCCGTGGCAGTTTTCCCTTTGGTATTATCAATGGGGAAGAGCGGCATTTTGGTTCTTGTGATTTTGAGTTTAATTTGCAAAAACGTATCGTAGAACCCAGACCCGAAGTACGAGGTGATATTGCGCGTGCCATGATGTACATGCACGATCGCTATGCTATTCGTATTCATGCCAGGCAAGGGCAATTACTAAAACAATGGAATCGACAGGATCCACCTGATAGAGTGGAACGTAAACGCAATGACGTGATAGAAAGCCTTCAGGGTAATCGTAATCGCTTTATTGATAAGCCATCTGAAGCTGATCGTTTGCGATTCTAGCTGGCCAGGGTTTACAAGGCGGCATTTATTAATAATCATTACGGGTGAAAAAGTTTAAGACGCTGAGTAAAGAGGTTGAGTTATGCGCTGGAGAACGGGTAGGAGAAGTCAGAATATAGAAGATCGTCGCGGCATGCGTAGTTCAGGAAGGTCGCGCGCCTTTAAAGGCGGAGGTCTGGGTGCCATTATTATTATACTGGTAGCAATGTATTTTGGTGTCGATCCGACTCTGTTTTTGCAGGGTATGCAAGGGGGTCAGACTGGTCAATCACCGGTCAGTAACAAGCCGCTCTCTGCAGAAGAAAAGGAGCTGACGCAATTTGTTTCCGTTGTATTGGCTGATACCGAGGATACCTGGAAGCTATTATTCAAAGAAATGAACAGTAACTATGAGGAACCCAGGCTGGTATTATTCTCGGGTTCAGTGAGCTCAGCGTGTGGCTTTGCACAGGCCGCCATGGGTCCTTTTTATTGCCCCGGTGATCGTAAAGTCTACATCGATCTTAGTTTTTATAATGACCTTAAGCATCGCTTCAAGGCTCCCGGTGATTTTGCCCAGGCTTATGTTATTGCACATGAAGTGGGTCACCACATCCAGACTTTGCTGGGCGTTTCCGAGCGCGTGCAAAAAGCTAAAAGAGGGCTTAGCCAGACACAAGCCAATGCACTATCGGTCAGGCAGGAGCTCCAGGCTGACTGTCTGGCCGGTATATGGGCTAACCATGCAGATCGCACACGTCATGTGCTGGAAGAAGGAGATGTGGAAGAGGCATTAAATGCCGCGACAGCGATTGGCGATGATCGCCTGCAAAAACAATCCCAGGGGCATGTTACTCCTGAGAGTTTCACACACGGTAGTTCCGAGCAACGAGTGCGCTGGTTCAACACCGGTCTGAAAACGGGTCAAATATCCAGTTGCGATACCTTTGCCGCCAGGCGCCTTTGATTCAGGTTTTGATATACGGTTCGGCACGCTTCACTGCAACGGTCTTGGCCGGCTTTTTCGGTCGCCTGAATAAACGCATAAACATCGACCAGAATGTTTCCAGAATCAGGCTTGCCAGTAGACCGAAAATCAGACCGCAAATAGCAGCATCGGTATTCAACGGCAGGTTAGCCGTGTAGCTGTTATAGGTGTCCTTGAGTATTTCGGAGTCAGTCGATGTGATGATATGTGCGGCTTGCGACCAGAATGACCCTTGCAGTGCATTGATTTCACTCTCGTAAAATTTCTTGCGTTGCATATTTTTTTTCAAGGGTTCTGCTTCGGCCCGAAAGGTCGGATCCAGGCTTTGCTCATGCTTGCTGATCAGTGCTTCAATCGTACCTTCCGGTATACGTTGTGCTATTTTCAGATATTCATCATATTGTATCCTGGCTTCATTCAGGTGCGCTTCCATGCGTTTGACATACTGGTCAACAAAATTGGGCAGCTGGACGCCAAACATCAGTGCAGCAGTAAAAATCAGCATTGAAGCATAGTGGTGAATCTTGCTCATAGTATCCATGGTTTGACCGAGAGGCGAAGCGGTGGTCAACCCGCTATTCGCCAAAAAGTATTTCGAAAATGACCTCGAGCCCAGTGTTGATTATGCCTGTGATCGTCTTCCGTGTGTATATATAGAACCATCTTGCATGGCTGCAAAATAGTCAAGTGCAACTGTTAAGCGTGAACTTCGATGTGTATTTATACTGCACTTCGATCCTCAGCGGGTGGGTTGAAGGAAGATTCAAGCTGGAACCTGTCGTTGCCTTTTGGGATAATAATTATAAAAATCAATATCTTGATGTAATAATGGTGCTCATTTATGCTGAAATACAGACTTTTTACAGTAACAATCAATATTCGACTCCTACAATGCCACATTTTCATGTAGAATAGCGTCCCTTTAAACGACGCAAGTGCCGGATGTTTTAACAGCCGGTAGCAGCGTGCTCACCTGGTGGCCAGGTACACTGGTTTCCCTGGGTGTCTTTCGGGAAGCTGAATAGATAATTTTTATGCACAACTTTTAGAGTGTAAACATGACTGATCTAACGAATTACAGAAACATTGGTATCTTCGCACACGTGGATGCTGGTAAAACAACGACAACCGAGCGTATTCTGAAACTGACCGGTAAAATCCATAAAACCGGAGAAGTTCATGATGGCGCGGCCACCACGGACTTCATGGAGCAGGAGCAGGAACGTGGGATTACTATCCAGTCTGCCGCGACTTCCTGTGTGTGGAACGGTCATCGCCTGAATATTATCGATACACCCGGACATGTGGACTTCACTATTGAAGTGTATCGTTCACTCAAGGTACTCGATGGTGGTGTCGGCGTTTTCTGTGGTTCTGGTGGGGTTGAGCCTCAATCCGAAACCAACTGGCGTTATGCCAATGACTCAGAAGTCGCACGTGTTATTTTCGTCAATAAACTGGACCGGCTTGGCGCTGATTTCTATCGCGTAGTGAAGCAGGTTAAGGATGTTCTGGGTGCAACACCTGTGATCATGACCCTGCCTATAGGTACTGAAGACGACTTTAAGGGCGTAGTCGATCTGCTCACACGTCAAGCCTATATCTGGGATGATTCCGGTGATCCTCTCAAATACAACATTCAGGATATTCCTGCTGACATGGTTGACGATGTTGAAAAATATCGCGAAGAACTGATCGAAGCCGTTGTTGATCAGGATGATGATGTCATGGAGAAATACCTCGAAGGCGAAGAGCCGGATATTGCTACTCTCAAGCGTTGTATTCGTAAGGGTACTATTGCGCTTGATTTCTTCCCGACTTTTTGTGGTTCAGCATTCAAGAACAAGGGTGTTCAACTGGTGCTGGATGGTGTCGTTGATTATCTGCCTAATCCGATGGAAGTGACTCCCCAGCCCGAAGTTGATCTGGAAGGTAATGAAACCGGTGAATTTGCTATCGTCGATGCCAGCAAGCCTTTGCGTGCACTGGCATTTAAAATCATGGATGATCGCTTTGGTGCCCTGACCTTTATCCGTATTTATTCCGGTAAGCTGGAAAAAGGCATGACCGTTCTGAATACTTTTACTGGCAAGACTGAACGTATCGGGCGAATTGTTGAAATGCATGCCGATTCACGTGAAGAGCTGGATTCAGCCCAGGCAGGTGACATTGTCGCTGTTATCGGTATGAAGAATGTTCAGACCGGACACACATTGTGTGATCCGAAGCATCCAGCCACGTTGGAACCCATGGTATTCCCGGATCCTGTTATTTCTATTGCTGTAGCTCCAAAAGACAAAGGTGCATCCGAAAAACTGGGTGTAGCACTGGGTAAAATGATTCAGGAAGATCCTTCTTTCCGCGTAGAAACTGATGAAGACAGTGGCGAGACTATACTGAAAGGTATGGGTGAGCTGCATCTGGATATCAAGGTAGACATACTCAAACGTACCCATGGTGTCGAGTTGGTCGTCGGTAAGCCTCAGGTGGCCTATCGTGAAACCATTACCAGTACGGTTGAAGATAGTTACACGCACAAGAAGCAATCCGGTGGTTCTGGTCAGTTTGGTAAGATCGATTACATCATCGAGCCGGGTGAGCCAGGCAGTGGCTTTGAATTTGAATCCAAAGTCACAGGTGGTAATGTCCCCAGGGAATTCTGGCCTGCTGTTGAAAAAGGCTTCAAGAGCATGCTTGATCAGGGTGTTCTGGCCGGTTATCCGGTGCTGGATTTCAAGGTCACATTGATGGATGGTGCCTTCCATGCCGTGGACTCTTCAGCGATTGCTTTTGAAATTGCAGCCAAGAGTGCATTCCGTCAGTCTATTCCTAAAGCGGCTCCACAGTTGATTGAGCCGATCATGAAGGTCGATGTATTCACACCGGATGATAATGTCGGTGATGTCATCGGTGACCTTAACCGTCGTCGTGGCATGATCAAGTCACAGGAAGCGGGTGTCACCGGTGTTCGTATCAAGGCCAATGTGCCATTGAGTGAAATGTTTGGCTATATCGGTGATCTGCGTACGATGACATCGGGTCGTGGTCAATTCTCAATGGAATTCGAACACTACCTGCCTTGCCCCAAAAACGTGGCAGAAGAAGTTATCAAGCAAGCTGCAGAACGCAAAGCTAACAAGTAAGACTTGTTGTTGGTTGATTGTGACAGGGTGGCATTGCCACCCTGTCTGCTTTCGAGCATTTTATTCGGTTTTGCAGTTCAATAAGTTTCACTTTCTGTGAAATTAGCTTTATCTACATGAAAAGTAGCGATTCATGAGGTAATAAGCCACATCATACATTTCATATTTTCAAAATTCCGGAGTATCACATGGCTATTGAGCGTACTTTATCAATTATCAAACCTGATGCAGTGGCTAAAAATGTTATCGGTAAAATATATGCACAGTTTGAAGAAGCGGGCTTGAGCATTATCGCTGCACGCATGATGCACCTTGGTCGTGAACAGGCTGAAGGTTTTTATGCGGTGCACAGAGAACGGCCTTTTTTCAATGATCTGGTCAAATTTATGACCTCAGGTCCTGTGATTGTGCAGGTGCTGGAAGGTGACAATGCTATTGCCAGGCATCGTGAAGTGATGGGCGCTACCAATCCTGCTGACGCAGCACCAGGCACTATTCGCGCGACGTTTGCCAGTAGTATTGACGAAAATGCCTGTCACGGGTCGGATGCAGCTGAAACGGCTGCGGTTGAAATAGCCTATTTCTTTGCTGATGATCAGATTTGTCCACGCACACGCTAGTGCGTGAACAATGACATGAAAAAAAGCGCTACCATTGAATATGCAAATAAAGCTGCAGAGTGATCTGTTAAATAATACTGCTTATTTTTTTCGCGCAGTTTTGTTTTTCAATGCTGACTTGAGGTAATGTCCGGTATAGGAGTGTGCGCAATCTGCCACCTGTTCAGGCGTGCCTTCGGCAATAATTTCTCCACCTTTTATGCCGCCTTCGGGGCCAAGATCGATAACCCAGTCAGCCGTTTTAATGACATCCAGATTATGTTCGATGACAACAATGGTATTGCCGTGATCTCTTAGTCGATGCAGGACAACCAGCAATTGTTCGATGTCATGAAAGTGCAATCCCGTGGTGGGCTCATCGAGGATATACAAGGTTTTGCCGGTATCACGCTTGGATAATTCACGCGAAAGTTTAACGCGCTGTGCCTCACCGCCTGATAATGTCGTGGCATTTTGACCGAGACGGATATAGGTAAGGCCGACATCCATCAGTGTTTTTAATTTTTTCCTGACCACCGGGATGTTTTCGAAAAAGTCATGGGCATCTTCTACGGTCATATCCAGTACTTCGTAGATATTTTTACCCTTGTAGCGAATGTCCAGAGTTTCACGGTTATAACGTTTGCTTTTGCAGACGTCGCAGGTGACATAGATGTCCGGCAGGAAATGCATTTCAACCTTGATCACACCGTCGCCCTGGCAGGATTCACAACGTCCACCCTTGACATTGAAGCTGAAGCGGCCAGGGGTATAGCCACGTGAACGTGCTTCCTGGGTGCCGGCAAACAATTCGCGAATCGGTGTGAACAGGCCGGTATAGGTAGCTGGATTGGAGCGCGGTGTGCGGCCAATCGGGCTCTGGTCGATATCCACGACCTTGTCAATCTGTTCCAGCCCGGTAAAAGATTCGAATGCGGCGGGAACATTGCTTCCCTTGTTCAGTTCTTGCGACACATGTTTGAAAAAAGTGTCATTGATCAAGGTCGACTTGCCTGATCCGGATACACCGGTGACAGCGGTCATGAGTCCTACAGGAATTTTTACAGTGACATTCTTGAGGTTATTGCCTGTCGCGCCTTTCAGTACCAGCTGCTTCTTTTTGTCATTGGCGACGCGTTTTTCCGGCACTTTGATGCCAAGCTTGCCGGACAGATATTTGCCGGTCAGGGAATCCTCATTTGCCATGATTTGGGCAGGTGTTCCCTGGGCAATAATCTTGCCGCCATGTACACCGGCACCAGGCCCGATATCAATAACGTGATCTGCCGACAGGATCGCATCTTCGTCATGTTCAACCACAATGACTGTATTGCCCAGATCACGCAGGAAGTTCAGTGTGTTCAACAAGCGTTGGTTATCACGTTGATGCAGACCAATGGAGGGTTCGTCCAGCACATACATGACGCCCACCAGACCGGCACCGATCTGACTGGCTAGGCGAATGCGTTGGGCTTCGCCACCGGAAAGCGTATCTGCACTACGTTCCAGTGTCAGGTAATCGAGCCCGACGTTGACCAGAAAGTTGAGCCGCTGACTGATCTCGGTGACAATTTTACTGGCGATTTCACCGCGTTTCCCAGGTAAGGATAACTGTTTGAAAAAAGCCTGTGCGCTATCGATTGGCATGGAAGATATATCGGGAATCGTCTGATCGCTAATATAAACGTGGCGTGCAGAGCGTGTCAGGCGTGTGCCCTGGCAATCGGGGCAGGAATGCACACTGAGAAATTTTGATAACTCTTCGCGTACTACATTGGATTCCGTCTCGCGATAGCGGCGCTCCATGTTACGGATGATGCCTTCAAATGGATGACGCTTGGTGGTAATGCCACCACGTTCGTTGAAATATTCAAACTCGATGATCTCTTCGCCACTACCATAGAGGATGAAGTCCCGGTTTTTCTCATCAAGCTCTTCAAAGGGTGTTTCGATATCAAATCCATAGTGATCAGCGAGTGAACTGATGAGATTAAAATAGTAAGCATTGCGCCTGTCCCAGCCCCTGATAGCGCCGCCTGCCAGGCTCAGGTGTGGATTATTGACAACGCGCAAGGGATCAAAGAATGATTTACTGCCGAGCCCGTCGCAGCTCGGGCAGGCGCCGACAGGATTATTAAATGAGAATAGCCTGGGCTCCAGTTCACTCAGGCTGTAGCCACACTGGGGGCATGCAAATTTATCAGAGAAGACCAGCTCGGGTTTGTTGCTGTCATCCATCCATGAAATACGGGCGCTACCATCACTGAGACGTAATGCAGTCTCAAACGACTCAGCGAGTCGCAATTGCATATCTTCCTTGACCTTGAAGCGGTCGACAACCGCTTCAATGGTATGTTTCTGGTGCAGGTCCATGGTAGGAGCATCGTCCAGATCGACAACAATGCCATCAATACGTGCACGGATGAAGCCCTGCGATTTCAATTCTTCCATGACATGGAGATGTTCACCTTTGCGGTTTTCTACCATCGGTGCCAGTAACAGCAGCTTGCTATCTTCCGGCAAAGCCATGACATGGTCTACCATCTGGCTGATGGTTTGTGCTTCCAGTGTAATATTATGGTCCGGACATCTGGGGTCTCCTGCACGGGCAAACAGCAAGCGCAGGTAGTCATAGATCTCGGTAATGGTGCCAACCGTTGAACGCGGGTTATGCGAAGTCGATTTTTGTTCAATGGATATCGCCGGTGACAAGCCCTCGATATGGTCGACATCCGGTTTTTCCATTATCGACAGGAACTGACGTGCATAGGCAGACAGCGATTCAACATAGCGGCGTTGACCTTCTGCATAGATGGTATCGAAAGCAAGAGATGATTTACCGGAACCTGACAGGCCGGTAATGACGATCAGCTTGTCACGCGGCAGGTCAACATCGATGTTTTTCAGATTATGGGTGCGCGCCCCACGAATAATGATGGTGTCCATTGATTTCGTATTACCAGTTATTATTGCAACCTGCTAGTATACGCTAGTTTTTGGCGTAATAATTAATTGATTCAAAGGAAATGCTTTGGCTGCTGACAAACAACCAATAAACAGTAATATGACGCCGCTGGAGAAAAGGGCTGCGCTGTCGTTGGCCAGCATCTTTTCCATACGCATGCTGGGGCTGTTCATGCTGTTTCCTGTCATCAGCCTGTATCAGGACCGCCTGGCCGGTGCGACACCGGCATTGATTGGTTTTGCCATTGGTGTTTATGGTTTGACCCAGGGCCTCCTGCAAATTCCTTTCGGGCTGTTATCGGACCGTATCGGCCGTAAACCTGTGATATTCATGGGGCTGGCATTATTTGCACTGGGTAGCGTGGTAGCGGCACTATCCGACTCTGTGTATGGCGTTATTGCTGGCCGGGCATTGCAGGGCTGTGGAGCGATCGCAGCGGCCATTATGGCGCTGGCTGCAGATCTGACCCGTGAAGAGCATCGTACCAAGGCCATGGCCATGATTGGCATGAGTATTGGTAGCGCCTTTGCGTTGGCGTTGGTACTGGGCCCGATATTTGATCATTGGTTCGGCTTGAGTGGTGTCTTCTGGTTTACCGCGATAATGGCACTATTGGGTATGTTGGTGTTAAAGGTGATGGTGCCGAATCCGGTCACGCAACGACTGCACCGGGATGCAGAGCCGGTACCCGCGCAATTCCGTCAGGTACTCAAGGACGGGCAATTGCTTCGCCTGAATCTGGGCATTTTCCTGTTGCATATGATTCTGACAGCCAGTTTTGTTGTGTTTCCGCAGGTTTTGCTAAAAGAGCTGGGAATTGATTCTTCGCATCACTGGTATGTCTACCTGCCTGTGCTGCTATTATCAGTATTGGCGATGATCCCTTTCATTGTTATGGCCGAACGCCACAGGCGTATGAAAAATGTGTTTTTAGGCGGGATCCTGTTCATTGGTCTGGCACAACTCGGTCTGGCCCTTGGTTATCATACTTTCTGGCTAGCCATTCTGTTTTTATGGATGTTTTTTACCGCCTTCAATTTGCTGGAAGCCAGTTTGCCGTCGCTGGTATCGAAAATAGCCCCTCCTGACAGTAAAGGTACTGCCATGGGTTTTTATTCCAGCAGCCAGTTTCTTGGTGCTTTTCTGGGCGGTACGCTGGGCGGTGTGATGCATGGCAAGTTCGGATATGGCAGCGTGTTTGTGCTGTGCGCGGTGATGGCATTGCTATGGATGGTGTTCGCCAGCTCGATGAAAAACCCGCGTTACCTGAGTAGTTATTTATTGAATATTGGAGATATTCCACTGAAGCAAGCGCCTCATCTGGCTGCTGAACTCACAGCAGTGGCGGGTGTGGCCGAAGCTATTGTTATTGTTGAAGATCAGGTGGCTTACCTGAAAGTCGATCGAAAGGCGCTGGATGAGGAGCGCTTACTGCAATTCTCAGCCTCGGAAAAATAACAAAAAAACACCGTGACAAGGATAGAAATCTGGCGTTATAGTTAGCGGCGCAAACAGAAAAATAGGTGTGGTTTTCATCAGTCAGAACAAATAAATAAAGTTCGACAGAAACATCAATACGCTGGAAATGTTTTGCACTAGTAAACTAAATAGATAACCTAATCAGGCAAAATCAAAACATGCATTTGGAGAGTTAACATGGCACGTGGAGTCAATAAAGCAATCATTGTAGGCAATGTAGGTCAGGATCCGGAGGTGCGTTATATGCCGAGTGGATCTGCCGTGGCAGAAGTCTCGGTTGCTACATCTGAGCAATGGAAAGACAAACAGAGTGGTGAAAAACAGGAACGTACCGAATGGCATAAAGTGACCTTTTTTGGTCGCCTTGCTGAAGTCGTTGGTGAGTACGTACGTAAAGGTTCGCAGATTTATGTCGAAGGTTCAATTCGTACAGAGAAATGGACGGATAAGCAAGGCCAGGATCGTTACACCACCAAGATTGTCGCCAACGAAATGCAAATGCTGGGTGGACGCACAGGTGGAAGCACCAGTTTTCAGCAGGATGCGCCATCGCAGGCACCAAGGCAGTCCGCTCCTTCAGCAGCTCCCGCCGGTTCTTCTGCTGATTTTGATGATGATATTCCGTTCTAGGAGTCACCTGAGACTATAAAGTTAAGTTTTATATCTAAGCCCCTGTTTAAAGGGGCTTATTATTTAGAAACTTATATTTTTCAGCGTTCGCATGCTGTCATGAAGTACTGTGAATAAATCTGCGCCTGTTTAGCAGATTGTCATGATGATTCTATGTCGGTGATACAAAATAAGACGGGATGGTGGTATTTGAAGAAGTGTACCTGTTTACCCTGCTAATTATTATGTTAAGCTATATTTTGTTTACTATTTGTTAAGGGATTTCAATAACATGTTGATACCAGTGATTCTTTCTGGCGGGGCAGGGACTCGCTTGTGGCCTATTTCAAGAGAAGCTCATCCGAAACCATTTATGCGTTTGCCCGATGGCGAGGGTTTGCTACAGAAAACACTCAAACGCTCGGCGCAGCTTGCAGGGGTTAGCAAAGTGCTAACAATCACCAATCGTGATTATTATTTCCAGACCCGTGATGAATATGAAGAGCTGAAATTAAACAGTGCGATTGATTTTTCCTATGTCCTGGAGCCCTGTGCCAGAAATACCGCGCCGGCTATTGCTATGGCAGCCATATCTCTAAACGAACATGAAGATGCGGTAATGCTGGTACTACCTGCAGACCATATCATTAAAAACCAGCAGGATTTTGAGGTAGCTGTGGATAGTGCTATCAGTCTTGCACAACAGGATTATCTGGTGACCTTTGGTATACAACCGGACAAGCCTGAAACGGGTTACGGATATATACAAAAAGGTAATCCGGTTGATACTGACAAGTCCACATTTCAAGTTGAAAATTTCGTCGAAAAA
>Ga0316205_10001946_pt1 | contig 23350 bp, 21 predicted proteins | sample 3monthpyrite_MG_FD_204941 | JGI IMG/M metagenome (GOLD analysis project Ga0316205, IMG submission 204941) | Microbial mat bacterial communities from mineral coupon in-situ incubated in ocean water Damariscotta River, Maine, United States -... | ecosystem: Environmental > Aquatic > Marine >... | reverse complement strand
TAGATCTGTGATTTTTCTACATAAATTCACAAGATAACTATAGACTTTTTAAGAAAATATTTAGCCGAATTACTGACCAATTTTCAATTATTTAGCTAAAATCCGACTTAAGTCGCGCGCTGAGTCAATTGACGCAATTCTTGCTTCTCTTGCTCATTGAGTTCGCCATGATTTGATTTAGCTAACAGGTGTTCCAAACGCATTTCTTTTCCGTCAGCATAAAGACTGTCCATCACACCAACAAACTCCGCTTCGATACTGTCTTCATCTGCTACCTCAGGTTGCCACTGCGCCAGTTTGAGCATATGGGGATAACTCTGTTGTGTATCTTCGAGGGCAGACCAACGCTCTAAAATAGCCGCACAATTTATATGGGGGTGTTCATGCAATAATTCAAGCAATTTTAGTAATATATCTACCCCTGGTATTTCTAACTCTGCAAGTTGATTAGGTGTTTTCACTAACTGCGCCAACCGCGGTAAAAACAACAAACGCATAATAGCCATTCTTATAGGAGATAAGCCTGATTTTGTGGTTTTTCGGGACATTTTTACAGAATTTGCCGGATTTTCTGAAGCATGATTTTGAGTTGCACCACCACTATTATTAAACGCTGTAGAAGAGCGCTTAGAGCGAACTGAATTTTGCTGATTCTGAAAAATGGACTCAATTTCAACCGCCTCCATTCTTGCAAGTTGTGCTAATTGATTAAGTACCATCTGACGATATACCCCCGGCAATAACTGGCTTACTAACGGCCTTGCAGTTTCAACAAGCTGCGCTCGTCCATCAATACTACTTGTGTCGATATTGCTGCATAAGTTATCAAATAAGTATTCTGAAAAAGATTTAGCTTTATTTAATTCAGCTTCAAAACCTTCTTTTCCATTAATGCGTATAAAACTATCCGGATCTTCACCTTGTGGCAAAAACATAAACCGAATTTGCAGACCCTCACGCATAACCGGTAGAGCATTATTCAGCGCGCGCCAAGCCGCTTCACGCCCAGCACGATCACCATCAAAACAAAAATAAATTTCATGACTCAAGCGAAATAAGCGTTGTAAATGATCAGCCGTTGTTGCGGTTCCTAATGTCGCAACTGCATAACGCACACCAAATTGAGCAAGCGCCACCACGTCCATATAGCCTTCCACCACCAAGACTTTATCGATTTTACGTAGCGCTTTGCGCATTTCATATAATCCATAAAGCTCTCGGCCTTTATGAAATAAAGGTGTTTCTGGCGAATTTAAATATTTTGGCGAATCATCTCCAAGTACACGACCACCAAAAGCAATACAGCGACCACGTTGATCGCGAATAGGAAACATCACCCGATCACGAAAACGATCATACGTGCCGCCGCTATCTTTTTTAATGAGCATACCAAGTTCAACTAACTTACTTTCAATACCCGCATTCGGCTGTGAAGTCGCTAATGCTTTTAAAACCGACTCATAGCCTGGAGGCGCATAACCCATTCCATACTCTGCGGCAATTTCTCCGCTTAAGCCACGTTGCTTTAAATAATCCACCGCTTTACTTGCTTGCGGATGTTCCCGCAGCTGCTTACGATAAAACTGATCGGTTTGTTGCATCAGCTGATAAAGCGAATCGGCTTGTTTTAGCTTTGCACCATGCCCGCCACTACCCATCTCTGTTGTTTTTTCATGTGGGACTTCTAAACCTAAATTTCTAGCAAGTTCTTCAACGGCCTCAGGAAAACTTAAGTGCTCATACTCCATTAAAAACCGTAACGCCGATCCACTCTCACCACAACCAAAGCAATGGTAAAATTGTTTCGTCTCGCTTACCGAGAAAGAGGGTGTTTTTTCATTATGAAAAGGGCAACAAGCCTTATGATTCGTACCGGCTTTTTTAAGCGGCACCCGCGAATCAATCACCTCAACGATATCGGTACGCGCGAGAATGTCATCAATAAAATATTGGGGAATTAAACCTGCCATGCTGACATTTTATGGGTTTTGCTGGAGATACGCGAGAAGATAAATAACTAGTTTTTCACGCTTAACCTAAGCTTGAAGAGCAAGGCATAAAGTGACGAAAAAAACGGAGCTTACACCAGTAAGTGAGTATTTTTGAGGAGGGTTATCAGAGTGCCCCATCCTAAAAATAATTTAAATAGAGGGTAAACGCGGTTATTCAAGCTTAGGTTAAGCGTGATTTAATCTTACCGCTGACTGCACCCATATCCGCTTTACCCGCTAACTGCCCCTTAAGCATGCCCATGACTTTACCCATGTCTTTCATGCTGGCAGCCCCTGTTGACGAAATAGCTTCATCAATTAAAGTATCAATTTCCGCATCTGACATTTGTTCAGGCATATATTCTTTAATGATTAAGACTTCGGCTTTTTCGATATTGGCTAATTCGTCGCGACCCGCCTTTTCAAACTGTTCGATAGAATCTTTGCGTTGCTTGAGCATTTTTTCTAAAACAGCAATCACACCATCTTCATCGACTTCGCTACGAGTATCGACTTCGATTTGTTTAATGGCAGAGGTAATTAATCGCAATGTTTGAAGGCGCTCTTTTTCTTTAGCGCGCATTGCCGCTTTTACATCATCATTGATTCTATTTTGTAGATCCGACATAAGCTTTGAACATCCAGCAAAAATATTTCAGCGTAGTAAATCTTAAACTAGTCTCTGCATAAATAAAATAATCCGAGCTATTAACAAATAACCCGGACTTATTTAGAATTTGAGCAGAAAAAGTGAAGCTATAACTAATTTAGTAAAGACGAACTAAACGTGAACGCTCACGAGACATTTTCTTCTGGTGACGTTTAACGGCCGCAGCAAGTTTACGTTTACGGATTGACGTTGGTTTTTCATAAAATTCGCGACGACGAACTTCAGATAATACACCGGCTTTTTCACAAGAACGCTTAAAACGACGTAATGCAACGTCAAATGGTTCGTTTTCTTTAACCTTCACAAAAGGCATAGTAATCCTCTATATATTTAAACTTCACTTAAAAATTCGATTTATATCTCGATTAACCTTGGGCTTTATAACTATAATGGCCAAAAAGGCGCGTAAGTTTAAACGTAGCCGCCCCACAATGCAAAGAGATCCGCTATTTTCTTTAGCTTTTAAGGAAAATAGCCACAAAAACAACTAAACCATTAATATTGGTTATAGGTATTGGCAAAATTATGCGTGTTTTAGGAATAGAAACCTCCTGTGATGAAACAGGTATCGCCATTTATGACTCTCAGCAGGGCATTCTCGCCGATGTCTTACATAGCCAAATTGAGCTGCATGCCCAGTTTGGCGGAGTCGTGCCAGAATTAGCCTCACGTGATCACGTTAGAAAAATTATTCCCTTAATTAAAGATACCTTAATAGAAGCGAACCTAAGCCCAGAAGATATTGATGGCATTGCCTATACCAAGGGGCCCGGACTGTTAGGCGCCTTACTTGTTGGCAGTTCAGTCGGTCGTTCTCTGGCTTACGCATGGGATAAACCCGCCATCGGGGTTCATCATATGGAGGGCCACCTGCTCGCTCCGATGTTGGAGGATAATCCACCCAACTTTCCTTTTGTCGCGCTACTTGTCTCTGGTGGCCACACTCAGCTTATTGCGGTTCAAGGCATTGGTAAATATGTGTTGCTTGGTGAATCCATTGATGATGCCGCAGGTGAAGCCTTCGATAAAACGGCTAAAATGATGGGGCTAAGCTATCCTGGTGGTCCCACTCTCGCCAAATTAGCTGTATCGGGAATTTCAGGGCGTTTTACACTTCCCCGCCCAATGACCGACCGTCCAGGACTCGACTTCAGTTTTAGCGGCTTAAAAACTGCCGCCCTAACAACTTGGCAAAAATCAGATCAATCAGCTCAAACTCAAGCCGACTTAGCCCATGCATTCCAAGAAGCTGTTGTAGAGACCATTGCAATCAAATGCCGTCGCGCCTTAGAACAAACTGGCTTACAAACACTTGTAATCGCAGGCGGAGTAAGCGCTAACACCCATTTACGGCAACGTTTAACAGAGCTCGGTAAAAAGCTTAAGAGTAATGTTTATTATCCCAGACCTGAATTTTGTACGGATAATGGTGCCATGATTGCCTATGCAGGCTGTCAACGACTGCTCGCTGGACAGCATGAAAGTCTCGATTTTTCTGCCACCGCCCGTTGGCCAATTGAGTCACTCCAGCCGATAAATTCTTAAAGAACTCTCCTGTTCTGCCGAAATAGTCCTTAACTAGAAACAAGTTCTTCGTTTTAAAATTAGGATAAATCTAGACTGACAATGCAGGCTCAAAATACCCAAAAAGTGACCAAAATTGGATTCACTTCAATCTTAGTATTGCTCAGTATTCTGATCGTTTTCAGCATCTTTCGGCTACAACTTGATCACGCTCATTTAAATAAAATGGCGATAAGTAACAGCGCCTTGAAACATCTCATAACGATGCGTGATGCAACAGCTCAGCGCGCACTCATTTTATATCGTATGTCTGCAATGGATGACCCTTTTAAACGTGATGACCTCTATTTACAATTTAAAGCACAAGCTGAGACTTTTATCAAAGCACGTTCTGAGCTGCAAAAAGGCAAGACAAATACGCAATACAAAAACCAATACAAAGCTATCCTGCCTCTAATGCATCAAGCCAGTGACATGCATCAAGAAACCATACAATTACTATTGTCTGAAAAAAATAATCAGGCTAATAAGTTATTACAAAATGATTTACACACCATTCAAAACAAAGTGAACAAAGAATTATCCTTCATTCTAAATACGCTTAGAGAAAAAATGGATGCTGAAATTATTCACGCATCGAATGAGAACCAATATGCTGAAACACTCATCGCCATTATCGGTATCACGATTTTAATACTTGGAACTATAATCGCATTATATGTTTTACGCCATACACGTACTTTTGAAGCAGCCATTGTCAAACAGAAAAGAATAGCGGAAGAGGCTAATCAATCAAAAACAAGCTACCTTTCCAACATGAGCCATGAAATTCGGACTCCACTCACCGCCATTATCGGTTTTTCTGAAAACGTAATTAGCGATGAGATTAGCGACAAAGAACGTTTAAAAGCTGGCAATACCATTATTCGAAATGGTAAACATTTATTACAACTAATCAATGACATTCTTGATATCTCCAAAATTGAAGCTGGCCAACTTGAAGTTGAAAGCATTGAAACATCGCCGCTGCATATTATTGACGAAGTCAGTTCGCTAATTGACAAACAAGCCAAAGACAAGAATCTACATTTTAATATTAACTATCGCTTTCCCTTACCTGCCTATATACATTCTGACCCCGTACGTTTAAAACAGATTATTATTAATCTTTGTGGCAATGCCATTAAATTTACCGATCAAGGCAGTATTAACATTGACATTTATTATGTCGAAGCAACTAACAATTTAACCTTTATTATTCGCGATACAGGAATTGGAATGAGTGAGCAAGCTTGTAAAAAAATATTTGCTCCTTTTGCGCAGGCCGAAGCAAATACCACCAGAAAATTCGGCGGTACTGGGCTTGGTCTTACTATTTCGAAACAACTCTCTGAAGCAATGAATGGTCATTTATCTTGCACAAGCGAGATCGGCAAGGGCAGTCAATTTATATTGGAATTGCAATTAGATGATAATAATTTACAATTTATTAACGGATATTCTCCTGATGTTAACCAAACAGGAATAAAGGATATGAATACCGTCCCACAACTTGAAGGCAAAATTTTACTCGCGGAAGATAGTTCCGATAACCAAGAATTAATACAAATGTATATTGAAAAAACCGGTGCTGATCTCACCATTGTTGAAAATGGTGAACAAGCCGTTGAACAAGGTTTAGCAAATAATTTCCAACTTATTTTAATGGATACACAAATGCCTGTAATGGATGGTATTTCTGCCATTGAATTATTACGCGCTTCGGGTTACACCCGAGCGATTGTTAGTCTAACCGCTAATGCGATGCAGGCCGACAAAGATCTATGTTTTAAAGCTGGTGCTGATGATTATTTAGCTAAACCCATTGATCTTGTTGAATTCTATAGAGTATTAAAACAAAATCTGAAACAAAGCAAAGAAGCAAAAGCCAATGATTTATCAGACAAAATGCAAACAACATTGAAAAAATTATCAGCAAAATTCTTGTTAACATTGCCAGATAAATTGTATGCAATAACCAATGCCTATGATAATAAAAACTGGGATCAATTAGATGCCGCTTCACATAAACTCAAAGGCCTTGGTGGCTCATTCGGATATCCAGAAATAACAACCATTTCAAAAAGAATTAATGACTCAACTCGCAGTAAAGATTATTTAAACCTCGATAACCCCATAAACGAATTAATCAATCTTTGTGATAAAATTTTAAAACAAGATGCAGCTTAAAGAAAAATACGATGAACTATAATTACAAAACTTTAATTGCTGACGACGACCCTGAAATGCGCGATGTACTGCGTGGCTTCTTAGAAGAACTGGGTTGTACGGTGGACGGTGAAGTTGAAAATGGCCGTGATGCCGTTAAACAAATATCTCTAATACAACCCAAGCTTTGTTTTATTGATATTGAAATGCCAATAAAAAATGGCCTTGAGGTACTTGAAGAAATAAAAGCGTTATCAATAAAAACGTTTCCTATTATCGTTAGTGGCCATAGTACCATCGATAATGTAAAACTTGCTGTAGGACTTGGCGCAAAAGGTTTTATAGTGAAGCCGTATGAAATTGATAAAGTAAAACAAATATTAGAAAAATATTCGGCAAGCTTACCTTAACAAATTAATTAATTTTAAATTTTGTCCACTATCGTTATTGATTCCAATTTCTTTTTCTTAACTACCTGCCTTGTAAGCTCATCAGGTAAATCTATCCAATTCCCTTGTACACAATCCACACCGATTTCTTTCAACTGTAAATAAATTTCTTCATTCTCCACAAATTCTGCGATAGTTTTCATATTCATAACATGCCCGATCTCATGAATACTCTTAACCATCGCCAGATCAACCGCGTCACTAATAATATCTTTTACAAATAAACCATCTATTTTTAAGTAATCAACAGGTAGTGTTTTTAAATAGACAAGCGATGATAGCCCTCGGCCAAAGTCATCCAACGCAAAACGACAACCATACTGACGTAATGCCTTAATAAAACTAATTGCAACGTTTAAGTCTTTAACTGCCGCGGTTTCAGTAATTTCAAAACAAATATTTTTTCCTGACACATTATATTTTTTAAATTGCTGTAAAATAAAGGCTAAAAACCCTTCTTCACCAATCGACATTTGCGATAAATTAATTCCATAAGAAATATTATGAATGTTCTTATTTTCGTTAATATATTTAAAAACGGTCTTTATAACGAATCTATCAATATCAGGCGCCAAACTATAACGTTCAGCTGCTGGCAAAAAAGCACCTGGTGGTATCAACCCACCTTTTTCATCCCGCATGCGAACAAGAATTTCACTATATTCAAGCTGCACATGAGGAGCATCCGATAACATGACGTTCTGCTGATAAAGTACAAAAAGATTTTCATCCAGTGCTTTGGTTATTCGAGCAACCCATTGCATTTCACCATAACGTGTAACCATTTCTTTATCGTCAGGTTTATATACATGCACCCTGTTCCGTCCAGTATCTTTAGCGGCATAACATGCCGTATCAGCCGCACTCATAATTAAATCGACAGAAAAACTATTCTTATTAATCGCAACCAAACCAATACTTGCACCAATACGAAAAACACTACCTTTCCATTCATAATGAAATTCTTGTATTTGTTCTTTTAATTGATTCGCGATTTTTTCAGCATCGTCAAGCGAACAATATTCGATTAACAAACCAAATTCATCTCCACCTAACCGGGCCAAAGTATCACCTTCACGAATCTTATGTTGCAACATCGCACTTAATTGCTTTAATAATGCATCACCGGCTACGTGCCCACAGGTATCATTCACAACTTTAAATTGATCTAAATCGATATAAAGCATTGCATGACTAGTATCTTCTTTATGAGACAAACTAAGTAATCGATTTAATTTATTTTCAAATTCACGGCGATTCACTAAACCAGTCAATGCATCATGTTCGGCTTGAAATGAAGCACGTTCTTTTTCTTTAGTTAAATCAAGCGCTGTTTCTTTATGATTATTAATTTCTTTTTTTAACTTTACTTGATAAGCCTCGATTGCCTGACGCATAGATGAAAAACTGCTTACCAAACGCCCGACTTCATCTTTACCCGTAACAGGTAAGGCTGATTTAAAATCACCCTTAGCTAAATCATCTGATGCCTCAACTAATTTAAAAAGAGGTTCATGAATAATAAAGCGTATCAATAAAAACATTGCAGCAATAAATACACCCAATACTATTAAAAATGCTTCAAGCATTTCATTTTGGAATTCTTGAACTTGTATATAATCGCCTTCAGCATCTATAACAACTGTTAGCTTCCCAAGCATTTGTTCAATATAATCGACTGGTTGTGTTATTAATATTTCAAAATTACTATTAACGCTTAATGGCTCATTAGCTTGCAGTGGATAAATGATAGCTCCCTTAGAATCATACAAATACATTGCTCGCCAATCTGGATTTGACGCTAATACAATATCTAAATTCTCATAAATAGCATCAAGTTGATTTTCTAATATTAAGGGTACCAAACCATCAATAACCGTTTTAATATGTGCCTGTAAATGCTCAGTCTCCTCAGCTTTCAAATGGTCATATAATTTTGGTGTCCACACATATTGAATATGAATAACTAATACAACGACTAAGACAATAAGCGGAATAAGAAATTTGGATCGAATATTCATGCCGTTACATTATCACTCAAAATATTTTTCTAAATTAAGTTTCAATAATTTTTTATAATCATTAATATTTGTAGTAATTAAATTATAGATTGGTACATTTTTAAAAAGAGCCTTACCTTTTTCTTTTCTAAATAATTCAATTAACCCCTTCTTAATTAATTGTCTTTTAGCTTTAGAAACTCGGGGATGGATAACAATTGGATGAGAAATGACTTCTTGCGTCTCAAAAATAATGCGTAACTTATTTTGTAAAACCGTTGATTGACGACTAAACGTTCTATCGACACCACCACCAGCATCAACAATATTTTTTGCAACATGCAAGTAAACTGAGTTATGTGTTTGTACGTATCGAGACTTAAATATAAGACCATATTTTTCTACAAGTATTGAGCGCATCAATAACGATGCACCTAATGCATTTGGTGAAGGAAATGCAATCGTTTTGTTTGCAAGTTGCTTTATCGATTTAATAGCGCTATCACTATTAACAACTAGAATACCTTTTAATTTTCGACTATCTCTTACAAGTGGTATATATTTTTGCGATTCATATGCTTTTAAAACATGATATGGATTCATATAAGCCAAATCATAGGCACCTTGATTAAATTGTTTCTCAAATGCGGGGATTTTAGAGCTTCCTATTAATTCAAATTTTAAGCCTGTACTTTTTTCTAGTTCAATTAAAATTGGCTTCCAATTTTTAAACATTTGACGCTGCTCAAACTGAGGGACAACACCGACTGTTATTACACCTGTATCAGCTATCACCCAATTGGGGAGTAAGACACACAAAACTAAAATACATTTTATCACTAGATAATTTACCCCTTAATTAATTCTAATGTCATTAACACTTATAGAGACGGGCATTTTTGACAGACTGACCAGACACCAAGTAGATGATAGTGGGATCTTCATTACTTACAACACCGACTCCAATAATAATCTTTTCTGAATTAACAATATAGATATCATTGTCTATATTGAATAAATAGTTCATTTTATGTTTTATTGACTTTGTATGAATTATTCCCAATGAGCGACATTGCATACTATTTATACTGTTACCTAATTTATCTTTTTTATTCATATACGGCTTCGTTGCAAATATAGACAAATTAGCAGTCACGGCTTTATTTGCTACCTCTTGCATTTTTATCTTTGGTGATAATCCCAGAGCTAACTGCATCGCCTCTATATTTTGTCGGTCATGAATTTTATCTACATTCTTAATCACTGTTCTTATTTGGGTTCCTAGCATCAATATTGCGAGAATCGTTACATTACGTTTACTAAATATCTTTACATGCGAAGGTCTAAAATACAGGTACAACGTTAAGACTAAAAATAATGACATAATAGATGGCGTTGTATATCGACCGACCAAGGCGGCCTTAACACCAAGGTCAACTCGTGATGCTGAAATTATAATTGCACTCAATAAGTAATAAGTGAGAAAGGCAAGCACTGACACAGAATAAGGTTTAAATTTTTCTTTAAATGCATGGTAAAAAACACAAGCAATCAGAAAAAAATGTATACATCCTAATATAAAAGAACCATATATGCTTTTAAGCGGTGAGCCAAGATATTCTATAAAAAACAACAATACTTCAAATTTATAAGTTGTTAAGTTATCTACAATAGAATGTCCATGTTCAGGACTGCGATAATCATATAAATATAAACTAATACTAGCTAACGATAATAAGAACAAGAATATAATCTTCCACCAATCCTGCTTTAAAAAAACAGACATCATAAAGAGAATTGGCAATGCTAAAATACCATTAGCCATTGAACCAAGAGTTAGTATTGCAATAAAACAAGCTACAAAATACAGACGTAAATGTTTATCCTTATTCAGTTCAGATAAAGCTAGTGATGTAAATGCGACTAGTGGTAAAAGATAAGAAAACCAAAATTGGCTCTGAAAGGCCCAAACAATATTTTCATCTTGCTTCCATGAAAAAGAAAACACCGTTAATAGAACAACAAAATAGTATAATTCAATCGCTTTTATTTTTTTCGGTAAGAGCTGGCTGACATAAAATAATAAGATACACCAGCAAAATAAGAGTAATAATAAGTTTAACGGTATTAATAATAGTGACAATCCAGAAAAGTACTTTATATCAAAATAAAAAAATATTTTTGATAATAAAATTCTATGCTCATTATGCTGCGACCACCAAACAGAATAATTGCCATCCAATAATTGCAGATAAAACCCTAGGTATCCTTGCCACATGTCACCTGCAGGTACTGGAGAGTAGTAGCGAAAAACACCAATAAATACCGATAAAATATAAAAAAACATTAAGACAAACAAAAACTTATTGTTTTTAATTATTACAAGCAAGTCGTGATTTAAAATTTTAGTCAGTTTAAATTTCATTACCTACATCGATTAGATTAATTTAGTTATATGGCATAATTACTTTTAACTGATAACGTGACATAGCCCTACATGTTTTTTTAAATTATTTTGCTAAAGTATAGCGATATAAACTTGAATGATACATATTTTCCTGGCAACCGAACCTTTATGAATGCATGGCTGTACAAAAAACGCCGTAGTCGTCGAAAATCAAGTTCCAAATACATTCGATACTCAATTTATTTTTTTCGAGTACTGATGCTACTGTTGGTTCTGGACATTTTCTATATTAGCTATATATGGCCTGATTGGTCTGACTTTGGTCGAGGCACAGTTAAGAAAACAAATTTTATTAAAGCTTATGAAGCACGAGCTAATAATAACGCATCTTTACCGGCATTACGCTGGAAGCCGGTTCCTATAAACTGGATTCCTGTTGGAATGAAACGTGCTGTTATTGTCGCTGAGGATTCTCGTTTTTACCAACATACTGGTTTTGACCTTGATGCACTTAAAGAAGCCATGGAATACAACGTTGAGCACTTAAATTTTAAGTATGGCGCCAGCACTATTTCACAACAAACTATTAAAAATATGTTTTTAAGCTCATCACGCAACCCATTACGAAAATGGCATGAATTAATCTTAACCATTGGAATGGAAATCAAACTCAATAAAAAGCGAATACTTGAAATTTATTTAAATGTTGCAGAATTTGGTATTGGTGTTTTCGGTATCGAAGCAGCAGCCAACCACTATTATGGTATATCAGTACATACATTAACAGAACAACAAATGGCTGAGTTAGCCGCCACCTTACCTAGCCCGAAGAAACATAATCCTCATACAAACACGCATCGCTTTATCAAGCGTAGTCAAAAAATATATCGTTATATGAAAATTCTTTCTCAATAAAGAAAATAATTATTCTCTTATCTTCATCATGTCTGCGTGTCTCACTTGAAGATATAATTCTCTTTTCCATTCATACACCCAGCCACGTGCGTAAATTATTTTTTCATTCAAATCGTTTATCGTAATCTTGTTTAAATTTAATAAAGGAAAATACTTAAAATCTTTACGTTTGATTCTCAGTGTGAATTTTTTTGCCAATTGCAGCCAAATTGATCCTTTACTTCGCCCGACTCTAATTACTCGCCCTTTTATAAAGTGGAAACCTTTAGTAGCTTCCGATACCTTTTCAGCTGCAAGATACTGGCTATACTGATGTCCCCATATGTTTAAGCTTTTCATCTTTGCTTTAGATTCAGCAGCAAAATAACAATCTTTTAAATTTAAATTAGGTGGAACAATAATGGCACTCGCTAAGCCTTTTTCTAATAACATGGCATTAACGTTACGACCATTTTTTAAAAACACATGGGCAAGGAGGCGGCCATAGCGATCCTTTTGCTGCACACCATATTTGATAAATATTTTTTTATTTTTCGGAAGTATCGACTCAACAAATTGTTGTGCGGCAATAGAGAGTGGCTCGGCTCGGTTGTGAAAATGAGCCAATTCTGGTGAATTAATTCCAATAAATCGAATTTTTCTTTTGTCTGTTAAAACAAGGGTATCGCCATCAACAACACGAAATACCTCAACCTTCTCGTTAAACTCTTTGACGCTACAGGTTGTAGCCCAAACCGTTCCCGTTAATAAAAAACTGGCAATAAAAAAGGCGCTCAATCTGAGCGCCTTTTTTGTACTGCAAATCAGCATATGTCTTATTTTGATGACATACCGTATTTTTGACGGAATTTATCAACTCGACCTGCTGTATCAACAATCTTTTGCTTGCCGGTATAAAAAGGGTGGCAACTAGAACATACTTCAATCGTTAATGCTTCTTTTCCGATTGTTGAGCGAGTGTTAAAAACATTACCGCAACTACATGTTACCGCTACGTCAGAATAATTTGGGTGGACTTCAGCTTTCATTTTCTTGCCTCGTTAATTTAAATCGTATCGCTACTAAGCTTAAAAAACGTTAAAGTTGATTAACCTAGCACCATACCAAAATCAGTCGGCAATGATACGTAAAAGCTCCCCGAACAGCAAGCCCATTACTCGTATATCTAAGGATTTTTAACTTTTAATGTTAACTTCTAGCAAAAGCGGCACGATTAAAAGGTAATACCGTGGCACTGCGGCTAGGGCGTGATGGCTGACCACCCTCTAGTACTGTCGCTAACTCTCGATATTTCTCACCTAATGAATTAAACGATGCCCACATCATCTCAGATATTGCGATAGTGGCAGCCAAGGGATTAGCGGCTCGTTCACGAACTTTATCAATTTTCCATTGTAGGCAACGTAATCGTTCACGATACGATTCAGGTACACTCTCAATATACGCATTAATACGCTTAGTCCGTAAATACTCGAAAGTTTCAGGGCTATCTTGCCAAAGCTCCATCCACGTTTCAAAATTTAGTTCATTTGATTTTTTTTCTGCTTGATTCTCAATCATCTTCGGTACCTGCTTTTACACCTGAAAGAAAGATATTAACAAACGAACCATCAGTTAAAAGACTTAATATTCGTAAGCTCTATAAACAGAATTCTGCGTGAGCACTAAGCATTTGTCAAAAAGCTTAGAGGTGTTTTTTAACACTGTACTTTTAAAAGTACTTCTATCTTATTGAGTTGTTTGGTGTTTTCAAAAAACACAAAAAGAAAAATATTTTGCTTGTAATTTCAAAAGCTTAAAAATTCAGAATTTAACACGAAGGTTAAGGGGGGTGCAGCAAAGTAGTGCGCGCCCTCCATAGAGGAAACGTACAATCCTAATTTATTCCCCTTACTATTTCTTTCTCTTCATAGAATCAAAGAATTCAGCATTAGTTTTACTTGCTTTTAATTTGTCGAACACAAATTCCATTGCGGCTATCTCATCCATCTCATGAACCACTTTTCGTAATATCCACATCATTTGTAGTTCATCTGGTTTGGTTAATAGTTCCTCCCGACGTGTGCCCGAGCGATTAATATTAATTGCTGGGAAAATACGTTTTTCAGCAATTTTACGATCTAAATGCACTTCCATATTACCGGTGCCTTTAAACTCTTCATAAATAACGTCATCCATACGCGAACCTGTTTCGACAAGCGCTGTGGCTAAAATAGTAAGAGACCCACCTTCTTCAATATTACGTGCAGCCCCAAAGAAACGTTTAGGACGTTGTAAAGCGTTGGCATCCACACCACCGGTTAACACTTTGCCGGATGATGGAATAACCGTATTATAAGCTCGTGCTAAACGCGTAATGGAGTCCAACAAGATAACAACGTCTTTTTTATGCTCAACTAAACGTTTAGCTTTTTCAATTACCATTTCAGCCACTTGCACATGACGACTGGCAGGTTCGTCAAATGTACTCGAAACCACCTCACCTCTAACGGAGCGAGCCATTTCAGTGACTTCTTCAGGCCGCTCATCAATAAGTAACACAATAAGATGGCACTCAGGGTGATTTTGGGAAATAGAATGCGCAATATCATGCAGCATCATTGTTTTACCCGCTTTTGGTGGTGAAACAATTAAACCACGCTGGCCTTTACCAATGGGGGATGCGAGATCGATAACGCGAGCAGTGATATCTTCTGTGCTCCCGTTACCCGTTTCCATAATCAAACGTTCATTTGGATGAATAGCCGTTAAGTTTTCAAACAAAATTTTCTTTTTGCTATTTTCAGGTGAATCAAAATTAATTTCACTAACCTTTAATAAGGCAAAATAACGCTCACCGTCCTTTGGAGGACGAATTTTTCCCGCAACCGTATCACCCGTACGTAATCCAAAGCGGCGGATTTGGCTGGGCGAAACATAAATGTCATCTGGGCCAGCGAGATATGAGCTTTCGGCTGAACGTAAAAAACCAAATCCATCCTGTAAAATTTCTAAAACGCCATCACCGTGAATGTCTTCACCTTTTTTGGCGTGCGCTTTAAGTATGGAAAAAATGATATCTTGCTTTCGTGATCGAGAGGTTCCATCGATGCCATTTTGAGAGGCGATTTTAACTAATTCATGGACGGGGGTTTTTTTCAGTTCGGTTAGATTCATAGAATAGGTCTTTAGATTGTGGGTGGTTGAATGGGTTTAATATTTTTTGATAAAACGCAGGAAACGTCTATCATTCTTGTTTGTTTTAATATGACTTGATTTATTTTAATACAATTTGTGGGAATGTTTCTCGGATATTCAGCATTCTGTAACGTGCGCTTATTTTAAGTTCGTATGTTGGAAGCAGAAACAAAAGGCAATGAATTCAGAAACTGCATTCATCATTTAATAAAAGTAACACTAAAATTCGATTTCGTCCAGTCTCACCACATATAATTCCGCAACTGAGACCAGACAACAGAAATAACTAGAGATTGCTATCAATAAAGGCCGTTAATTGTGACTTGGAAACCGCGCCAACTTTAGTCGCTTCAACATTACCACCTTTAAAAATCATTAATGTTGGAATACCTCGAATACCAAATTTTGGTGGCGTATTTGGATTCTCATCAATATTCAATTTAGCTACTTTAAGTTTGCCGTCGTATTCTTCGGCAATCTCATCCAAAATAGGGGCTATCATTTTACAAGGTCCGCACCAATCGGCCCAATAGTCAACTAATACAGGGCCTTCTGCATTAACGACCTCACCCTCGAAAGTATCATCAGTGACGTAACTTATCTTATCGCTCAAGACTAATTCTCCTTAATGTCGAGTCAGAACTAAAACTAACCCTTGAATAAGTGCAAATTTAGCAGAGCTTGCTTTAATTGAACAGTTTTTTTAATGACACGCTTACACCACATGTCTTGATGCTTACTTTTAGGGCAACATCAAATAGTGATAACTCACCCTAACAGGATTTTACTCACTATATTTGGTATGCTGCATCCCTATGACAACTAAACATTTAACGGATATCACCTTTGCTAGCTTAAATATTAACCCTGAACTCTTAAAAGGGATTGAAAATGCTGGTTTTACCCATTGCACACCGATACAAGCTGAGACGATTCCTATCGCCTTGCAAGGCAGGGATATTGCGGGGCAGGCGCAAACCGGGACAGGTAAAAGCGCGGCATTCTTGGTGCCGATGTTTGAGCAACTGCTTAAGAACAAAGAGGCTTGCTTAGCAAACCCGAATCCTAAAGCCATTATCCTCGCACCGACCCGTGAGCTAGCTCAACAGATTTATAACGATGCTGAAAAAATCGGCCAATTTACAGGCTTACGACTCGCTGTCGTTTATGGTGGAACGGGGTATGACTCACAACGTAAAACACTTGAAGAGGGTATAGATGTACTGATTGGTACGGTTGGGCGTTTAATTGATTACTTCAAACAAAAAGTATTTAACTTAAAGTCGATTGAAGTCATGGCACTTGATGAGGCTGATCGTATGTTCGATCTTGGTTTTATTGATGATATCCGCTATCTATTTCGACGTATGCCAAAAGCAGAAGATCGCTTAAGCATGTTATTTTCGGCCACCTTGTCTCACCGAGTTTCTGAGCTGGCATATGACCACATGAACGAACCAACTCGCGTTGAAATAGCACCGGAGCAAGTAACAGCAGACCAAATTACCCAAATGCTTTATTATCCAGCAAATGATGAAAAAATTCCCTTATTATTGGGATTATTTAAAACACGAGACATTAAACGTGCGGTAGTTTTTTGTAATACCAAGCGCGCCACAGAAAAAGTATCCGCTTTTTTTGCTGGTAATGGACATGAAGTCGCTCTACTATCGGGTGATGTGCCGCAAAAGAAGCGGCTTAGTTTATTGCAACGTTTTACTGATGGTGAGCTTAATATTATGGTTGCAACTGATGTTGCGGCGCGCGGTTTACATATTCCAGCAGTAAGCCATGTAATCAACTATGACTTGCCTTCCGATGCCGAAGATTACGTGCATCGAATTGGCCGTACAGCTCGTGCTGGCGCGTCTGGTGAAGCTATTAGTTTTGCCTGTGAAGATTCGGTTTTTTCACTTCCAGCAATTGAAGAATATATTGATATTAAAATTCCTGTGGAATCGATTACAAATGATTTATTAGTTAAACCCAAAGCGCCGATTTTTCCTGCTCGAAAAAAACCAACACATCACAACAAAAATACCGGCAATAGAAATCAACGCAATAAAAGCTATAACCGATAATGCTAATTTAACATCACTTTATAATTGAGCAACAAACTTTCTAAATTTCATATTTTTATAATGCCCATCAACAACATATTCTAGCGCAGCTTTAAATTGTTTCTTTGCCCTTAAACCCGGTAAACGAAATACCTCATGACCATCAACATCGACAAAAACAAGCGTTGGTGTAAATTGAAAGCCATGTTCGCTAGCATACTCACGTTCAGTCATTGATTTCCCATAAAAATCAACTAATTTCCGACTACCACGCGTATCCAACGCTAAAACTTCAAAGTGTTTTTTTGTATAAGTAACTAATTGCGTATCACCCCAGTTTCGCATTAGATGCTTAGTACAGTAACCACAACCCTGCTGAGTCATAAACAAGATGAGATATTGTTTACCTGCGTCTTTAACATCAGTAAGATCATCTCTCAAATCTAAAATACTTAACTTAAACCAATCAGGATAATGCTCTTCATTTTCGGTCGCGCTCGCATTACCACTTAATATCAATAGCAAACACGAAAATATAACTTTCAACATATAGCCCAACCTAGTGTATAGCGCTTAAAACCTAAGTTATAATATAGCTCAAGTTTATTCATTAACAACGAGACCATTAAACATGACAATCCAAGCAACCATATCCTATGGCGAATTTCTTGATAAGCTAACTATCTTAGAAATTAAAAATGAACGAATGACTGATAAAACAAAACTAATAAATATCCAAAATGAATTATCCCTCGTTAAAAAATTATGGGATGACTGCCCCGCATCTAATATTGATATTAAATCTGAACTTGCTGCATTAAAGACCATAAATGAAAAGCTTTGGGTGATCGAAGATGATATTCGAGACAAAGAACGCCAACAAAACTTTGATCAAAGCTTTATTGATTTGGCGCGTAGTGTTTACTTTGAAAATGACACTCGAGCCAAAATAAAAAAAGATATCAATTTAAAATTGGGGTCAGATCTAATTGAAGAAAAATCTTATTCAAACTACAAATAAGATCAAGACTAAATAAGCAACCTGCTATTTTTCGGATCTTTGCATGTTGCGCTAAAGCAAGCTAGGCTTTCAAACATCATCATTAAATATACTTTCTTAAGCCCTTATGTCTAATACTGAAAACAAAAACTTTGTACAGCAATCTCTCGATTACCATGCAAAGCCCGTAGCTGGCAAAATCGCTACTGCCATAACAAAACCTTGCGCTAGCCAAGAAGACCTATCAATGGCTTATACACCTGGCGTTGCAGAACCCGTCAGAGCCATAGCAGAAGATCCAAGTTTGGCATACAAGTATACAGGCAAAGGTAACTTAGTAGCCGTTATTACCGATGGTACGGCCGTTTTAGGCTTGGGTAATGTGGGCGCTCTTGCCGGCAAACCCGTAATGGAAGGTAAAGGCGTACTATTTAAAAAATTTGCGGATATAGATGTGTTTGATATTGAGGTAAACGCTTCCTCAACCGAAGCATTTATTGATACCGTTGCGAATATTGCCGATACATTTGGCGGTATTAACCTTGAAGATATCGCTGCTCCCGCCTGTTTTGAAATTGAAAAAGCCTTAAAAAAACGACTCGATATTCCCGTTTTCCATGACGATCAACATGGTACTGCCATCATAATTTCAGCCGGTCTGATAAATGCGCTTAAAATTCAGGGGAAGACACTCGAAACAGCAAAAATAGTCTGTCTAGGTGCGGGATCGGCAGCCATTGCTTCAATGAGTTTATTAATTAAGCTAGGTGCAGATCCATCTTCCATCCACATGCTTGACCGCAAAGGTGTCATTCACTCTGAACGCGATGATTTAAACGAATACAAACAAAAATTCGCAATACAAACCGAAGCACGAACGCTCGATGATGCTATTACAGCCGCCGACATATTCGTAGGTGTATCCGGGCCAAACCTACTCTCGGCTGATCAAGTTAAGAAGATGGCTGCTAACCCCATCGTCTTTGCTCTTTCCAATCCAGAGGCAGAAATTCGTCCTGAAGTCGCCAAAGCGACACGAAACGATTTAATTATGGCAACCGGCCGCAGCGACTATCCAAACCAAATTAATAATGTACTGGGATTTCCTTTTATTTTTCGCGGTGCGCTAGATGTGCAAGCCACCACCATTAATACTGAAATGGAAATAGCGGCTGTTTACGCCTTAGCTAAACTGGCGCAAACCCCTGCACCGGCCGAAGTATTGCTTGCCTATCATATCCAACACCTTGATTTTGGTATCGACTACATTATCCCCAAACCATTTGATCCACGACTAAAAAGTTATATCTCTTCAGCTGTTGCACGCGCCGCAGTGGACAGTGGCGTCGCAAGAAAACCCTACCCATCCAACTATCCTGATAGTGACGAAGCATCTGTTGAGCAACAGCGTTTTGATGAGTCACAATCTATGCTTAAACGTTTTTTAAGTATATTTAAATAAAACATTATCTTACGAGAACTACGAGTCTATAAGCTTAGTCACCGCTTTAATATCTGCGCGTTGCATTGGTTTTCCATCGACCGAACTCAAAGGCGCATGATGCAATCCTTGCTCTGAAAAAACAATTAAGTGCACTGGAGTCTCATCAGCTAAAAATGCAAAACCCGGGAAATATTCATAATCCTCCCCTTTCATGTGAAAGCGCTTCAATTCCTCATCATAGGGAATATTATTATCCATCAAAAAAACAGCAACCTCTTCAGAGGTTCCTGCAAATAAATGGATATAAATAGCTGAATTAATATCTGCCGTTCCACTTAAAACATTTCCAACCAAACGTGGTTTAAACCTATGTAAAAAGTGCATGGCTTCTAAAGCTGCTTGTCGTAGTTTTTTAAGTTGAATAGGCTGAGAGTCAAAACGAAAAATATGCTGGTAGGAAATCAGTGCCTGCTGAATTTCTTTGTTTGAGGGTAAATTGAGTGATTCAATTCCACCAAATTGATGCAGTGCTTTTTTTTTGGCAAGTTGAAAATCTTGACTGCCTGTTTCCGCCATATATTCAGCAGCGAGTTGAGCTAAACGTTCACGAACTTGCCAACCTTTATTTTTGTGCTGAGACATAGTCCACCCGACTTTCAATGCATTGCGTAAGCGAATAAAAACAGACAATATCCTAAGTTTATACAAATTTAAAAAATCTGCTGCATAATATCACTTGCAGCATCAGAATTTCTTGGCTGCAATCTCCCTGCAGATGATTCATTAGGAACCTGATCTTCTAAAAAATACTCAAACATAGTGTCAGTACTTTCAGATGTTGCTGGTAAACCAGTCGCCTTATCAATTCGAACAGAAACAACGCCTCTGGGCTGCTGTATAGCCGCTTCAGGTACACCTCTTAATGCACGTGCCATATATGCATTCCACATTGGTAATGCTGCAATCGCTCCCGTTTCACGACTACCGAGTGGCCGAGGATTATCAAAGCCAACCCAAGTAATGGTTACCACATCTTTATTAAAACCAGAAAACCAAGCGTCACGCTGGTCATTCGTTGTACCCGTTTTTCCTGCCAAGTCTTTGCGCCCTAAAGACAATGCACGACGTCCTGTACCAAAACGAATAACATCACGCATCATTGACTGCATTAAAAATACTGTTTGCGCACTCAAAACTCTCGGCGCAACCTTAATCTGTTGTGGACCCGTTTGTTCGAGCAATTCAATTTCAGTTTCAATTACCCCTTCTTCAGTATTATTTTCTTGTTTTGCCATTAAATCTAACTGGTCAACCGGTGGTATATTAGCCTCAACTTTTTCGACATCACTATTCTTAAAATTTTCGTCTTTTGTTGGTACCGTAGCACCTTCAGAAATACCCAACTTAACCTGCTGTTCAGCTAATTTAGCTTCAGCAAGCTCTTTTTCTAACGCTAATTTCGCTTCCAGTTCTTCAACACACTTAACACAAACTTCAGCACGAGCATCAACACTCACCACTTTTTTATTCGAATCTAAAATATGCTCAATAAAATAAGGCTGCACTTTAAAACCGCCATTAGCAAATACTGTAAACCCACTAGCCAACTCAAGTGGCGTAATCGAACCACTGCCTAATGCTAACGAAAGATCACGAGGTAAATTTGAACGATTAAAACCAAAACGGGTTGCATAACGTACGGCATATCCAATACCGATATCTCGTAATAAACGGATGGAAACTAAGTTTCTAGATTTTATTAGTGCCGTACGTAAACGTGTTTCACCGTACCACTTACCGGTGTAGTTTTCTGGTCGCCAAGTATCTTCTAAACCCGGCGCATCAAAAACAACTGGCGCGTCATTAATAATACTTGAAGCTGTAAACCCTTTATCGAGTGCTGCACTATATATAAAGGGTTTAAAGCTTGAGCCAGGTTGACGCTTAGCCTGAAGAACCCGGTTAAATTTACTTTGATAAAAATCAAATCCACCGACCAAAGATTGAATCGCGCCGTCCTGAGGTTTTAAAGACACTAAAGCGCCCGTAACAATAGGTACCTGCGCTAAGTAAGAGCACCCTTTTTTCGCAGGAACAACATAAACAACATCACCTTCGGCTAAAATTTGTTTTGCCTTATCAAGCTTTGGCCCAACATTGAATTCATCAATATAACGACGTGCCCATTCCAGTTGTGGCCAATCCATAAAGACAACATTACCGTCAGCGGTATAGGCATATACGGATTGTTCATCAACCTGAAAAACTATAGCGGGAGTCAGGTCACCCTGCACTGGTTGTTCAGCCAAGATGCTGTCCCAGTATTCTTCATCATTTTCAAATTCAAAATTAAATAATTCAACGTGACCGATAATGCCACGATAACCATGTCTTCTGTCGTAACTATGCAAAGCTAAACGCAAGGCTTCATTAGCCGCAAGTTGTAATTTTGACTCGACCGTTGTGTATACTTGATAGCCTTCGGTATAAGCTTTATTTCCGTAACGCTTAACCATTTCTCGACGAACCATCTCCGCAATATCAGGTGCTTCTACTTCCAAATTTTGACCATGCACTGCTGCGTTATCAATAACAGCATAAGCATCGTCATGCTCATGTTGTGTTATAAAATTTAGCTCTAGCATACGACCTAAAACATAATTACGTCGCAGCAGCGCACGCGAAGGATTTACGATTGGGTTATATCTTGAAGGCGCTTTTGGTAAACCAACAATCATCGCTATTTCAGATAAACTCAATTCATCAATATTTTTTCCATAGTAAACCTGTGCTGCTGCTGCAACGCCATAGGCACGTTTACCGAAATAAATTTTATTGAGATAGAGTTCTAGAATTTCTTGTTTCGTTAATTCTTCTTCAATTTTAAACGCGAGAAAAATTTCATTAAATTTTCGTAAGAATGTTTTTTCACGTGATAAGAAAAAATTTCGTGCTACCTGCATTGTAATGGTACTTCCGCCCTGCGCTCGCTCACCCGTTCTAAGCAAATGAATAGCCGCCCGCAGAATACCTTTATAATCAACGCCGGGATGTTCAAAAAATCGATCGTCTTCAGCAGCAATCAACGCTTTAACCAAGGCATCAGGAAATTCTGCGTAACGAAGTGGTGTCCGTTTCATTTCACCAAATTCTGCAAGCATTAATCCGTCTTTAGTGTAAACGCGTAGTGGAACTTTCAATTTCACATCACGCAGAGTTTCAATATCAGGTAGTTGAGGAGTTATATAAGCATAAACGGCTATAAAACCTAAGCTACCAAGCAAAATCAGGCTGAATATACTCGCTGTGCCGTATATTATTATTTTTTTTATGACAGGATTCACACTAAAGAGAAAATATTTTCACAAATTAATCAAATTGGCATAGAAGTATGCACTAATCCTCAAGTATATCGCTTTGATGCAGATAACACTACGAAGGATTTGTATTTAAGTATTATTTGACCTATAGTTGACTCAGACACTTAATGTAGTTATACATATAG
>Ga0316205_10001945_pt1 | contig 23362 bp, 16 predicted proteins | sample 3monthpyrite_MG_FD_204941 | JGI IMG/M metagenome (GOLD analysis project Ga0316205, IMG submission 204941) | Microbial mat bacterial communities from mineral coupon in-situ incubated in ocean water Damariscotta River, Maine, United States -... | ecosystem: Environmental > Aquatic > Marine >... | reverse complement strand
TCAGTGAGTTCCACAGAGCCCGACATTAACGGCGAGCCTTTTTCATTCCACACACGCTGGTAAGCCGCGGCAGATTTGGCTGGACGAACCCGTAACACAATACCATGCAAAATCATCATCCATAACAGGTAAGGAATTTCCACTACGCGCTTATCGGCAAGGAACTCGGCCAGGTAACGACGAACGGCGGATTTAGTGGGCTCATCAGGAGTGCCTAGATTGACCACGAGTATGCCGGCTCCGGGCTTACGTCCATGCTTGAATTCAGCTTGACCTTGAAATCGTCGCCCCATTAATTTTTTGATCATTATTTACTCTCATTATCAGAACGGCACTATTAACGACTAGTGAACCTTAAAAGCGAGGGTATCCATTCGCACGCTTTAAAGGATCAGTTTACAGGTGGGAAAAACCGCATTCAAGCTGCCATTTGGCTGAATTGCCAAAAAGCCCAAGTCCCTTTACTTCACGTTGTTGAATTCCTCTGCCAAAGACTGATACTGTGAACAGACCAATATTATTTCACAAGGTAAGAAAGACATTACAATGGCAGTGACTTTTATTTGCGACAACGGCTCCGTGCGCCCCCATGCGACGCTGCAATTACGTCGACTGGCCCAACAATTAAGCCAAAAAGCCGGCATTGATATTCACCCTGTTTCTTTTCAGCATGCGAATCGAATCGCTGCTGAAGCATTGAATGGGGAACCTGCTCAATTATTTCGTGACTTTATGAGCCAACAACTCATGGAAGGACAACGTGAATTCATTCTACTGCCATTATTTTTTGGCTACAGTAAGGCGCTGACATCATTCGTTCCGGATGAGGTGGCATTGCTGCAAGAAAAGTTTGGTGCATTTAGCCTTAAAATCGCCAATGTTATTTATCCTCTCCCTGACGGCGAACAAGTTCTCACGACGATTATTTATGAGCATTGCCTAAATACGGCTAAAAAACAGAATTTACCGCTCAAGAACCTGGTATTGGTTGACCATGGCTCCCCCAACCCCTTGGTGACGGATTCACGAAAACACCTGGCTAAAACTGTACAGGAGAAATTACCCTCGAATGTACCACTTGAGCAAGCCGTTATGGAACGACGCGAAGGTTCGAAATATGACTTTAATGGTGAGTTACTTAAGGATTGGCTGACTAACAAGGCGAAAAATGGCGAAACCAGCGCTATTGTTGTGCTGATGTTTTTTTTACCAGGAAGGCATGCAGGAGTTGGGGGTGATATTGTCGATATTTGCGACGAGGTTATGAGCCGACACCCTGAATTTCAGATTGCTATCAGCCCCTTGATTACTGAGCATGATGGCTTTGTTGATATTTTGGAAAAACGGCTGGCTAGTTGTGTTCAGGAGTAGTTCAGATTATTTTTAATGTGTCATTGAGACAATGAATAAACATAAAATTATAGAGATTGCCGCGTCGCAAAAACACGCTCCTCGCAATGACCTTCTTTTTTAAGTCTCTGGGATGCTATAAACCTGGTACCTAGCTACTGATTTATAGAACCGGCTTAATATAATCGAGAGTTCAAATCCCTCGACTAAACTTAATAGGTTTTAACCTAGCACCTAGCTACTCGTACCTAGATACTGCTTTTTATGGCGGAGAGCGAGGGATTCATTCGCCCCTTCCTGGGGCTCCCCCTTTCAGGGCAGCGCTAACGCGCTATGCAAAATGCCTTCCTGGCATTTTGTCGAACCGGCTTAATATAATCGAGAGTTCAAATCCCTCGCTTAGTCTCACCAGTCTTTTTCCTAGTACCTAGCTACTCGTACCTAGCTACTGCATTTATGGCGGAGAGCGAGGGATTCGAACCCTCGATAGGGATTAACCTATACACCCTTAGCAGGGGCGCGCCTTCAGCCACTCGGCCAGCTCTCCAATTTTAAAAACTTTATAGTACTTTGGCTTTTCTTCTCAAATCGCCCCTACTAAGGGTAACCTGTTTTTACGACGGGTAAACCACCCGTCGGGAGCGCGCGTTATTTACTTGCTACGCTCGTAAACCCCTTCGGGGTCATCGTCGCAGGCTCCGACGCTCTTCGCAACTTAGTTGCTCGTCAGCCACTCGGCCAGCTCTCCAAAACTTACTTAATTGATATAAACCCGGGTTTGATATCCCGTTCTCCATACCGGGCGCTAGAATAGCAAAATGTCAGACATAAAAAAATGCCCATGGCCTTTTATTTTAAGGTTACATGGACATTTCTTTATCTGAGAAGGTTTCAGACAGTTAATACGGAAAAATTATTCGTTACCTATTGCATCGGATCCGTTTTCTTTCTGGATTCTGTCATATATTTCTTCACGATGGACAGCAACTTCTTTAGGAGCATTGACACCAATTCGGACCTGATTGCCCTTAACACCCAGTACAGTTACTGTAACCTCATCACCGATCATGAGGGTCTCACCCACACGTCGCGTTAAAATCAACATTGCATATCTCCTTGCATCACTCAATCACCAATTTCTACAGTGTAAAATACATATTCCCATTAGCCTTTTATATCGACATTTATCAGGAAAACTGTAGTACCTATTTTCTTTTATTATCTTTATAACTATAGTATTGATTATAATAGTTTTTTGACCACTAATATATAATACTGTTTATTTATTATTCACATCCACTAAACATCTTGTGTTTTATCCAGCTCAAACGCCTCATGTAGGGCCCTGACACCCAGTTCGAGGTACTTTTCATCGACTACCACTGAAATCTTGATTTCAGAGGTAGATATCATTCGAATATTGATGCCTTCATCAGCCAATGCTTTAAACATGGTACTGGCGATTCCGGCATGTGAGCGCATACCCACTCCTACCAATGATATTTTGATGATCTTGTTGTCACCCACCACTTCGCGAGCACCCAGCTCTTTGGCAGTTTCGTTCAGGACGAACGTGGCATTATCGTAGTCGTTACGATGCACGGTGAAGGTAAAGTCGGTACTCGAATCCTCAGCAATATTCTGGATGATCATGTCGACTTCGATATTGGCATTCGCTATTGGCCCCAATATTTTGGATGCCACACCTGGCTGATCAGGTACCCCCACGATGGTGAGCTTGGCCTCATCGCGATTGAAAGCGATACCGGATATTACTGCTTGCTCCATTCCTTCATCCTCTAGTGTAATCAGTGTGCCTTCGCCGTCTTCAAAAGATGACAAAACGCGCAAGGGAACATTATATTTACCTGCAAATTCAACTGCACGTATTTGTAATACCTTGGACCCCAGGCTGGCCATTTCCAGCATTTCCTCAAACGTTATCCTTTCCAGACGTCGGGCTTTAGGCACTACTCTGGGGTCGGTGGTGTATACACCATCCACATCAGTATAAATCTGGCATTCGTCGGCTTTTAGCGCTGCGGCCAATGCAACTGCAGTGGTATCAGAACCGCCACGACCCAGTGTTGTAATGTTGCCATATTCATCCACTCCCTGAAATCCGGCGACCACAACAACTCTTCCCAGCTTCAGGTCTTCGTGGATTCGTGCGGCATCTATATCTTTAATGCGGGCTTTATTATGCGCACTGTCGGTTAAAATATGGACTTGTGAGCCGGTATAGGAACGCGCCGGGCAACCCATTTTTTCCAGTGCCATGCTCAAGAGCGCTATGGTAACTTGCTCACCCGTTGAGAGTAATACATCCAGCTCACGTGGAGCAGGATTTTCAGAAACCTGTCGTGACAGCTCGACCAGACGGTTGGTTTCTCCACTCATGGCTGATACCACCACGATGATATCATTGCCAGCTTCACGTGCGATTTTTACTTTTTTGGCAACATTTTCAATACGTTCGACACTGCCGACCGATGTTCCGCCATATTTTTGGACAAATAATGCCATTGTTGCCTGATTCCAGCCGTCAAAAACCGACGATTAAACACTAAAATGGGCCTTAAATAAAGAATTATGGCTATTTTATTGCTATTTTAGGTGAATATAGGTAAATCACACATTTGAGATAATGTTTAAAGCCAGTGATTTAGGCTATATCGGCTTAGCCTAGTTGCTCATTGACCCATGCAGGGACATCAGCCAAAGCCTTATCCAATCCGGATGGATCATTTCCACCCGCTTGAGCCATGTCCGGGCGACCGCCACCCTTGCCGCCCACTTGCTGGGCAACGGTATTAACCAGATCTCCCGCTTTGATATTGCCAATCTGGTCTTTGGTCACACCGGCTATCAAGCTGACTTTATCGTCCTTAACGGTAGCCAAGACAATAGCCGCTGAGCCCAGCTTGTTTTTAAGTTGATCAACTGTATCGCGCAGGGATTTGGGATCGACGCCATCCAGGCGTGCTGCCAGTACTTTGATGCCAGCTACATCTACAGCAGATTCACTGAGTTCACTACCTGCAGAACTGGCCAATTTGGCTTTTAGCTGTTCCAGTTCTTTTTCCAGTTTACGGTTTTTATCCAGAACTTGTTGCACTTTGTTGGCGCTGTCTTCCTGGGTGCCTTTCAGCATTTGAGCAATGTTGCGTAAATGACTTTCGGTATTTTCTACATATTCCAGAGCGGCCTGTCCCGTGAGAGCTTCTATTCGGCGTACACCCGAGGCAATACCCGCTTCACTGGTGATTTTGCACAGGCCAATATCCCCTGCACGCTCGACATGTGTGCCACCACATAATTCAGTCGAGAAATCACCCAGACGCAGCATGCGTACTTCGTCGCCGTATTTTTCACCGAACAAGGCCATCGCGCCTTCGGCCACGGCTGTATCGAAGTCAGTTACCTTAGTTTCAGCAACGGCGTTCAGGCGTATTTGTTCATTTACCATGGTCTCTATGGTTTGTAGTTGCTCAGGCGTTACCGCTTCAAAATGCGAAAAGTCAAAACGTAAACGTTCCGCATCCACCAAAGAACCTTTTTGTGACACATGCTCTCCCAGTACCTTTCTAAGTGCTGCGTGCAATAGATGAGTTGCAGAGTGATTGAGCGCGGTTGCTTGCCGTTTGGATTTATCGACATGCGCTGCGAGTTTTTCACCCACACGAATATCACCTTTTTCTACGACACCCATATGGGTAAATACTCCGCTCGCTTGTTTTTGAGTATCTTGAACTCGGAAAGTAAAACTGCTGCTTTCAAGTGTTCCGCTATCGCCTGCCTGACCGCCTGACTCTGCATAAAAAGGCGTTTTATCCGTAACGATCATACCCTGATCGCCGGATGATAATACGTCAGCAATTTCACCATTATTAATGAGTGTGGTGACTTGAACCTGATCTTCCAGGTGGTCATAGCCGGTAAAATCAGTTGTGCCTTGCAGGTCAATTTCGCTGTTGTAATCCACACCGAAAGCGCTGGCTGAACGTCCCATACTACGTTGTTGCTCCATGGCTTGTTCGTAACCTGCCATATCGAGTGTCAGATCTTTTTCTCGCGCAATATCTGCCGTGAGATCAACAGGAAAACCATAGGTATCGTATAAACGGAAAACAGTTTCACCGGGAATCTCGCTACCTTGCATGTCTTTAATATCAGCTTCGAGAATCTTCATGCCTTGCTCTAGCGTTTCAGAAAACTTTTCTTCTTCCATACGCAAAACACGTTTCACCTGATCTTGCGCTTTGACCAGCTCCGGATAGGCATCACCCATTTCGGCTACCAATGCGTCAACTAACAGATAGAAGAAGGTTTGCTTTTGCCCTAATTGATATCCATGGCGAACTGCCCGACGAATAATACGACGCAGTACATAACCACGACCTTCATTGGAAGGCAGTACTTCATCGGTAATCAGAAAGGCGCAGGCGCGTATATGGTCGGCGATGACTTTTAATGAGTTATCGTTCAAGTCATCGCAAGCAGTTGCTTTGGCTGCCGCCTTGATGAGATGTTGAAACAGGTCAATATCGTAGTTGCTGTGACCATTTTGCAGGATAGCCGCCAGTCTTTCCAAACCCATGCCGGTATCGACAGAAGGTTTCGGCAAGGGCTCCATGCGTCCTTCGCTGTCACGGTTATATTGCATGAACACCAGATTCCAGATCTCTATATAACGGTCACCATCTTCATCGGCAGTGCCGGGTGGGCCACCGAAAATAGAGTCCCCATGATCATAGAATATTTCTGAACAGGGTCCACAAGGGCCGGTATCACCCATGGACCAAAAGTTATCGCTTTCATATTGCTTGCCACCGGGCTTATCGCCAATTCGACTAAAGCGTGATGGGTCAACTTTGATTTCTTTGAGCCAGATGTCAGCCGCTTCTTCATCGTCGATGTAGATAGTGATCCATAATTTTTCTGGTGGTAGCTTGACGACTTCGGTTAAAAACGTCCATGCGTATTGAATCGCTTCGCGCTTGAAATAATCGCCAAAACTGAAGTTACCCAACATTTCAAAAAAGGTATGGTGACGAGCAGTATAGCCTACGTTTTCCAGGTCATTATGCTTGCCACCTGCACGTACACAGCGCTGCGAAGAACTGGCACGAGTATAGGAACGTTTATCTCGCCCAAGAAAAACATCCTTGAACTGCACCATACCTGCATTAGTGAATAGCAACGTGGGATCATTAGCAGGCACCAGTGGACTGCTCTGCACAACTTCATGTTGCTGCTGTGCAAAATAATCCAGGAATAATTTTCGTATTTCTGCGCTGCTGATCATTGTTCGCTTATTTCCCGTTTAACCTGATTCTCTAAAAATAATTAAAACGATAGGAATCTCAGATTAATTTGTCACTGCAAGGTGCGTAGCTTAGGGCAATCTATAACTCTGAACCTACAATGACATCATGTTGATTGAATCTGAGATCTCTTTGTTTTTCATCTGAAACCTTATATGGATTGGCATTTTACCTGCACAAGTGCGGAAACAGAAGATAAATGTCACTAATTCCATTGATAGGCCTATGCAGCCGTATTCATAAGGCAGGAGCAAGCAGGCCTTTCACTCATCTGTCGAGATGCATGACTCGATTTGTTCCTGGGTAAATCCACGGTAATCCAGGAAACGTGTTTGTCGGTTTTTTTCCTCCCAGGTATCCGCGATCTGCCCCTTGAATTTCTTCTGGTGAACCTCGGCGATACGCTCTAACCAGTCAACCTCAGCCAATTCCAGGCCCTCATGAATCAACTCGGCATCGACGCCTTTTTCCTTCAATTCCAGGCGAATACGTTTAGGCCCATACCCTTTACTGGCACGAAAACGCGTATAATGCTCGGTAAAACGAGCATCACTTTGATAGTCATTTTCTATGAGTTTATCCAGTACAACATCTGCATCCTCACGGTCTATACCTTTCTTATGAAGCTTTAACCTGATTTCCTGACAGGTATACTCTCGCCTGCTCAACAAGCCCGTAGCAATTTTCCAGGCTTCTTTTTGCTCTTCAGTCATTATCTTTCCTATTCCCACATCTACGATATTGATATTAGAAGATTTTCCACTCTGCTACTATTAATATATAAAGCCAAATAGCGTACAATACGGTAAATAATAATTAACATAACTATGTTTTGCCATACACTATGAATCGCTCCAGCATTATCAAGTTGCTAACACCATGAATAATACCGTCTATCTGGACCCTAACAGTAATTTCATACTCAGCTCATCGGATGCTCAGCTGATTATCGACAATATGGAAGATACGATCTACCGAGTGGACAGCCAGGGGTATCTAAATTATGCCAGTCAGGCTGCAGAGGATTTAACCGGGTATTCTCTGGATGAGTTAATAGGGCTGAAGGTGACAGATTTATATATGCACCCCGAGAAGCGTGTAGAATTTTTACATTTACTCACCGAATCTGATGGTTACTTGAATAACTTTGAAGTCGAGTTAAAACACAAGCAGGGTCACAGTGTCTGGGTCTTGATTAATGTACGCATGGTTCATGATGAACGCGATCACTTACTCGGCATTGAAGGTTTAATTCGCAATATAACCCGGTACAAATTGGCCGAAGCTGCACTGAATGAAGAGCGGGAAAAAGCCCGTGTAACGTTACATTCTATAGCAGACGGTGTTATCACCACTGATATCAGCGGGCGCATCGATTATATCAACTCTATGGCTTCGACCATTACCGGCTGGTCACTGGAAGACGCCATGGGTAAAGAGATCCAGGACGTTTTCAGCCCCCTGTCAGATGATGGCGATGAAGACATTACTCACCCCGTGCTTGCTTGCCTCGAGTTGGGTGAAAGCATCACGGTACCCTTGATTCGCTTGCTAACCCGAAATGATAAATGTGAGTTCGCCATCAGGGAATCAGCCTCCCCTATTCGGGACAGCAATAATCAGATGATAGGCGCTGTACTGGTGTTTCATGATGTAACCAAAATCAGAGCCATGTCCAAACAATTATCCTATCAAGCGATGCATGACTCACATACCGGTCTGATTAATCGGCGTGAGTTCGAAAAAAGATTATCACTAGCCATCCAACAAGCGCATCAATTAGATACTGACCACGTCCTTTGCTACCTCGATCTTGATCAGTTCAAAATTGTTAATGACACCTGCGGTCATATTGCAGGAGATGCGCTGTTAAAACGCGTCGCCAGCACCATCCAAACCATGGTACGCGAACATGATACTTTTGCCCGACTCGGCGGAGATGAGTTCGGCATTCTTCTTAAAGACTGCCCACTCGATCAAGGCTGCAGAATCGCTGAGAATATCCGCAACTCAGTGAATAATTTCAGGTTTTCCTGGGATAATAAAGTATTTGAAATTGGCGTTAGTATTGGCTTGGTTTACCTCGACAATCAATCACAAGGCGTTACTGAAGTGCTGAGCATGGCAGATGCAGCCTGCTTCCTTGCCAAGGATAATGGTCGTAATCGCATCCATGTATTCCAATTGGATGATGAAGCCATTAATAAACAACACAAAGAAATGCATTGGTCTTATAAAATCAAACAAGCGCTGGAACAAAACGAACTCATTTTGTACCAACAGCAAGTCAAATGCATCAATAAATCAGACGCAGATTTTCCATGCTACACCGAGATTCTGGTGCGCATGCAGCAAAATGGCAAAACCATTCTCCCTATGGCATTTATACCTGCCGCAGAACGCTATAATCAGATGCTGCAAATTGACCGCTGGGTTATCAAACATTTTTTTGCGAAGATCAATAAACTTCCCTGCCAAAATAAAACTAAACAATTATTTGCCATTAATCTATCGGGAGCCTCCATTACCGACAAAGACTTTCTGGCTTACATTATCTCTGAACTTGAAAATAGCCAAGCTAACCCTGAATGCATTTGTTTTGAAATTACAGAAACAGCCGCTATCTCCAATCTCGACTTCGCCAAACATTTTATGCAAACATTAAAAACGATGGGATGCTACTTTGCACTCGATGATTTCGGTAGTGGATTAAGCTCTTTCAATTATTTGAAGTATCTTCCTGTTGATTTTTTGAAAATTGACGGCAGCTTTATCAGCGAAATAGCCAACGACCCTGTTAGTCAGGCGATGGTTGAATCGATCAATAAAGTGGGACATGTGATGGGGCTTAAAACTATAGCAGAATACGCTAATGACCAAGCTGTCATTCATAAGCTTAGTGAAATTGGCGTCGATTATGTTCAAGGCTTTTCCATTGCCAAGCCCGAACCCTGGCTGTCTGATACTACTGAATAACGATAGAGAACCATAATATAAAACAAACGCTTCTTGCGCCTGTTTTATATCATGGATTATTGCTCTCAATCATTTGCGCTTATCATACTGAGATATTTTTACGTCTGCACTACGCTTCGACTTCTTCACCTTTGTCTTGCTCAGGCGCAACATTTTTTTCTCCTGTCAGCAATTTCGCTCTTATCTTGCCTTCGATCTCATCGGCAATGTCCGGATTATCTTTCAGGAAGTTACGCACGTTGTCCTTACCCTGGCCGATACGATCACCATTATAGCTATACCAGGCACCGGCTTTTTCAACAAATTCATGCTTAACTCCTAAAGAAATCAATTCAGCTTCTCTTGAAATACCTTCTCCATATAAAATTTCAAATTCAGCTTGCTTGAACGGTGGCGCTACTTTATTTTTCACCACTTTAACACGCGTTTCATTGCCGAGAATTTCATCACCTTTCTTGATGGCTCCAGTACGACGTATATCCAGACGTACCGATGAATAGAACTTAAGTGCATTACCGCCCGTTGTCGTTTCAGGGCTACCAAACATAACGCCGATTTTCATACGAATTTGATTAATAAAAATGACCAGCGTATTTGAACGTTTAATATTAGCCGTCAGTTTTCGTAAAGCCTGAGACATAAGGCGCGCTTGAAGGCCCACATGGTGATCACCCATGTCTCCCTCGATTTCAGCTTTAGGCGTCAACGCTGCCACTGAGTCAATAACAACGATATCAACAGCGCTTGATCGTACTAGCATGTCGGTAATTTCAAGCGCCTGTTCACCGGTATCCGGCTGTGAGACCAGCAAGTCATCGACATCAACGCCAAGCTTTCCAGCATAAAGCGGGTCTAGTGCATGCTCTGCATCCACGAATGCAGCTGTGCCGCCCAGTTTTTGTGCCTCGGCAATCACCTGTAACGTCAGGGTTGTTTTACCAGACGATTCAGGCCCATAGATTTCTACGACACGGCCCTTGGGCAGCCCGCCAACACCAAGCGCAATATCCAGACTAAGTGATCCGGTGGAGATCGCCTCAATGTCTCGCCGAGCACCGGCATCACCCATGCGCATGACAGAACCTTTACCAAATTGCTTTTCTATCTGACCTAACGCAGCGCCAAGGGCCTTTTTTTTGTTTTCGTCCATTGCTCTCTCCAAAGTTTGATCGAAATTTTATGTTCGCCTGCTCATCAACCGATGACAGTATGATACGAACCTTAGCCTATACATTTTTAGATGTCAATATTTTTTATCACCTATGTATTTTTTATCATGTATCTATGTTTTATGAGAAAAATCATCTATAATCCTTTATAATTAAACAAGTTTTCAATGGGAGCATAATATGGCGCAAGCCGACAATAACCCAAAAAGTATAAAGTGGATAACGCGCCAACGCCTTCAGTACATCGAACTCATGGCTTTTTATACTGGTGTCATCACCCGCAGTGACATTGCCCGCACCTTCGGTATTTCAGATGCAGCAGCAACCAAAGATTTGAAGCTGTATGGCCAGCTAGTGCCTGACAACTTGATCTACAAACACAGCGTGTTTGGCTTTGTACCTTCATCTACTTTCAAGGAGGCATTTACCGACTTGTCTCCTGCGGCTGTACTGCCCTTAATCGCTTCAAACATGCCCACTGCCGGGGCTCCTGCTGAAAACAACCCGGTATACGGCGTAACCGTGGAAGGCCTACCCATGCCTTCCAGGCTACCGGACAAGGAGGTGCTGGCACAAATCATACAAGCCATCAAAAACCATAAAAAATTAAAGACACGTTACCACTCTCTTTCTAAAGACAATAAAGAAGAACAAGAAAGAATCATCGAACCGCATTCACTCATCAACAATGGCTTGCGTTGGCACATACGTGCTTATAACGAACAAAGCTTTGATTTTCGTGACTTTGTATTGTCACGCATAGTTGCAGCTACCTGCCTGGATGAAGATGCTGAATCCAACCAGGCATACGACGATGACTGGATGGAAACAGTGACGCTTGAATTGACTCCACACACCCAACTGAGTGAACAGAAACGACAGAACTTACTGATAGATTATGGCGTTGAAAATAATATTATTGAAGTTGAAGTAAGGCGTGCATTACTAGGCTATGTGTTACAACGCTTATCAGTCGATACCACATTGGATCACTCACTTAACCCAAATGCCTATCAGTTGATTCTGGTTAATCGTGAGGAAATAGAACCCTATGCAGGCTGGGCATTTTTGTGATTTTATGCATGGTTTTAACTAAAGCTAGTAATGAGCAAGGCAGCTAAATAACCACAACTGTCATGAGCCAGCACTATCGTGAAGGCTAGCTCTTGATACACATGTCCAGCTCATTACTTCAGCAGGCTTACATCATCCTTTTTTCGAAAGATGGCTTCACGGAGTTTATGCCCTTTGGGTATTAGCAATGACACCGCGTTAAGCCTATAAAATACCACCACTTCAAACAAACAAATCCTGGTCGACTAACCATCCACTAACGACCATGACTGCAATACAGAATACTCAACCCCATTCGCTGTAGACTTTGACTCTACCAATGAAAACTCTTTCACCGGCCACTGTATACGACATGAAAAATCTGGCAAGTCTTGTAGCTTGTATTTACGCGCCAGCGTGACGTGAGGCACATAGGGCTTGTCATCACTATTAAAACCATAATGCGCCAATTCTTTTCCAAGCTGTGATACCAAGGCTGGCAATGCATCTGGCGTTTTTGAACACCCTAACCAGAGCACCTGTGGACGACGAAAACTCCCCGGCTGATTTAATTCCAGCTCAAATGTTTGCGCTTCTACTTTATTGGCGGCGTATAAAAAATCATTTAGTTTTTCTTTTGTTACATTACCGAGAAATATCAGCGTCATATGCAAATTGCTGGCTTTAACCGGTTTACTCTTATCCTGCCAGCTTGCTTTGGTTTGTTGGACAATAGCTTGGCGGATGTGATCAGCGGGCCAGAGTGCAAAAAATAATCGACGTGTTTCAGCCATTGATTTTAATCAATTCGAGAATACCCTTCAGTGAAGCCATCACCGCCTGCTCCCTGACTTGCTCTCGGTCACCGTCAAAACTAAACAGACTGGCTTTCATTTTTGACCCTAAGGCCCAGGCTATCCAAACTGTACCCACTGGTTTTTCTTCACTGCCACCACCGGGTCCCGCAATACCACTAACCGCCACAGAGACATCTGCCTGACTATTTGAAAGCGCTCCTTGCGCCATTTCACGCACGGTTTGTTCACTGACGGCGCCATACTGACGTAAAGTTTCAGCATTTACCCCTAGCATGTCCTGTTTGGATTGATTGGTGTAGGTAACAAAGCCTCGTTCAAACCATTGCGAACTGCCTGACAAGGCTGTTACTTCACAGGCTATCCAGCCACCCGTACATGACTCAGCAGTAGCCAGTTTTAATTTAGCCTGTTGCAGGAGGTTGGCGACCTGCTCCGTTACTTGACGGCACTTGTGGTGAGACAAACCCAAACACTCCCTATGGTTTCAGGACAGCATCTCTGTGATTTTACAACCTGCCTGGTACTTTCCATTTTCCGTTTGATCAACGCGTAAGATTTTTGCCCGGGCATACAGAGGGGGGACCACTGCTTTTTCGGGCTTAACTTTTATCTCCAGCTCATCACCATTGGCCAGGCTTTCGTCCGTGGTCAGCAAAATACCTGTCGCACTCAGGTCTGTGACTGTACCTTCAAAAAAATCACCCTTTCCGTTGATTTTGAAAACTGCTTTGATTTCAACACTCATACGCCTGAAATCACGCTTATCGGAAGAATCTACCATTAAATGACCCCTTGGCTGTGGTTAATTATTGCTATGATCCTGACACTATTGTTCTAATAAATGTACCAGACATCCACTATATCTGAAACTTTAACGGCAGCTAGCGCTGACAATTGAAATATAAATACCTTCCAACTTTGTTATTGTGCAGCTTCTCACCAATAGACCTGAAACGTGTATTTATATAAACTGAATACTTATGAGTAGCGCAGCGAAAAACAACAATCCCCATACGCCTATGATGCAGCAATACCTGCGAATAAAGGCGCAACACCCTGATATTCTAGTGTTTTACAGAATGGGGGATTTCTATGAGCTATTCTTTGATGACGCACGCAAAGCCTCAAGATTACTCGATATAACCCTCACTGCCAGAGGGCAATCAGCGGGAGAACCGATCCCAATGGCAGGCATCCCCTACCATGCTGCGGACGGTTATCTTGCCAAGCTAGTGAAACGTGGTGAATCTGTCGCTATTTGCGAGCAAATTGGCGACCCCGCTACCAGTAAGGGGCCGGTTGAGCGACAAGTGGTTCGCATCATCACACCGGGCACCATTACTGAGGAATCTCTGCTAGAAGAACGGCGTGACAACCTGTTGTGCGCCGTGAATCAATCCAATGATCAATTTGGTATCGCTTCTCTGGATATGACCAATGGCCGGTTTGTCATTTTACAGGTGACCGGGGAAGAAGCACTTTTCAGTGAACTTGAACGCATTCATCCGGCAGAATTGTTAGTCAATGAAGACAGCACCATCGCCACCTCTTTGCGGCAATTTAATGGTTTCAAATATTCACCTCCCTGGAATTTTGAACTTAAAACGGCCACACGTTTGTTAACAGAACAATTTGCTGTACATGATCTCGCCGGCTTTGGTTGTGATGCTTTACCCGTTGCTTTGGGCGCCGCAGGCAGCTTGATCAATTATGCCAGCGAAACCCAGCGAGCCCAATTACCACACATAAAACGATTAACTGTCGAACAGAGAGACCAGGCCGTCATCCTGGATGCCGCTACACGCAGGAACCTTGAACTCGACCGCAGTCTTTCTGACCAACATGATTTCACCCTGGCGGGCATACTGGATCATTGCAGCACCTGCATGGGTAGTCGCTTGATGCGACGCTGGATTAATCGCCCCTTACGAGACCCTGTCGAGCTCAATTTGCGCTTTGACTGCATAGAAGAGTTTCTGTTACAACAAGCCTACATTCCACTGCAACTTTCATTGAAAGGCATTGGCGATATCGAACGCATGCTGACACGTATTATGATGGGGAGCGCCCGCCCTCGTGATTTAGCTGGCCTGCGACAATCACTAACGCTGTTACCCGAATTACACAAGACTTTAGCTGACTTGCAGAGCAAGCTCTCTCAATCCCTCGTCGAACGCATAGGACAACATCCCGATGTTGTTGATCTACTAACCCGCGCAGTGATAGAACAACCTCCCATGCTGATTCGTGATGGCGGTGTCATCGCAGAAGGTTTTGATGCAGAACTGGATGAACTACGCGCTTTAAGTCAACATGCGGATCAATTTTTAATTGATCTCGAAGAAAATGAAAAGAAACGCACTGGCATCAGTACACTTAAGGTCAGCTATAACAGGGTCCATGGCTATTATATAGAAATTTCCAAAGCACAAGCTGCGAAGATACCGGATGATTATATTCGCAGGCAGACACTAAAAAATGTAGAACGGTATATCACCCCTGACCTTAAAGCTTTTGAAGATAAAGTACTGAGTGCAAGAGAAAAAGCACTGGCTCGAGAAAAATACCTGTATGAGACGCTCCTCAAACAATTAGCCGACTCGCACGCCGTACTCTCAGATTGTGCTGCAGGACTGTCTGAACTCGACGTTCTCAGCAACCTGTCGGAGCGAGCGCAAACGCTCAACTATGTGCGCCCGAAACTCAGTACTGACGTAGGTGTACACATAACGGGTGGAAGGCACCCTGTGGTAGAAAAAGTCTCTGAGCAAGCATTTGTCCCTAACGATACCCTGCTGAATGACGAACGTCGCATGCTGATTATCACAGGACCCAACATGGGCGGAAAATCGACCTATATGCGGCAAACAGCCTTGATTACCTTGATGGCCTACATCGGCAGCTTTGTACCGGCTGATAACGCTGTCATTGGGCTTGTTGATCGCATCTTCACCCGCATTGGTGCATCAGATGATTTAGCCAGCGGACGCTCCACCTTTATGGTTGAAATGACAGAAACAGCCAACATCCTCAATAATGCCACGGCCAACAGCCTGGTACTGATGGATGAAATAGGTCGCGGCACCAGTACCTACGATGGTCTTTCACTGGCTTGGGCATGCGCTGAGTATCTGGCTCGGGATATCAGGGCTTTCACCCTTTTTGCTACCCACTACTTTGAACTGACCGATCTGGAAAATTCAAATACCAGCATTGCCAATGTTCATCTTGATGCCATCGAGCATGGAGACAACATTGTTTTTATGCATGCTGTTAAGGATGGGGCTGCAGACCGCAGCTACGGCTTACATGTGGCTGCTCTTGCAGGTGTCCCTGATGACGTCATTGAATTTGCCAAACAGCGCCTGTTTGAGCTTGAGAACTCCCCTACGCATCAGGATCAACAGCAACCCGTGCAACAATATTCTCTTTTCAATCCGCCAGAAAAACACCCCTTTGAAGATCAAATCAACGACATCGACCCGGATTCATTAAGCCCTCGACAAGCGCTCGAACTGATATATCAGCTAAAAAAACAATTTAGCTCTTAAAATCCTTTAAATTCCTAAACTTACGCTGAGCATTCTGCTTAGCTAATTTCTAAAAACCACTAAAGTTTTAGCGGATTAACGCCGATGAAACATGTGCGCACACAGAAATTATCCATTTCCGTGACAACATTCGCGGAAATTACACTCCAGTTAAATTGGTTTTGAGGAAAAGGAAACATCATGAAGTCATTATTTAGCAAAGTCAGCAAGCTGAGCATTAAACAAAAAATGCTGATTGGCTTTGGCGCTATGCTGGTTGTACTGGCAATGATAGCCGCACAGACCATGATCAGTCTGCTCGGCATTAAGGATTCTGTCAAAGAAGTAGTTGAAGAGCACCAGGTCTCTGTCATCACTACTATGAAACTTTCCCAAACCATTGAAAAATCACTATCCGGACTGGGACTCTACTTACTCAGTAAAGAAGAAGTGTATAAAAATAACTTTACTTCAGGTTTAGGCTATGCCGACAAATTAATTGAAAGTTTAAAAGGTCAATCGGTCATAACCTCTAGCGCGGCCAGTACAGCATTAATTAATAGGATTGAGAGTGATTTCAATCAATTCAAATCCTACGAAAAAACACTTCTGGAACTATCAACTGACAACCAAAAGAATTTTCCTGGCATGGACAATTCGACTAAAAACATCAATCCGATCAGCCAGAATATACTACAAAATATTGAAGCGATGATTCAATCCGAAGATTATAGAGATGATCACGAACAAAGCATAAAAATCCTCAATGAACTACAAAACATGAGATACGCATGGTCTCGTATGATGAATGGTATTCGCGCCTATTTAGGTTTCCGTAATACCCCAGCTTTAAGTGAAATTAACAACTATAAAGAAAGTTTTGATACGCAGCTCAATGCATTAATAAGTCATTACAGCAATGTTATGACATTGGAACAAGAAGAGGCCCTAGATAACATTCGCGTCCAGCTTAATAACTTCCCCATCAAACTGGATAAGGTTATTAAACTGCATGGTAGTGATCAATGGAGGCAAGACGCATTCATCATACGCAGTCAGTTAGGCCCCGTTTTGTCGAGACTTAACACCAACCTCAGTCAACTAACGATGAGTCAAACAGAACTCATCACGGAAATCAGTGCTGATTTGGTAGACAATGCGAATAATACCATCGCGTCCATCCTGGTATATGCACTGATTGCCATGTCGGGTATTGCACTCCTCGCCTATTTATTACTCACAGGAATTATTAACCCTATGACCCATGCCGTTTCCACAGGCATCAAGTCAATCAAGAAAGTAATGGAAAACTTTTCATCAGATGATATTCAAACATTTGAAGACAATTTCCAAAAGAACGACGATGCCATTAATAATGTTGAGAAAGCCCTCAACATCATGAGTGACGCACTGGAAAAAACCATCGTACGGGAACAGATGGTAAATGAAGATTTGAAAGGACGGGTAGAAATTATTCATGATGTCGTAAAGCGCGCAGCAGAAGGAGATTTAACGGGGCAAATCATGGTGTTCTCTGGCACTGAACCCATTGACAATCTCGCCAATGACACACAAAGAATGGTTAATAGCCTGAATGAGCTGGTATCTAAAGTACAACGTTCAGGCATACAGGTAAATTCCAGTGCCACAGAAATTGCAGCCACGTCAAAACAACAGGAAGCAACTGTTTCTGAACAAGCTGCCAGTACTAACGAGATCATGGCTACTGTCACCCAAATCTCTGCAACTTCGAAGGAATTGCTCAATACCATGGAAGAGGTCACCAGTGTTGCTGAAAGCACCGCTACCTCTGCCTCACATGGACAGGAGTCTATGACACGCATGGAAAATGCCATGCAAAACATGCGTAAGTCCACTGACAGCATTGCCTCCAAACTGGCCGTTCTTAATGATAAGGCCAGTAATATTAATACTGTGGTCACTACCATTAATAAAGTAGCTGACCAAACCAACCTACTATCATTGAATGCTGCCATCGAGGCAGAAAAAGCCGGTGAATACGGAAAAGGATTCGCAGTGGTTGCTACCGAAATTCGTCGCTTGGCGGATCAGACTGCTGTAGCAACATGGGATATTGAGCAAATGATAAAGGAGATGCAGTCCGCTGTTTCTGCCGGCGTTATGGGTATGGATAAATTCTCTGATGATGTCAGCCGCGGTGTTGATGAAATTGGCCAAATTGGTGGACAGCTTGGTAATATCATTAATGAAGTACAGGAACTCACACCTCGTTTTGAAACCGTCACTGAGGGTATGCAATCGCAATCATTAGGCGGAGAACAAATCAGCGATAGCATGATTCAGCTTAATGAGACCGCACATCAAACGGCAGATTCTTTGCGACAGTCCAATCAATCCATTCAGCAACTAAAAGATGCTGCTAATGGTTTACAAACCGCAGTTTCTATTTTCAAAGTAAGACGAGATGGCTAAGCGACTCTACCTGCTATTCAGTCTGGGCGAAGAAAGATTCGCAGTCACGACCGAGCTGATCACGGAGATCACTCCCCTCGTTGACATGACCAGGGTACCCAAAACAGAGTCTTATGTCTGCGGCTTATTTAAATACCGCGGAGAAACCATTCCCGTTATAGATACCAGCATGATGCTATTCAATAAACCCTATAATAGAAAGATATGCACGCGTATTATTGTACTCTCCCGCCAACATGACGATACCTTTAAGCGAATTGGGATCATTGCAGAAAAAGTCAATAAAACTGAGTCTTTTGATACAGAACAAATCAGCGAACATCCATTAACCCAGACTCCTTACCTTGGAAAAACCTTATCTGATGAACATGGCGAAATCCAATTAATTGATCTCAATAAATTCTTACCTGTTGAGTTCGATGAGCTAAAATCCATGGCGATACATTCGTCATGAATAATAGCGATCTCGATATCAATCAATTCATAAGCATTATTCATTCCGAAACTGGTATCGATAGTTCAACGATGGGTGAATATTCATACATCAGCGCTATCAAAAAATGCATGCAGGAAAGTGGCATTGAAGAACACTCTGAATATCTGCAGCTCATTAAAAGCTCACGTCAAGAAATGTCAAGATTAATAGAAGAAATCATTGTGCCTGAAACCTGGTTTTTTCGTGATGAATTCGCATTCGATGCCCTTATCGCTGAGTTAAATAAAAAGAAAAATAATTTGATGGGCACACCGCTTAGAATACTGAGCCTACCCTCATCAACAGGTGAAGAAGCGTACTCTATCGCCATTAAATTATTTGAGAATAATTATACTTCCGACATGTTTCAAATTGATGCTATCGATATCAGCCAACGAAATATTGATTCTGCCAACCAAGGTAGCTACCGACAGCATTCGTTTAGAAAAAACTTACCGCAACACATCATGGAAAAATATTTCGTACAAAACGAAGACCTGCATTTAATAACAGACAAAGTAAAAGAGGTCGTCAGTTTCAAGCAAGGCAACCTTTTTGATGCTAACAATTTACATGTCACTTCCTATTATGATGCGATTTTTTGTAGGAATTTACTCATATACTTTAACTTACATGAAAAGAAAAAAGCGGTTAATAAACTAAGTGCGGCATTAAAAGATAATGGTATTTTTCTTATTGGTCACTCCGAAACATCCATTATACCAACGGAACACTATAAACCCTGCGGAATTATCCGTTCCTTTGGGTTTATTAAATCTAATCAACCCATTAAACGAAAAAAAACTTCTTTACCAAAGAAATCTGCTTCATTTAATAAATCATCACCTAAGAAAGTAAACTTATCGAAGCCATCGGTAAATAAAAAAATCGCTGCAATCAAGACCGAAAAAACTGTTGTACAGGATGTTATCGTCACTGAATCCATCTCGCTCGAAGAAGCAAAACTATTGGCCGATCGCAACCAATTTACTGATGCGCTTAACATACTCGAAAAATTAGCTAATACCGATCATTCTGCTGATTACTTTACGCTAATGGGTACAATCCATAATACTTTGAATAATACCACTGAAGCTGAAAAAGCCTTCAGAAAAGCTTTATTCCTGGCACCCGAGCATGAAGAAGCTTTAATACATTTGGCTTTGTTACTAGAAAAGAAGGGTGACATTAAAAACAGTCAATTATTGAAGAGAAGAGTCGAAAAACATCACTTAAAGGCCTAATAAGCGCATCAATATGAATAGCAAAGACTCACAAATAAACGATTGCTGGAATCAAATAGGCGTTTGGCGTCAACAGGATGATATTTGCCCTAAACTTGCCACTGTTATTCATTGCCGTAATTGTGAGACTTACATTAATGCTGGTCTGGTTTTATTAGATAGGGAACTTCCGGAAAACTACACTGCCGAAAATACAGAGAGTTACAAAACAACAAAGGCCGATCAGGACAATGCATCATTATCTTGCATTATTTTTAGAATAGAGAGTGAATGGTATGCACTTAAAACAGCTTTATTAGCTGAAATCTGTGAAACCTGTGAAATTCACACAATCCCACATAACAAACAAAAAATATTGTCGGGTGTAGTCAATATACGAGGCGAAATAGAAATATGCATTTCTCTTAAAGAACTTTGCACAAATGTAAGCCATGATAAAAACAGCACTCATCATGCCAGAATGATCATTATTAATTTAGACTCTGGTAAATATGCTTATCATGCTGATGAGGTCATGGGAATATTCAAAATCGATGAAAGCGAAATCAAACAAGCGCCTACATCCATATCCGCTACTGGAACACATTTAATTCAAGGTATGTTTGACTTTAAAGAAACATCCATTGGACTCATTGACCCTGAATTAATGAATAACAAACTCATGGGGATTCTGGCATGAATACGCTGGAGTCTAAAATTGATAGCAACATGTTTCAGTTTTTTGCTAGTGATGCAAAAAACCAAGCACAAGCAATTGCTGATTTTATCAACAACATACTTCTTGACGACGTCGACGATGATCTACTTGAAAAAGCAATCAAAGCGACACAGTCTATTATTAGCGGCACGAAATTATGCCAATTATCACAAATTGCCGAGTTAGCAGGATCAATAGCCCACTCATTACCTCAATTAGGCACTAGTAAAGTTGATAATGAAAATGACACATACAAATCAATACGAAATGCACTTGATATTATTTATGAACTTACAGACACACCTGCTGATGACGTTAACCACTGGTTACTTGCTAATAACGACAACATCATCAGTGTAATAAATTCATTGAAGCAGCGTGACACCGACGCAAATCTAAATAAATCAGAAGATGTCATTAAGACAGAGCCCATCAGGAAACAGAAGAATAAAAACCCACCTTCAAGCACTATTGATATGTCTATGCTGGAGCTTTTTAAAGTAGAGGCAGAGTCGCAGGCTAAATCCATTAACGAAAACTTACTTTCACTGGAAATCGACCCCCAGAATAATAGCATTATAGAACCTTTAATGCGCGCATCACATTCCATCAAAGGTGCTGCTCGTATGATTAATTTCAAGGAGATTGTTGAAGTCGCCCACCGCATGGAAGATTGTTTTGTTAACACGCAAAATGGAAAGATAGAACTTGATAAATCAGCTATAGATTTATTATTATACTGCAACGACATTCTCGAGACAGTTTCCCTCATGCCTGGCGACCAACTCCCTTTATGGCTTGAAGGTAATAATGATAATTTCAACCATAGCTTGCAATTACTCGATAAATTGTCAAACGGCAATGCATATGATATTAACTTACTTACGCCGTTAACTGTCCCGCAATCCACGGCTCAAGTTAATCAAAATGCATCAACGTTAAACCAATCTAATGATGCCGATAGTATATCACTACCACCAGCCTCTACTGACAGCTCGGTTAGAATAAGGTCAGAACGCCTCAACAAAATGCTGGCCGTCTCCAATGAATTAGTCGTTTCCCAACATTGGATTCAAAGTCACTTACATTCTCTACAATTGTTAAAAAAACGACAAACTGAAGTGGCCACCAGCATGCTCAAGCTTCGACAAAAACTTGAAGAGCAAGAAATTTCGGATGAAATATTTTCTGCGGTAGTGGATACTGAAAACCGCATTGAACAATGCAGACAATCGTTACATGAAGACATTAATCATCTTGACGACTATGACAGAAAATCATACGTTCTTGCTACAAGATTAAACCAGGAAGTCATTGCCAGCCGCATGCGTTCATTTGGCGATGGAACACATGGCTTCAAAAGAATGGTAAGAGATGTTTCTCAAGCATTAGGCAAAGAAGTACATCTCGACCTTAATGGGCTTGATACACTTGTCGATAGTGATATTCTGGATAAGATAGAGGCACCTTTAACACACTTGCTTCGTAATGCAATTGATCATGGCATCGAAATGCCCGATGTACGCAAAGACAATGGCAAGCAAACCTTAGGCTGCATTACTGTTTCTGCTTTTCATAATGCTGGACGACTAAATATCACCATTGAAGATGACGGCAAAGGAATTGATGCGGAGATGCTCAAGGAAAAAATCATACATAAAGGCATGGTCAATCAAAAAATGGCCGATAAATTATCAGAATCTGAGTTACTCGATTTTTTATTCCTACCAGGTTTTTCTACACGTGAAGATGTAACAGAATTTTCAGGACGCGGTGTCGGACTGGATGTCGTCCATAATGTTGTCACTGAATTACGAGGGCAAATTAAAAGCACCAGTAAGCCAGGTTATGGTTTAACCGTACAATTACAACTACCTTTAACACTATCCGTGCTACACAGCCTGTTGACAGACATTGGCAATGAATACTATGCGTTTCCCCTGGCTCGCATTCACACTGTCATCAAACAGCATGCCAGCGCAATATATACACTTGAAAACAAACAGCTAATTAAATTCAACAATCAAGACATCAGCTTGATTAATGGCCGCACCATTCTTGAAAGTACTTTTACAGAACCTAGCACTAGTGAACTATTAAATATCATTATTCTAAATGAACGAGGCGAATACTACGCTATTGTTGTCGATGAAATCATTGGTGAAGTTAATCTTGCGCTACATACTATCGATACTCGTTTGGGTAAAATTAAAGATATCAGTGCAGCGGCGATTGCGGATGATGGAAAACCGGTCTTTGTCCTCGATAT
>Ga0316205_10001943_pt1 | contig 23383 bp, 23 predicted proteins | sample 3monthpyrite_MG_FD_204941 | JGI IMG/M metagenome (GOLD analysis project Ga0316205, IMG submission 204941) | Microbial mat bacterial communities from mineral coupon in-situ incubated in ocean water Damariscotta River, Maine, United States -... | ecosystem: Environmental > Aquatic > Marine >... | reverse complement strand
GCTTTAGCTGGTTGCCCAGATGCTGATCGCGATGGTGTAACTGATGCTAGTGACAACTGTCCTAACGAAGCTGGTCCTGCTGCCAACAATGGTTGCCCTTGGCCAGATACTGACGGTGATGGTGTTTTAGACAAAGACGATCAATGTCCTAACGAAGCCGGAACAGCTGCAAATAATGGTTGTCCTGAAATAGTAGTGCCTACGGCTGAAGTTCAAAAACAATTAACAGAATATGCAAGAACAATTAACTTTAATACTGGAAAATCTTCATTTAAGTCTGGTACTGAACCAACCTTAGAAGCAATTACTGCAATATTAAAAGAATACCCTAAAGCAAACTTTACTATTGAAGGTCATACTGACAGTACTGGTAGCGATGCTTTAAACCAAAGATTATCTGATGCTAGAGCTCATGCCGTTATGGATTTCTTAGTAAATAACGGAATCTCAGCTGCAAGATTATCTGCAAAAGGATATGGAGAAACTATGCCTATAGATTCTAACAAAACTAGAGCTGGTAGAGCTGCAAATAGACGTGTTGAGGTGAAACTTGCTGACATGTAATAACAAAATATAATTAAATTATATATAAAAACGCTTCGATATATCGAAGCGTTTTTTATTTTTATACAATGTCCAGTTTCATTAATGATGTTATAAAAGACCTTGAAAATAAAAAGGTTAATTTATCTAAAGTAAAATTTATACTTCCCAGTAAACGTGCAGGTGTGTTTTTTAAAAGCGAAATAGCTTCCAATACATCTAAAACAATTTTTGCGCCATCAATAAGCAGTATTGAAGAGTTTATCGAGGAGCTTTCCCAACTAAAAAAAATACCTAATACCGAACTTCTTTTTGAGTTTTATAACATTTATAGGGCTCAAACTCCAAAAGAACAAACAGAACCTTTTGAGAGTTTTTCAAAATGGGCTCAAATACTACTTCAGGATTTTAACGAAATTGACCGCTACTTAATTAATCCTAAAACTATTTTCGGCTACTTAAGTGCTATAAAAGAAATTAATCATTGGTCGTTAGAGAAAACCCAAACGCCTTTAATTAAAAACTATTTAATCTTTTGGAAACGATTATTTACATATTACTCATGTCTTTCCGATGAACTTATTAAAAAAGACAAAGGATATCAAGGCTTAATTTATAGAGAAGCGGTTGAAAACTTAGAAGAATACATGCAAGTTAATCCTAATACACAGCACATTTTTATTGGGTTTAATGCCTTAAATAATTCTGAGAGCGTTATAATTCAAGGGCTTCTTCAAGCTGGTTTAGCTAGTATTTATTGGGATATTGATGAAATCTTTTTAAGTAATGTGAATCATGAGGCTGGCTATTTTATTAGACAACATAAAAAAAGCTGGTCGTATTTTAAAAATCATTCCATAAATTGGGCACATAATCATTATGAGGAAAATAAAAAAATCTCGGTAATTGGTATTCCTAAAAATGTTGGGCAAGCAAAATATGTTGGAGAATTGCTTTCAAGATTGAAATCGGATAAAGGCAACCTTAACAACACAGCTGTAGTTTTAGGAGATGAAACACTATTGCTTCCTGTTTTAAATTCATTGCCCAACTCTGTTGATGCATTAAATATTACCATGGGATTTCCATTAAAATCTATTCCATTAGCTTCATTGTTTGATCAGTTATTTTTATTGCATAAAGAAGTTGGTATTTCTTATTACCATAAGGATGTTATCGCTATAATTTCTCATCCATATATTAGACCATTATTTATAGACAAAGATGAAGATTTTGGGCAATTCATTATAAATACGGTTCACAAAAACAATTTGGTTTTTTTGAGCCTTAAAGACCTTACTAAACTTGCTCCAAAATGTGAAGTGCTATTACATTTACTATTTAAAAATTGGAGCAACAATGCCTCATTGGCTCTACAAAACAGTTTAACGCTTATACTTAAAATTAAAGAGGCGTTATCTAATAACAAGGATAAAAACATTCTTGCCTTAGAATATCTTTATAGGTTTAATGAGGTTTTCAATTCCATAAATCGCCTCAATTCAAAATACCTCTATATAGATACAATAAGCTCATTGTACAGTATTTATAATGAGTTGTTGGCTAACGAAACTTTAGATTTCAAAGGAGAGCCCTTAAAAGGATTACAAATAATGGGCATGTTGGAGTCTAGGGTTTTAGATTTTGAAACCGTTATAATAACCTCAGTCAACGAAGGTGTGTTGCCTGCTGGGAAAAGTAATAATTCTTTTATTCCTTATGATGTGAAATTAGAAAACAACCTGCCTACGTATAAAGAAAAAGACGCCGTTTATACATATCATTTTTATCGATTAATACAGCGAGCAAAAAATGTGCATATTATTTATAATACTGAGCCAGATGTTATTAATGGTGGCGAAAAAAGCAGATTCATTACACAATTAGACGTTGAAAATATTCATGATATTCAACATAAAGTTGTGACTCCTGTAACACCAAAAATAACTAAAACACTAAACTCCATTTCTAAAACAGACGAGGTTCTTGTTGCTTTAAAAGCCCAGTCAAAAAAAGGTCTTTCACCTTCGTCTTTAACAAATTACATTAGAAATCCGTTAGATTTTTATTATCAAAAAATACTGGGAATTAAAGACTTTAATGATGTTGAAGAAACTGTAGCTGTAAATACACTGGGAACTGTTGTCCATAACGCTCTCGAAGATCTTTATAAGCCCTTAGAAGGTGTTTTGCTATATACCGATTTGGTGAAGAATTTGAAAGGGAAAATTGAAGGTAGAATTTTACATCACTTTAAAGCCATATATAAAGAAGGAGATATTACCAAAGGCAAAAACTTAATAATTTTTGAAATTGCCAAACGATATGTGTTCAATTTTTTAAACAAAGAATTAAAAGATTTAGAACAAGGCAATATTATTAAAATCCTTGAAATTGAAGCCGATTTAAAAGTCCCGATCAACATTGAGGAATTGGATTTTCCTATTATACTAAAAGGAAAAGTCGATCGTGTGGATGAGTATAATGGCGTGTTGCGAATTATAGATTATAAAACAGGGAAAGTGGAACAAGGAAACGTCGAGTTGGTAAACTGGGATGATATTTCCACAGATTATAAAAAGTACAGCAAAAGCTTTCAAATACTTATGTATGCCTTCATGATGAACAGTAGAACTCCTTTTAATAGAAATATTGAAGCTGGCATTATTTCGTTCAAAAACCTAAATGCTGGCTTTTTAAAATTCGGTAAAAAAGAGGCTGTTAATAGTAGAAAAAAAGACACCAATATAAATGCGCAAACTCTAGAAAGTTTTGAGGCTGAGCTTAAAAAGCTCATCCTGGAAATCTATAATCCTAGCATTCCTTTCATTGAAAAAGAGACAGAATAATGAAAGTTATAAGCAACTTTATTCTTAAGCGAAATGGTAAAAAATCCATCTTAATTGATGCTTTTTATTCTCAGGACAAAACAAATCAACCCATTGTTGTTTTTTGTCATGGCTATAAAGGATTTAAAGATTGGGGAGCATGGAATTTAATGGCAAAAGAAATTGCTAAAGCTGGATTCTGCTTTGTAAAATTCAATTTTTCTCATAATGGAGGAACCATCGAAAACCCTATTGACTTTCCCGATTTGGAAGCCTTTGGGCAAAATAATTATTCTAAAGAGTTGGGCGATTTAGATGATGTCATTGATTGGTCTGTAAATTATTTTAGCAATAAACCGATGATAGACATAAACACCATCTGTCTTATTGGGCATAGTCGTGGTGGTGGCATTTGTATATTAAAAGGCTCCAAAGATAAACGGATTACTAAACTAATAACCCTTGCAAGTATAAGCAATTTTGAAAAACGCACAGCCACTATTGGCAATTTAAAAGATTGGAAAGAAAACGGTGTAACCTATATTTTAAATGGCAGAACCAAGCAACAAATGCCACATTACTACCAATTTTATGAAGATTTTATAACTAACAAAGATCGCTTGAATATAGAGGCTGCTGAAAAAAGCTTAACCATACCACATCTCATTATTCATGGAAACAATGACACTTCGGTTTTAATAAAAGAAGCAGAAGAATTGTACCAATGGAACCCTGTTAGTGAATTAAAAATTATTGAAGGTTCAAATCATGTGTTTGATACTTCTCATCCTTGGGAAAAAGACAGCTTGTCAGAAGATTTACAAAAGGTTGTAGATGTTTCTATTACATTCTTAAAAAAATAGTGGAGAAGATGGGATTCGAACCCACGACCTCTTGACTGCCAGTCTCCATTTATTATTTATCCTATTATATCATATACTTTCTTTTGTTTGATTTTCAGGGTTTTATGTGTTTTTAATATTGTTCTTGTTTGCCTTTTTCTTCATTTGTTTTAATAAAAGTTGAACCTATGTTGAACCTATAACTAGATTCTTAATTTTTTAATTACAATATTTTTTAATTTCCTCATAAGCCTCCACTTTCCCTAATTCTCCTGCTCTTGATAAGTCTGTGCATCCTTTTTTTATCTTATTTAATTTGATATTCGCTAATCCTTTGAAATAATAAGAATTACCACTAGGTCTAATATTTATTGCCTTTTGCATAGCTGATATACTCTTCTTATAATTACCAAGTTTATATTCCACTTCTCCTTTTGTATCCCATATGTAATCTCTTTTGGAGTTTAGTTTCAATGCTTTGTTGATAATTGGACTCGCTTCTTTAGCGTTACCAAGTAGCAATAACGAATAAGCTTTATTATTATAAACAGAAGCCATATCACCATACACATTTTTATGATTATCTATAACTATATCTAAATCAGAAATTGAACCATAATAATCCTTTAAATTACTTTTCGCATTTGCTCTATACACTAAAAAAGAAGGTGGAATTTTACTTGACACTTCAGCCATTTTAGTAATATCCAAAATTGCTTGACTATAATTTTCTAAATTAAAGTTTGCCATACCCCTTAGACCATAGAATCTATGATTTTCATCACTCCTTACTACACTATCAATCATAGATATAGTTTCGACATACTTTTCTTCATCTAAAAGTTGATTGATTTTTTGAGCATTTGTTTTAGAAAGTTTATTAGAACCAGATTTCTTTATAGCTTCTGCTCTACCATTTTCAATATCAATTATTACTTTTTTAATATTTGGGTCTTTAGTAATTCTATATGCTCGTTTTAAATGAGGTAATGCTTCTAAAGACTTATTCAAACCAAGAAGTGCTTGTCCAGCTAAAATCATAAATTCTTCATCATTACTTCTAATAGATAGACCCTTTAATGCAATATCCAAACTGGCTTGATATTCCTCGTTTTTATAAAACTCTAAAGCTTTACCTTTAGATTCACGCAAAATTAAAGCCAATTTGATTGCATTGCTATAATCAACATTATCCATTTTGTCTATAAATTTTGCCCTTGATGTTTTAAACCTTTTACTATTACTAGAACCAGACTTTTGAGCCTCTAATCCCATAAGAAACCCTCTGTTATAACCATTAGTATAGCTTTCATTAGACTCTCCTATTTTAGGAAGTGGAGGAATAGGAGGGTTTGGAGCAATACATCCAACACCCTGGTCTTGACAATAACCGTTTTTAAATCCTTTTTTAAATCCATCTGAATAATTCGTTTGTGAAAATGCAAATATGCTTATTAGCATAAATATTAATGAAAATTGCTTTGTTCTATTCATATTCGGTTATTTAGGGGTTCATTTATTACCAATAATGGTCATTAAAAGTTTCAATGAATTCTATTGTATGTTTAAAATCTTCTCTATCAACATATACTTCTAATTTATCATCCTTCAAAAAGAACACATTTAAATGATATTCATTATCATTTGGGTCATAATCAAGGTAGTCAATTAAGAAGGTCACATAATCTTCTGTTCCTAATTTCTCATTCTTTTTTAGCCATTGTTTAACTTTTTGAGGTTCATTCTTAATCCTATCATAAATAGCCATTTCTTGTTTAAAGTACTTTTCATTTCTATGTAGTTTAGTTAAAACGTCTAAACTCTCATAGACATCAATAAATTTTTCATCAGATGTTGGGTTACCAATATTATTAGGCAGTCTAACTATACTATCATCAATTTCATATAAATGTTTAGAATCATTAATCCTTTTGATTTGCACATAAAGTGTTTCATTTTTTAAAAGCCACCATTCAATTTTTGGGATATGATAGATATTATCAATTATTAGCCCAAGCAATTGTTTATAAGCTTCTATAATCACAAATCTTCATTATAAGCTTTTTCAACACCAGTTTTAAAGGAAGACCCAATATAAATCAAGAAAATACTATAGATAATTGTTAATATTTTAAGCTTTATTGAATATCCACCAAATGAGCTCCATATATAATACAATTGAAGTATTGCAAAAACAATACTTGAAATTTTAACTACCCAAAAAGTAAAATTAACATTAGGAGATACCCTTACTAGATACTTCATTAAAAACAACACAAATCCCATAAACAAGCCCAATATTGAAACACCAATAAAAATAATAGCTATTACCATCCAAAACATGCTCAAATTATCAAGAATAAAAAATAGTTTAGTAAAAATCCAGTAAATCAGATTGATGATAATTGGACATATAATTAAGATTAAAAAGTTCTTCAATAAATTCATGCTTTAAAATATTAATATGATAAGATTTAAATCAATCAAATATACTATTTTATCATTTATGATAACCAACTAGTTATCATATAACACAACTTTGTTTGTTAGTCAACTACAATGACAGACAAGCAAAAACTACAAATAGAAGTTGGTAAAAGGATTAAATTCCTAAGAGAGTCCAAAGGCATATCTCAACAAGATATTGCGGGTCTATGTAATATTGAAAAATCTAATTTTAGCCGTTTAGAAGCTGGCGGAACTAATCCTACAATCTACACTTTAAGTAAAATAGCAGAGCACTTAAATGTTCCTCTTAAAGAATTAGTTGATATTGAAATTAGTGATTAAACGCTATTAATAATAATCTTAATTATTTATCATTTTATTAATTAATAGATTTTAAGGCTTATTTGAATACGTTTACATTTCTCCTTCATCCACAAAACTATAATATCCTTTGCTTGATAGTATAATGTGGTCTAATACAACAACATCTAAATAATTACCTGCTTCCTTTAATTTCTTTGTCAGCTTTTTATCCATTTCACTTGGCTTTATATTACCACTAGGATGATTATGTGCCAATATAATATTAGATGCATTACACTTGAGAGCAACACTAAAAACTAATTTAGCATCCACAAAAGTTCCTGAAACCCCACCTTTAGATAATGGATATATGCCAAGCACCTGATTATTTCTATTGAGCAAAAGTACCTTAAACTCTTCTTGTAACTCAATTAAATGTTTTGACCAACAAGAAAGTAACAATTCATAAGAATCTTTACTATTATTAATTCTCATCTTATCTCCAGCTCCAGTAGAATAAGACACCTTGATTTCTTTAATTGTATTCATATTTAAAAAAAATAAAATGTCCAAAACCCATACTGCTCCTTAAAGCAGATGAATTCTGGACATTGGTTATTATTCAGCCTCTACTTCAAATATTGGCTCTTGCTTATTAATATCAACAAAGTCCTCTATAGTAGAATTTGACATTTCATCTATTTGAGCTTTATCAGTATCTTCTTCTGGAACATATTGATATCTATGTGAAAGTTTAATAACCTCACCCGTGTCTTCTATGACATACTCATAAGGTTCACATTCTTGTTTTTCAATTTTGCCATGAAGCTCAGTACCAATTAAGGATTTACAAGTAGCCTCGTCAAATGTTGAAGTAATTGATGTTTTTCTAGCTGTTGCATAGATATTATTTGTGGATTTACTTTTAACTAATTCAATTCCACTTTGTAATTCTAATACAAAGAAAGATTCACCATCTTCTGATAACCTCTGTTTAAAGTTTACAATTCTTACCATGATTCTTAAAATGTTTTGAGTTGAAATAAAATGTTGTAACAGAAATACATGTACTATCAAGCAAAGAAGCAGCTATCACCTTGCTTTTAAATTTACCTGCCCTGACAAAAAATCTCTGTTATTGTACAAAGGGTGGGTTTCCCCCATTGCTTGAATAGGTGGGGGTGTTTCACACGGTAGGAGGCATGTAAAAATTGGTGAACAAAAAAAATTCTAAAAAATTTTTTAAGACATTTATTAGCATTAAATTTATAGTCTCCCTTGAAGTAATAAATAGATTAGTGTTAATTATTGGTTATTAACTAATCAACTTCTTATATCCTAGAATTTGAAATAAAAATGACAAAAGAATATTATAAAACAGATAATGGTATTTTATATTTAGGTGATTCAATAAATTTTCTAAAAAATGAATGTTTTAAAGAATTGGAAAACAAAGTGGATTTATTAATAACATCTCCACCATTCCCTCTGAATCACAAGAAAAAATATGGAAATCTGCAAGGTGAGGAATATAAAAAATGGTTTATTAGTCTAGCAACTTTGTATGAAAAATTATTATCAGATACTGGTTCTATTGTAATAGAAATTGGTAATGCTTGGGAAAATGAAAGACCAGTACAATCCTTATTACATTTGGAATGTCTATTAGGGTTTGTTAAGAACTCCAATCTTAGATTAATACAAGAATTTATCTGCTACAACCCTTCTAAGCTACCTTCACCAGCTCAATGGGTGACTGTTAACAGGTTAAGAACAGTTGATAGTTATACTCATATTTGGTGGTTAGCAAAAACTGATTACCCTAAAGCTGATAATGCTAAAGTCTTAAGACCATATAGTAAGAGTATGAAAGCTCTTCTTAAAAAACAAGAATATAATGCTGGTAAAAGACCATCAGAACATAATATTTCTAAAAAAGGGTTTTTAAAGAATAACGGAGGAAGTATTTCACATAATTTCTTTGAACTTGAGAATATTGATAAAGATAGAGAAGTTAGACTCCCATTTAACGTCTTAAGTTACTCAAATACTAATTCCAATGACAGCTATATGAAGAAATGTAGAAAGCATGACATTTCTCCTCACCCAGCAAGAATGAATGCTGGTATAGTTGATTTTTTTATTGATTTTCTAACTGATGAGCAAGATGTTGTACTTGACCCTTTTTCTGGGAGTAATACTACAGGTTTCGTGGCAGAAAAAAAGAATAGAAGATGGATTTCAATAGAGGCAGATGAAGATTATGCTTACCAATCAAAATTTAGATTTGACAATATAAAAATTAAAGAAACAAAATGAACTTAATCAAAACAATAACGCATTCTGGATATGATATCTTTAAAGATGGTCAAAATTCAGATTTATTTATTGGTAGACCCTTTTACTTAGATTTTAACATAGCAAAAATTTTAGTTGCTGATTCTTGGAAACATAAAGTTAAAGGTATTCCTGAGGGTTGCTTTTTATTAGCATTTTATGATAATCCTTATGATGAAGAGATAAATGAGACTTTTCTTTTGAGGGTTTTAAAACCAACTTCATTACCAACAGATAGTATTGTGGTCTCTTCTTTAATAGAATACTATAAGGATAATCTTAATACATCAGGCAAAAATTCTGAGTTGGATGATTTTACACGTTATGAATTTTCTTTCTCAGGATTAGAGTGTAGAGTTCTGGGAACATTTTACACAAATAAAGAAAATATTGAGTTTGGTGCTGATGTTGAAAATTTCTATTCAGCAAATAATTACAAAGTCTACAAAGCCACTGATAAGATTTTAGCATCTATTGTAAATCAAAGAGACTCTGATATTTCTTTTGGTGGAGAAAATGAATTTTCAATTGGAAAAGTTAGATACAGTTCAAGCAAAAGATTTTTTCTTGAGGATAACTCAATAAGTTCAGTTGAAGTATACATTAACCCTAATGACATGTTAGGCAAAAGAACTGCTTTGTTTGGAATGACCAGAACAGGAAAGTCAAACACAGTTAAAAAAATAATTGAAGCTACTTCTGAAATATCTGATAGTGCTATCAAATCTTCCTTACCAAATACACCATTATCAAGTTTTGAACCAATTGATAAGAATACAGGTAAACCTATATACAAAGTAGGACAGTTAATTTTTGATATCAATGGTGAATATGCTAATGCTAATTTACAAGATGATGGTACTGCTATCTTTGACATGTATAAAGAGAATACTACAAGATATAGCACTATAGAAAAAGATGGTTTTAAAGTAATGAAAGTAAACTTCTATAATGATATTGTGGCTGGATTTGATTTAATAAAAAACAGCTTAGTTGAAGATAAAAGTGATTATATAAAAAGTCTTTGTTCAGTTGATTTTGATGAACCAGAAAACTACAGGATTGATATGGGAAGCAAAACTAGTGATGAGAGAAAAGCAACAATTGAATATGACAAAAAGGTTGCTCTATATAAATGTTGCCTTTTTAAAGCTGGTTTTAAAGTTCCTACAAATAGGAACAATGTTAAGTTTAATGGACATGTAAGCACTATCAACACATTATGCCCAAATATTGAGCCTCATAAAAGTATCTCACTAGAACAAGCTTCTACATGGTTTGAAACTATTTTTGATGCTATGGAAGACAGGACAGAATTCAATAATTATAGAAATGAAAAAGACAGAGAGTACTTTGATGAAGATATGATGGCACTCTTAAAGTTTTTTACGCGCAAAAACAGACCTGGCTCTTCACCAACAGTTTCAGGTTATAGAAAAATTAGAAGCTTAAGTTTATTGCATACTGATTTATCTGATGATTCATTTGAGTCAGATATAATAAAGGCATTAAGGCATGGCAATATTGTTATTGTAGACTTGTCTCAAGGTCAACCTTCCATACAGAGGCTATATTCTGAGAAGATTTGTAACGGAATTTTTAAAGATTCAATGAAGAGGTTTATTGACTCAAAAGCCAATAATTTTATTCAGTTTTATTTTGAAGAAGCTCATAACCTATTTCCTCAAAAAGAGGATAAAGATTTGAGTCAAGTATATAACAGAATTGCCAAAGAAGGTGCTAAACTTAATATAGGAATGATTTATGCCACCCAAGAAGTTAGCTCAATTAGCTCTAATATTTTGAAGAATACTCAAAACTGGTTTATTGCTCACCTTAATAATGAGGATGAAACTAAGGAGCTAAAAAAATTCTATGATTTTTCTGATTTCACTAGTTCTTTAATAAAGTTTAGTGCTAAAAATGATCAAGGTTTTGTAAGAATGAAAACGTATTCAAACCCATTCATAGTACCTGTTCAAATTGATAGATTTTCAGCCAAATAGAACTCCATATTTATGTCATATAATCAAGATAAGAGACCTTTTGAGTTTGCTAGTAAAAGCAATCATACTCATTTAATTAGAGATGAAGAAATCAAAAATTTCTTAAGCAATTGTAGTATCCCGTATAATAGAGATGAAATAGTACTAGATGATAATCTAGTGTATGATGTAGATTATAAAGTTAAGGATGCCATAAAATTCATTGTAGCTGTAGATGGAGGTGACACAACTATTCCAGTAAAAGATAAATTTCCATCTTCCTCAATGACTTTTTTTCAGTTTGGCGCAAACCTCCTATCTATTGATGACTTAGCTGAGTTAAAAACAACAGCATTTATTGACCCAAAGGATATAGCTAAACTAAAGGAGTTAGACAGGATAAAATTAGCACTACCAACAAAAAACTTAGCTAAAAAAGATGCAGTGGATGGTAGAGCAACATTAACTTTTTTTGTAAGAGAAACATTATTTAATTTTTTTAAAAGCCATGGATATTTAGAAACATTAAAATGGTTCTTGTTTGAAGAATATAAAACCATTCCTGAAGAAACTTATGTAATATCAACTAATCCAAATGACGAAAACGGCAAAAAATTTACTATAAATAGAAATAAAGATATTAGTGAAGATTTTAAGGTTAAAACAGAAAAAGGCAGCTTTTTTTTAACAGATGTATTTAGACTACATGAGGCAATAGATGAAGATATAGGTGCTGGTGGAATTATTGCTTATGTCAGAAATCTAGTAGAACATTTCATAATTATTCATACTTTGAAAGGTTTATATGAACAAAAAAAAGAAACTGTTGAAAATGTACTCTTTATAAAAGATGGTGTATTGGCATTTTTTGGACAAACTGCTAACATGCATTCTCCAATGCGTAATCTTTTAAATTTTCTCACTAATAACAATATTAGAGTAAATCTTACAGGAGTTGAAAAATCAGGAGCATTTGTTGACCATGCTATGGAGATAAAAGATAAGCTTAAAGCTGGTCAGTATTTTCTTTTATCAAATAATTATATTTATAAATACATTAAACCTGGTGACCCAAATACAAGTGAACCGTTTGGTAAAACTTCATATTATAGTAGTAAAGTTTTTTTCAAAACTAGAGATGAAAAAATCTATATCTTAACACTTCCTTCTTCTGACAAGGAAAATATTTTAAATCCTACAAAAGAACAGTTTAATAATATTGATTCAATTTTGAAACATATTGAACTACTAAAATCTGATATGTATGATAATTCTTTATTACCAATAGCATTAGCAAATAAACTTGTTTCAATATCAGAGCATCCAAGTTCTTCAATTTTAGAGAAATTTGCTAGAAAAACTATTATGTAAAATGTTGAACTTTAGATAGATTTATGACAAACTTTATTGACTTTGAAATAGCACCAATTGAAGAAACAACAGAAGCTATACTGGATTTGTTTGATAAGATTATTTTCAATGATGAAGCTAAAGAAAGTTACATAATAGACATTGAAAATAACTTATCAACGTTCTTGAATGTGGAGATGAGAGATGATTTATATTGTTTAATTGAATATCCTTATGTAGACAAATTATACAGGGATAGCTTTTATAACTATTTTTCTTCAAAACATTATTCATACAAAAGAGATACTATTCGTGTTTCTATATACAATGGAGAAATACAACCAAAAGATTTTTTGAACAATAAACATGATAATTTACAAAAACGTTATTTAGGTAACTTTATTATTAGACCATTGAAATCATCTATTTTTGGAAGAGCTCATATTAATCCATCTGTATTAAATAAAGATTGTCTTATATGTTCTTTTGATTCTACTTCAATGATTTTAGGTTCAAAATTAAGTGCTAAAGGTTTTCCCCATTGTTCTCAAGATAGTGAAACCATTACTTGTGCTGAAACCACAATTTGGTCATTAATGGAGTACTTTGGTAATAGATATGCTGAATATAAGCCTACACTCCCATCAAGAATTATCTCTACTTTAAAATCTTTATCTTTTCAAAGACAGTTACCTTCAAATGGCTTAACAATTAATCAAATTTCATATGCTTTAAAAGAATTTGGATTTGGGACTAGAATTTATGCTAGGAAGGTTTACCCTAATGATTTTGAAAATATTATTTACCATTATATTGAATCAGGGATTCCTATTGTACTTGGACTTGACACAGAAAATTTAGGGCATGCTACTATTGCAATTGGAAGAAATGTTAAGAGAAAAGAAATAGATTCAAATACTCCTAGAGAAAAAATAACTATTGATGGAAAAGAAATGTCTTATGTAGATTTTGCATCAACAATAGACAAACTAATTATCCAAGATGATAATCTTAGTCCATATGCTGAATTATCAATTGACAATGTTGGTGAGTCTTATGAAGAGGGTTCTGAAGAAAAAGACTATGTGGTTGAATTTTTAATTGTTCCTCTGTATCCTAAAATATATCTAGAAGCTAAAGTTGCTAAAGAATTAATTTTACAGTTTATTTCTGACCAAAGTCTGGGTTTCAAGTTTACAGATGAATTTGTACTTAGATTATTCTTGGCTTCAAGCAGGTCATTTAAATCACACATATCAAAATTAGACTCTATGCCAGAAGATTTAAAACTAGAAATCCTAACCACAAGAATGCCTAAATTTATCTGGTGTGCTGAAACTTATCCTGTAAATACTGACATAAATAATGGGATATGTGCTGAAAGTTTATTAGTTTTAGATGCCACAGAAGCTAATCATGGTACTATTGATTCTTTAATTTTTGCAGGTTATAAAGATAGATGTATATTGCTCAATGATAATAAATTTGTAACTTTGGCTCAAAAATTGATTGGATATAGACATTATACCAACTTAATTTAATAAAATGGCAACAAGTAAAAGAATTAAAATATCTACAAGAAGTTCTAACAGTAATAGGTATACCGTTATTGATAAGGATGCTATTGCTCAATCTCAAAGAACAATTTCAACTGTTATGAAAAATGTTATTAGAGAGTATCAAAAAAATGAAGTGAATTCAAAAGAATTAGCTTCTAAAGTTGCCCTTAATTCATAAAAAAGGGTACCCAATTAAGGATAACCCTTTTTCACTCAACTCAAAAACCAATGGTAATTACTGTCACCATTGAGAGCTGTAGCCAATCCATTTGAAAATTCAAAAGCATTGACATTTCTATCCAGAAAAGAATCTATATAAGAACTCTTATTGGCTGATGTAAAGAGATTATAGACATTCCATAAATTGATATTGCCATTTTCATCTTTGCAAAAGCTTTTATCCTCATAATAATCCTTTGCAATAGTATTCATTTGTCTATCTGCAAAATCCATTTGAGGTAATTGTACTCTTTGCTCTTTAGGTAAGTAGTTATATAACCTGGTCTTGCCTATAAGTTGTGCAAATTGATGTTCTGTAAGGTTTTGTTCTGATAGTTCTTGCATCATCTTCAGATGCTTTTCAGCTTCATAGCCTTGCAACACTTCAAGTATTTTACTTTGAAGTTCTTCAATGCTACCCACCCTCACTTCAGATTTATAACCATCAGTTGAAATACATAAATTGCAACATACAAGATTCTGGAAGCCAATAAAAAAGCTAAACTTTTCATAACTCCTTTTGGAATAAAGGTTTTCATGGTTATAAGCTCTAACTCCACCAACTATCAAGGCAAGGGGGTTACCGTTTATTGTTTCTATTATAGATGGTATCCTAATAGCAAATGCCATCCTTTCAAAGTATTGTGTTTTCTCATCATCCAACAGTTCATTAACTTGTTTATGAATAGCACTGGGAACTCTACCTTTAATCTGATGGCTGACACGTATTTCAGGTAAATCTATCTGCTCATTTGGAAAGGCTTTAGAAACACTCTTTTGAGTGGCTTCAATAAACTCTTGATGAGCTATTGTTTTTTCATTATCCTTTGCAAACACAGGAATAATACAGTCATTATTTAAGGTAGATAATGAGATGGATTTTGTGTTAGCTTCTATGAAAGGATTATACTTCCCCTTCCCCTCTCCTTCTTCTGATAGTTCCTTATGCTCTGATTGTAAAGGAGTGAGAGTACTATCATCAAAAGGAGTAATCTGGTTTCCTATTTCACTATTTTGGGTTATTGATATTAATTCCATTATTACTAAAATTATTAGGGTTAGACATATTTTCTAATTGTTTCTTTTTATCCTGAAACTCATTATAAAATGATTTCTGAAACTCAGGAAATTCCTTGTACAGTTTTAAAAGCTCAGCAACTGTGAGACACTCATTTATCCTCTTTAGGACATTTTCTCCAGAATTTGGAGCATTGCACCATTCAAGAATTTTTTTGCCAGTAGAAGTGTTTATCATAAATTCTGGTTTCCCATTAAATAGATTTGTTCTGTCCTTACTAGCTACAGCAAAATGTTTACTGTCTATATCAAAAACCAAAGTAAATTCATACTCTACCCCATCCCTTTGCACAGCTTTTAAACCTACTTTTTCAGGCACAAATTTTCCATTTTTTTGGTTTAAAACGTAGTCTTGTTTAGTTCTCATAGTTGCTATAAAATGAGCAGGAGATTGAAGAATTTTATCTACAAAAGCTTTTTGTCTTGGAGTCACTTTATTCCAATTTGTAAAACTGTTTCCGGGCAACTTACTATGAAAGTCTATTAGCTCATCCCAACAGTGTGAAATGCTGTCAATTAAAATACATTCCATTCCTGCTTCAAGGCATATATCTATTGCCTGAATGTACTTCTCTGGTGTATAGGGTGGTTGCATATTAAGTACATTATAACTACCTAAATGTGCATATAAATCTGAGCTGCCATTTTCTGTATCAATGACTGCAACTTTTGATAAATTGTCATTGGTTAGTCCTTTGGCAAGTAGTAATGCAGACATGGTTTTTCCTGAACCACTACTTCCCTGTAAAGCCATTTTTATCTTAGCTTGGCTTCTAGCTGATTGTCTTAGTTTCATAATATGTTGTTTTTAATTTATTGTTGTTTTACTTCTATCTTTAAATGAAAAAGACCCTCATTTATGAGAGTCTTTTTTTAAGTTATCCAAATACTGGAATTGGTTCTTCAAGTAATTTTTTCATTGCTTCATCAAGAACATCATCTTCAAATTCTTTTAAATATGCCCTAGTCACTTTTATGTCTCTATGACCAAGAGATTCTCCAATAACATCTGTAGAAATTCCAGCATATTTTAAATGTGTTGCAAAGCTGTGCCTTGCAGTATAACTTGAAATTTTTTTGCTCATTCCCAAAATCTCTGCTATTTCTTTAAGTTGCTTGTTGTAGGCTTTTAAAGTTTTATTTTTTCTATTATTAATTTGTATAGCTGTCAAACCCTCTTTTATAAGAAGTGGAAACACAAAAGGTGTTGTCCTGTTTTGATTTTTATAGAATATCAATATATTTTTAACTGGCTTCATAATTTTTATAGAAAACCTACCTTTAGTTTTTGAACGGATATAAAGGATTCTGTCTCCTTGAATATCATCCCATTCTAGCTTTAGCATATCATAAAAGTTCATTCCTCTGGTGTAATAGCTAAATAGAAAATAGTTTTTAGCATTAAGCAAATGTGGGTATTTATCAGTATTAAAAGATTCTATTTTTTTAAACTCTTCCCTGGTTAATGCTCTCTTTATACCTTTTCCTTTAAGCTTTGAGATTTTATACTCTTTAAAAGGATAATATTTTACATCAATTAAGCCTTTCTTAATTGCACTATTGTATAAAGCTCTAATTTCTCTCATTCTTACAGCTATACCTCCATCTTGACAGCCTCTAGACCTTAAAAAGGTTTCATATTTATCTAGTGTTTCAGAGGTTATATCTCTAAACAATAAGTTTTTATTTGAATTGAACTTATAAAAGGATTTTAAGGTATTGGTATGCACACTTGCATTACCAATTCTTTTAGCTTCTATTAAATCATCAATGAGTTCCTGCCAAAATTCAATAACAGTGACCTTACTTGAATCTTTACCTCTAAATTTAGCTTCAAACTGATTCAATGTAAAGTCAACTCCTTCTAGTCTATAATCATCAATAATTTTGAATGCTTTTGACTTCAATTTCAGAAGTATTCTATTACGCTGTATATAATTAGGATAGGTTTTCTTAAACTGAAAATTGGTTTCATCCCACTGCTCTTTTCTACAGTAGAATCCTAAGGCTATTTTCTTTGTTTTACGCTTCTTAATAACTCTTAATATGACTGGATATAATTCATCTTTAGTCATTTTATTTCGGAGTAATATTTTAATGCTTATCATTTTAGTTGTTTTAAGTTTTAGGGTTACATTATCACTATATAAGAAGTTATGAATATGTAACCCTTTTATTAATTGTTGATTAAGAAAATATATTTTTGAATCAAAGAATTTCTTAATGTTGTTTTTGTTTTTAATAAATTATACTTGTCTAGGATTCTTTTAAAATCTTTAAGTTTTCTAGATTTAGTTGCCCTAGATTTTGACACTTTAAGCTCCTCCCAAAATTCTGGGTTCTTATAACTATTAAGTTTGTTAAGGTCTTTCTCATCAAGTACTGAATAGTCTATAATACTATCAACTATAATTAGTTCATCAAATCTCTTTAATAAAAGAGCAAACAGTTTGCGCAGTATTCTTTTATTCTTTAAATCATATAAACTATACACGCCTAGGTCTTGAATCTGTTTTTTCCTTATAAACTTTAATTCAAACCTTATGATGTTTTGGTCTAATCCATATTGTTTTGCTTTATCATATATCTTAAAAAAGTAGTTGTAACGGTCAAACTGCTTGAGTTCTCCCTTACCATAATACTTTCTATTATGATTATAACCTTTCTCCTGATACATTAAGACATTTCTTTTAATAATAATTTCAGCTGGTATTTCAACATTAATATTTAATCCAAATTCCAGCTGTGTTATATCAGCTTCATTTATATCTAATAAGTTATTTGACAAGTAATCAATACAATCACAAAGCATAAAATAGGTGAAATCATTATGATTATGGTCATCACCAGATTCAAGTACATTATATAGCTTGTGGATTGAATTTTTAACATATCCTGATTTACCAGAAACAACTACATCCATTGATTCTAATTTAGTTCTAGCTGGATAACTTAACTCTCCAGTGTGCATTTCAAGAGTTTGGTATAAATTCTTAAAGTTCTTTTCTTCAGTTACAAAAGGTTCAAATATGCTTTTGTCTCTATAATAAATTTTTATAAAATCTATCATGACGTTAGATTTTATAGTTTCTACCTATATACTCTCCAACCTCTTCTTCTACTTCATTTGAAGATGTTACTCTGCAGCTATAAATCCAATCATCAAGCTCTGTTTTGAGAAAATATATCTTCTTCCCACCTGGTGAGTAAAAGGGTATCTCCTTTTTACTTGTCATCTTATACAAGCATGACTTTGATAATTGTAAATAAATTGTAGCTTCAGCTACTGTAAAAAATTCTTTTTGTAATAAATTCTGTGATAAAAGAAGTCTCTTTATTTCTTTTATTTCATTTTGGATATTATAGTCCATAATTATTAAAATTATGGATAAGCGCTTATCCTGTTAAACTTGTTACAAAAGAACAACAGGGATAGCCTTACAATGAATTACCAAACCTTTACTGTATGGTAAAGGTATTTTAAAGTGAAGAAATGATAGAGTCTATCCTATCTTTTTGAGAAGGATTATTGGATATGGTTGCTTTAGACTGTTTGAGGTTCTTGAGCTCATTACCATCAGAATCACGAAAAACATATTTTACATGCTTGTTTAAGTCATTTATTAGATTTCTACTTAAATGATTTGAATTAATCAATTCATAAACAAAATAAAACAATGAACCTTTACTAGTTAACTTACTTTTTCCTTTTACAAGCCAATGAATTCCATCTTGAACTTCAAGTCCAGTAAAGGCATTAATAAACTCTTCTTTAGTACAATTAATCAATGAAGGGGAAATTGTAAGTAAGTCATATAATTTTACAATTTTAATGGTCTGTTCTGATGAAGATTCTACCAATAAATTAAAAGAATACACAAAATGATTAATTGTAGGTTTAATAGAATAATTATTAATAGTGTTTATAATTTTATCAAAATAAGTTTGTAAGAATGGAAACTTTTGAAAAGCTTCTTGACTTAGAAGCATATTAATTTTGGTTCTTAAGAATTCTGCATAAGCCTTAACTTCATTACTTTTTATGTAACGGTTTAAAAATCCAGATTCTATTAATTTAAGTGAATGATTGATTTCTTTATTCAGCTTAATCCTGATTGAACCTTCAAAAGTCCAAGTTAAAAAGTCTGAATCTATCTCATCCTTATGATGGACATTATTGACTTTTATTGTATGTGTTTCTTTATCAATTTCCTTAATATTATCAAAATACATTTCTTCAATAATGGTTCTATAAAAATCTTTTAACTCATTTTGTATTTCTTTATTAAGATACCAATCAAAAAATGCTAATGGATGTTCTAATGTACTTTCCATAATTCAAACTTAATTAAAATGAAGAATGTTTACCCTATGTTTACCCTAAGAGCAAATAAAAAACCAAACAATTGATAAGGCTTATATACAGTAGTGGAGAAGAGCGGGCTCGAACCGCCGACCTCTTGACTGCCAGTCAAGCGCTCTAGCCAACTGAGCTACATCCCCTTTTATCACTTCAACCCACTCAACACCAAAACAGGTCTTGAGCTATGAAAGTCTTTCTTTAATATGGTGTTTTTCTCCCATTTCTTGGTAAAAAACCCTCGCCTACGTCGCACTACACACAACATATCTGGATCGTTGGATTTAAAATGTTCCAACACGCCTTGAAAGGTTGTCGCGTTTTCGGTTTTCGTAATATTGGTCACAATGTCTTTCAAGGCTTTCTTTACTTCAAAATCACCTTCATTGTAATATGTAGTTTTTACCAATAACAAGTTCACAACTGCTTTAAATTGTTCTTTAATATCTATTAAGGGCTTTAAAGCGCTTTCTTTTTTAAGGATTGCCGATTTTACAGCCAACAGCACTCTTGTAATTGGTTTAAAGGTATAGTCCTCAGGAACAATTAACGCAGGGATTTGGGTCTGTTTTATAATCTTCCCCGAAGTCTTCCCTAAAAACACTTCGTCTTTTACAGAGGTGGTTCTTGGTTCTATTAAAATCAAATCAATATCTGCGGCTTTACAGGACAATTCCAACATATCAATTAAATCGCCTTTAAGTACTTTTATAACCACCTCAACGCCTTTTGTATCAATTTTTGATACTAGGTTGTTTAAATACTCTTTGCTTTCTCTCTCTAAAATATGATCTACCTTAATCATGGTTCCTGCCTTAGTGTAAACATTGTACACTTGAACAATGAAAAGTTTTGCGCCAAATGCCTTAGCAAAGTCAACCGCATATTGCAAATGACTTTTAGCGTTTTTCGAGGATCCAACAGGAACTAAAATATTCTTCATAATCAAAATTTTAAAGACTAAATTTACTGCAAAAATAAACATTAATAACAATAGTATTAAATAATTTTTTGAGTACAAATATTAGCTTAAAACACATAAATAAATTAGCGATTCCTGCGCTTATCGCTGGCGTTTCTGAGCCCATTTTGTCTATTACCGATACTGCCATTATTGGAAATATTGGCATTAGCGCAACCGAATCTTTAGCGGCAGTTGGAATTGTAGGCACATTTATTTCCATGCTTATTTGGGTTTTGGGGCAAACTCGAAGTGCAATTTCATCTATAGTTTCACAATATTTAGGTGCTAATCAACTCAATGAAATTAAAAGCTTACCTGCACAAGCCATTTTTTTAATTACTTCCCTAAGTGTTTTAATTATTCTATCTACCTATCCTTTTGCGGAAAACATCTTTAAACTATACAACGCCTCAGATCTTATTTTGGATTATAGTGTGGATTATTATAGAATTAGGGTTTTTGGCTTCCCTTTTACACTCTTTACCATTGGAGTTTTTGGAGCGTTTAGAGGTTTACAAAATACCTTTTACCCAATGATTATTGCTCTTGTTGGCTCACTATCAAATATTTTTTTAGACGTTATACTGGTTTATGGCGTAGAAGGTTATATAGAGCCTATGCATATTAAAGGTGCTGCCTATGCTAGTGTTGTTGCGCAGTTGTTAATGGCTGTGTGTGCAGCTTATTTTTTACTTAAAAAAACGCCTATTCCGTTAAAAATAAGCTTCCCCTTTAACAAAGAAATTAAGCGCTTTATTATGATGATTCTTAATCTTTTTGTTAGAACACTCGCCCTAAACGTGACGCTCTACTTTGGGAGTGCGTTCGCAACAAGTTATGGTGCAGCCTATATTGCAGCCTATACCATTGCTATAAATTTATGGTTTTTAGGTGCTTTTATAATTGATGGCTATGCAAGTGCGGGAAATATACTATCTGGGAAATTGTTAGGCGGAAAAGAATATAAATCACTCATAAAATTAAGTAACAAGCTTATTAAATATGGAATTGTTATCGGCATTGTCATGGCTATTATTGGAGGTGTTTTATACATTCCTTTAGGAGCCTTATTTACTAAAGACGAATTGGTTTTAAAGGAGTTTTACACCATTTTCTGGATTGTGTTAGCGATGCAGCCTCTTTGTGCCTTGGCATTCATTTTTGATGGTATTTTTAAAGGGCTTGGTAAAATGAGACATCTAAGAAATGTCCTTTTGTTTTCAAGTTTTATCGTTTTTATTCCAATACTGTTTACTCTAGATTATTTTAATTATAAACTCTACGCTATTTTTATTGCGTTAACTTTTTGGATAATCGCAAGAGGTGTGCCTTTAATTATTAAATTTAGACAACAATTTTTGCCTCTTTCACAAAAGACGTAACTTTGTCCATATAATATAGTTTATGGTAGTAGCAACAATCCTTCAGGAGGTGAATATTGAAGAAAAAATCAACAATGCGCCAGACAGTAGTTACGAAATTGGTGTGTTTATAGGCTCTATGTTGCCTTTTGTGATTTTAGCAATCATAGCTTATGCAATTTATTATTACAACAAAAAAAGAGTAAACAAAGAATAATATGGATATATTAAATTTTCTTGGTGGCAATGGCTTATTTCTAATTTTGGGAATAGGGCTAATAGTTATTTATTTTTATAACCGAAACAAAAAGCGTTAATGAGCAATATTCGCATTACAAAACAATTCTCATTTGAAACAGGTCATGCGCTTTATGGTTATGACGGCAAATGTAAAAATGTCCATGGTCACAGTTACCGATTGGACGTAACCGTTATTGGAAAACCTATTTCTGATAATTCCAACGTGAAATTTGGGATGGTAATTGATTTTGGTGACCTTAAAAAAATAGTCAAGGAAGAAATTGTGGATGTATTTGACCATGCAACCGTTTTTAACAAAAACACCCCTCATGTTGAATTGGCAAAGGAACTTGAAGATAGAGGTCACAATGTGTTGTTGGTCAACTATCAACCAACCAGTGAAATGATGGTGATTGATTTTGCTTCAAAAATAAAAAAAAGACTGCCAAATAGTATTGAGTTATTCTCATTAAAACTTCAAGAAACCGCAACCAGTTTTGCCGAGTGGTTTGCAAACGATAATGAATAAAGCCACTCACATAACGGTTCCTGAGGGAAAGAAAATCTATTTTTCTTCAGATAATCATTTAGGTGCTCCAACTCAAAAAGATTCACTTCCTCGCGAAAAAAAATTTGTAGCTTGGCTAGAAGATATTAAAACAGACGCAGCTGCAATTTTTTTGTTAGGTGATTTGTTTGATTTTTGGTTTGAATACAAAAAGGTGGTACCGAAAGGCTTTACTAGAACCTTAGGTAAGCTCGCCGAAATTTCAGATTCAGGTATTCCTATCTATTACTTTGTTGGCAACCATGATTTATGGATGAATGGCTATTTTGAAGAAGAGCTTAACATTCCTGTGTTTCATAAACCACAAGAGTTTTTCTTTAATAAAACCTCATTTCTAATTGGTCATGGAGATGGCTTGGGTCCTGGGGACAAAGGCTATAAACGCATGAAAAAAGTATT
>Ga0316205_10001940_pt1 | contig 23403 bp, 25 predicted proteins | sample 3monthpyrite_MG_FD_204941 | JGI IMG/M metagenome (GOLD analysis project Ga0316205, IMG submission 204941) | Microbial mat bacterial communities from mineral coupon in-situ incubated in ocean water Damariscotta River, Maine, United States -... | ecosystem: Environmental > Aquatic > Marine >... | reverse complement strand
AATATATTAATTCCGAAGTTAATCCTCAGTTTGCCAATATTGTTAGCCCAACGGAAGTTGTTGTAGTAACGACATTTCATGTTGAGCTGGAAGGTGGTGGTGGAGAAATGCATGTGGTGTTCCCTTATTCCATGATAGAGCCAATAAGAGAACAATTGGATGCAGGTGTACAAAGTGATCGTTCAGATGTCGACGAACGTTGGTCACAGTCATTACAGGAAGAAATGAAAGAAGCATCGGTGAAAGTATCATCTACTTTAGTAGAAACTGAAATGAGTTTGAAGGATGTACTCAAATTCGAGGAAGGAGATGTCATTCCAATAGATTTACCAGATGAAATCATTCTCTCGATAGAAAATTTACCGGTTTTTAAAGGTAAATTTGGTGTGTCTCGTGGGAATAATGCAGTCAAGATAACAAAGAAACTTAGTTTTAATATTTAACATGGTTTCGCATTCTGGAGAAGTGTGATGAGTGATGAAATAGACGAAGTTCAAGATAAAGAAGAAGATGCAGGCGATGACTGGGGTGCAGCCCTTTCTGAGCAAGCTGATGCTGAAGCAGGTGCGGCAGAAGAACAAGACCAGTCTGATGATGTGGGTTATGAGTCAGCAGAAATGGAAAGTCTTCAAGCGGACCCAAGCGTAATAGCGGATGATGTAAACCTAGATGTTATTCTGGAAATACCTGTAACCCTTTCTATGGAAATAGGTAGAACGGAAATTAGTATCCGTAATTTATTGCAACTAAATCAAGGTTCGGTTGTTGAGTTAGATAGATTAGCAGGGGAGCCAATGGATGTAATGGTTAATGGAACATTGGTAGCTCATGGTGAGGTTGTGGTTGTTAATGAGAAATTTGGCATACGACTGACTGATATTATAAGCCCACAGGAAAGAGTTAAAAAGTTACGTTAATTATTATGGCAACTAAATCATACAAAAAATATTTCAACGGACTGGTATTTTTAAAAAATAAATACTCATGCCTCGCAGTATTAATGTTGAACCAAAATGATGTATTGGCGAGTAAAGCTGAAGCTGTTACTACATCAGCAAAGGCACCAGCAGTGAGTGGCGAAAACATTATGGGTATGGTGTTTTCACTAATACTTATACTGGCTATTATTTTAATACTTGCCTGGGCGGCTAAACGATTTGGAGGTATGGCCTTTAAAGGTAACGCGGCATTGAAGGTGCTAGCGGGAATGTCCATGGGGGCACGTGAACGAATTGTTTTGGTTCAAGTTGGGGAGAAACAGATATTACTTGGTGTGGCACCAGGTCGAATACAGACATTACATGTTTTAGATGAGCCTATTGTAACTGATGCAGGTAGTGAACCAGTTGCAAGCATATTTGCAGATCGATTGAAATCTGTTCTAAATAAGTCTAAATAATATGAAACGGTTTATTGTTTTTCTGGGCTTGTTTTTTCTCTACACTGCAAGTGCTTGGGCTGAGCCCAATATAACATTAGTTACGTCATCACCGGCTGAAGGTGGTGGTCAAGAATATTCAGTTACCTTAAAAATATTGTTATTCATGACAGCGCTGACATTTTTGCCAGCGATCGTTATGATGATGACCTCGTTCACTCGTATCGTTATAGTCTTAAGTATATTAAAACAAGCGTTAGGTACACAGCAGGTTCCTTCTTCGCAAATTATCATTGGGTTATCATTGTTTTTAAGTTTATTTATAATGATGCCTGTTCTAGAACGTACATATACAGATGCAATTGAACCTTATTTAAATGAACAAATAAGTGGTGATGCGGCACTTGCAAAAGCACAAGCTCCTATTAGAAAATTTATGATGGAGCAAACTCGCGAAGCTGACCTTGCTTTGTTTAGTGGTTTTGCAAATAAAGAACAGTATGAAAAACCAGATGATATTCCTATGTCTATTTTAGTTCCTTCGTTTGTGACTAGCGAATTAAAAACGGCTTTTCAGATTGGTTTCCTGATTTTTGTCCCATTTGTTGTTATTGACCTTGTTGTTGCTAGCATATTGATGTCTATGGGTATGATGATGTTATCACCGATGTTGGTTTCGATGCCCTTTAAGTTAATGTTGTTTGTACTTGTCGATGGCTGGTCACTGATAATGACGACACTTGTCGCCAGTTTTGCAATTTAAGGTGAATTATGACTCCTGATGTTGTTTTAGAAGTTGGGCAAGAGGCGCTAAAAGTAACATCACTTCTGGCAGCACCTATATTGTTATCTGTTCTGGTCGTAGGCTTGATCGTTGGTATGTTTCAAACAGTGACGTCTATACAAGAAATGACATTGAGCTTTATTCCAAAATTAATTGTTCTAGTGTTGGTATTGGCTATAGGGGGCGATTGGATGCTGACACTGATGATGGATTATATGACGACTATGTTTGAGGAAATACCGAATCTAATCGGTTGAGTCTAGGCATCGAAAATGAGCTTTACTAGCGATCAACTCATTCAATATATATCAAGTTATTTCTGGCCGTTTGTACGGATAGGAGCTGCATTAATGGTGATGCCGATATTCGGTGCAAGTTCCATTGTTCCTAGAAAAATTCGTTTGATGTTAGGGTTATCTATCACAGTTTTGATTGTTCCCATGTTGCCTCCAGTAGCATTTATAAGCCCATTGAGTGCACAGGGCATTCTATTGTTGGTACAGCAAATTTTAATCGGCGTAGCGATGGGGTTTTTGCTTAAGTTGGCTTTTGAGTCGTTGTTATTAGGTGGTTTAAGTACAGCCATGCCGATGGGTTTAGGTTTTGCCAATATAGTTGACCCACAAAATGGCATCCAGGTTCCTGTGCTCAGTACCTTTTTTACAATTCTTGGTACGTTGTTATTTTTATCAATGAATGGTCATTTACTGGCATTACAAGTATTAGTAGACAGTTTTTCAGGTCTGCCAATAGGGCCAATTGGTTTATCTTCAGATAGTATTTTGACAATAGCGCTCTGGGGAAGCCAGGTTTTTCTGGGCGGTATATTAATCGCATTACCAGCGATTATGATAATAACGCTAATTAATATTACTTTCGGAGTTATGACAAAAGCTGCGCCACAATTAAATATTTTTGCAGTTGGCTTTCCTACCACTATGGCAGCTGGATTTTTAGTTATCTTTTTAACCCTGCCAAATTTATTGCCACGTTTTATGTCTTTAATCGAAGAAGTATTTGAAACCATGCGCTTAATTCTAGGAGTTAGCTGATATGGCAGAGAATGAAGATGGTCAAGAAAAATCTGAAGAGCCCTCAGCGAAGAAACTAGCAGATGCAAAACAAAAAGGTGAGGTCCCTCGGTCAAAAGAATTAAATACCACCATGGTTTTATTGGCAAGCTCAGTTGGTTTAATGACAATGGGTGGAAGCATAGGTGAAGGATTAAGTCGGATATTGAAATCGTCACTGATCATCGACCGTAGTTTAATGTACGACAGATTATTAATGCTTAATGTTGCTTTTGATACGGTTTTGGATGTTTTTTTTCTCATTTCTCCTTTTCTTGTCTTGTTGGTTGTTTCTGTATTTTTAAGTCCAATTATGCTGGGTGGGTTTGCTTTTTCTGGTAAGAAAATGCAGCCAAAGTTATCAAATATCAGTCCTTTAAAAGGCATGAAGAAACTATTCGGTACGGAAGGTTTGATGGAGCTTGTAAAATCTATTCTTAAAATAGGTTTGATAGGCGGCTCGGGTACGTTATTAATAATGATGTTATTTGATGACGTATTGCGTTTTAGTCGATTTGAATTTGCCAGAGCTTTTGCTGAATCGGTTAATATGATTGGTTGGTTTTTCCTTGTTGTCTGCACAACCATTATTGTAATAGCAGCTATTGATGTGCCATTTCAAATATGGCAATTCAAAAAACAGCAGCGTATGACAAAGAAAGAAGTAAAAGATGAACAAAAAAATATGGAGGGTAGCCCTGAATTAAAAAATAAAATACGTAGTCTGCAAATGGATATTGCAATGCGTAGAATGATGGAAGAAGTACCAAAAGCTGATGTTGTCATTACAAATCCAACACACTATGCGGTAGCACTTAAATATGATGAAAATAAAATGGGTGCCCCTATCTTGCTTGCAAAAGGATCTGACCTGGTTGCAGCTCGAATTCGTGAAATTGCAGATGAAAATAATGTCCCAATGATATCTGCAGCACCGTTAGCGCGAGCTGTGTTTTTCTCTACTGAACTTAATCATCAAATACCAGAGCGTTTATACCTAGCTGTTGCTCAAATTCTTGCATATATCTTCCAGCTTAAACGGGCAACGAAGATGGGAGCAAAGCCACCTGAGATGCCGCAAGACCTGGATGTACCAGAGGATATGTGGAAAGGTAAATAAGTTTACAACTGAGATATTCGTCATGACTTGTTTTGTGAAATTAAAGTGCTGATTCAGGAATTACCAAGCTAAATAGAAATAGATTCTAATAATTAACTTTAGCACCTCGCTGTAACTATTTGTTTTTCAATAAATAGATGGCGACTGTTAATCTATTATTTTTTACGGATCAAACTCAAGTATTTCAAGCAGGATCCGATAAATGTCTTAACATAAATATACGAAGAACATTTATATGACAAATATTTCACAAATGCCTAAAAGCTCCTCATTGATACAATATTCACTTTATCTGGGTTTTACGGGTATCGTGCTTGCTTCGCTATCAGTATTTTGGGACTGGCCTGGGTTAGTCAGCGCTACATTTGCTGCATTAGCGCTCATTACTAATTTAACTGTATTGCTTTTATTTTCAAATAAGAAGCAAGACAACAAAGCTGATGTAGAAAGCGATCATGATGTGCTTGGTAAGACGAATGAATTATTAAACAATATTGATACCTTTATTGTGAAGCTTTCAGATCAGGCTATGGATGCTAATAACAAATCTATTAGCTTGGTTGAAGATGCCAGTAATAAGTTGCGTGATAATTTTAATAACCTTAATCAGGCATCTGAACAGCAGATGAGCATTACTGAAGGTATTGTTGAGCGGAGCGTTCTGTCTGGTGGCGAAGAGAATATTAGCATAAATGAATTTGTAGGGCAGGTGAATAAAGCACTTGAGCAATTTACCAGTATTCTGGTTGCAGTGAGTACGCAAAGTGTAGACGCTATTGGGTCAATTGATATTCTGGTTGATCAAATGGATCATGTGTTTGAAATTCTAAAAGAAGTTGAAACCATTGCTGAGCAAACTAATTTGTTAGCATTAAATGCGGCAATTGAGGCCGCTCGTGCTGGAGAGGCTGGTAGAGGGTTTGCTGTCGTTGCAGATGAAGTAAGAAATCTTTCAAAGCGATCTGCCATGTTAAATACTTCAATGGGCGAAAAAGTAGGTAACGTTAAAGAAGCAATGAATAACGTACGCGCAACTGTGCGTGACGTAGCCAGTATAGACCTTAATGAATCATTGATGGCGAAAGAATCAGTCACTTCATTGACGAAACAGTTAGGTGAAAATAATGTTTATCTCTCAGAAGGTATTGGAGCTATGGCTGAAGTAAATGATAATATTAACTCAAATGTTAATCAGGCTGTGCAGTGCTTACAATTCGAAGACATGGTATTGCAATTACTGCAAGGTAGCTCCGAACACTTGGCAGAATCTCGATCAATGAATGCTTCAGCTATTTTGCAGACTAGCGATGGTGATATGCTTAACGAAGAAAATTTAATTGAGAGTTTGTATGAATCAATTGATTACATGAATAATCAAATTCATGAACGAATTATTAGTCTTTCACAGCCAGATAAAGTCAGTCAGCAATCAATGGAACATGGTGATGTAGATTTGTTCTGACAGTAATGAATATTTAAATAGGAGTCACTCGTGTCGATAAAAAGCAATTACGATGTTGAATCAAAAATACTCAATATTATAGTAAATGGACGTTTTAATATTGAACTGCAAAAGGTTTTCAAGCAGACATATTTCGATATAAAAGATAAGAATATAACTTTTCGTGTTGACCTTGAATTCGTGGATTATATGGATAGCTCTGCATTAGGCATGTTGAATTTACTACGGCAGCATGCAGAAGGTAATGGAGGAAAAGCGATTTTAGTAAAACCAAAAGACCTTGTATTGCGAATTCTTAAGCTGGCACATTTTGACTCACTTTTTCAAATTGAATCATAATATATGGAACTACAAGAAGATACAGAACATGACAGTGAACACCGCGGCACAGCTCTAGTAGTTGATGATGAACAAACGAATCGTTTATTTCTAAGCGCACTACTACAAAATGCAGGCTTTAATGTCATTGAGGCAGTTAATGGTCAAGAAGCTGTAGAGCTAAAAAAACAGGAAGTGATTGACATCGTTTTTATGGATGTAATGATGCCAATAATGGATGGCATAGCCGCCACAAAAATTATTAAATCAGATACAGAAGGTGTTTTTACACCAGTTATTTTTCTCACAGCCATGTCTGATTCTGAAGATATTGCACGTTGTATTGATGCAGGTGGAGACGATGTTCTCACCAAGCCATATGATGCTAATATACTTGAAGCAAAAATCATTGCGCAAGAACGTATACGTGATCTGCACAGGAATATTAGCAGACTCCTGGGTTCACTCGACACTGAACATGAGATGGCTCATCATGTGCACGATTATATTTTCACGCAACGTAATGTCAAGGTTAATAAAGTCCGAAGTACTATTTTATCTGCTGCACGATTTAGTGGTGATGCATTATTTACGGCTTACACACCTAATCATGAGCTTTATATTATGCTTAGTGACTTTACCGGTCATGGGTTGCCTGCTGCGCTGGCAGCAATGCCAGTAGCGAGTATTTTTCATAATCGTGCAAGTAAGGGGTATTCTGCACAATATATTTTAAATGAATGCAATCAACAGTTGTGTGATATGTTGCCAGGTAATATGTTCATGGCTGCACAGTTTGCAGTTTTTAGCTTAAATACAAATTCTGTTCAGCTCTATAATTGCGGTATGCCAGAAATTTTCATTATGAATGGTAAAGAGAACAAAGTTCGTCATCGCGTTGAATCCATGGCTCCACCTTTAGGTGTGGATGATAAGTTAGCATTGAGGCCTGCGCAAAAGTACAGAATTGAAACTGACGATCATGTTTTTTTATATAGTGATGGCTTAACCGAAGCACGTAATGATACCGATCTTTTATATACGGATTCTGATTTTAATAAAAGGATAACGTCTTTAAGTAACGTGAGTTCACTATATGATGATATTCTAGATAACTTTCATCAAGCCACAGATGGACATGAGCTTGAGGATGATGTCAGTCTGGTTGATATTAATTATTCACAAGAACTGTTTTCTGATTCACAGTCTTTGTTTGAAGGTGAACAGCGTAGTCTTGAAAAGGAAAGTTTTGATCTTCAATTTAATTCGTTACCTGATGATGTGTTCGCAACTGAGCCAGATTTATCTGTAACGTTAACTGGAAAGCAATTATTAAATACGGATCCCGTACCTTTATTAGTTGAAAACATAGATATGTTGACTGAACTGGGTGATAACAAAACTACAATATATCTTATATTAAGTGAGCTTATTGTAAATGCGATTGATCATGGTGCCTTAGGATTAGAATCAAAGCTGAAAAATGCACCTGATGGATTTGAAAAATACCTTGAAGTGCGTGGACAACGTTTATCTGATTCTCCTGATGCTTTTGTAAAAATTCAATTCAGATTATATTCACAGAATGGACGAACAGGCCTGGCTATATCAATTAAAGATAGTGGAAAAGGGTTTAACTTTAATGATTATTTCAAAAATAAACCAGATGTTAATTTACATCATGGTCGTGGTGTTTTTCTTGTGAATGAATTGTGCGACACATTAGAATACAAAAATGATGGCAGTTATGTTGAAGCCACTATTTCCTGGTAATTGATTTAATCCGTAACCAATAATACTTTAAACAAAACTCTTTTCTATATTAAGTCAACTTCATGCTTATTTAGCTAAGCATGAAGTCCCACCATTTCTTCTGAGCTTTATGATCATCGCAAGGTAGCCTTGATGCATATCTCTTTCCATATTCTTTTTTTTAAATTACATATACAACCTTTGTGTGGCCTTACTAGTTAAAAACGGTATAGATATTGCAACCAAATATGAAAATGATGGAATTTTGACGGCAGCATAATTTGTAATTGTAACATATTGTTTTAAATGAAAAAATATCTGAGGTTTAGATGGACGCAACAGGCATAGCAGCAAATGTTCAACCAGGCGCACAGAAGAGTTTTGGCGCACCTATAATGATTTTAATGCTTTTGGCGATGATGGTGATTCCATTGCCGCCAATTGCACTGGATATATTTTTCAGTTTCAGTATCGCGCTTGCATTAATTGTTTTATTGGTTGGTGTTTATGTCATGCGCCCGTTAGATTTCGCTATTTTCCCTGCAGTGTTATTGGTTACGACCCTGTTTCGACTGGCTTTGAATATTGCATCTACTCGTGTGGTGTTACTCGAAGGGCATACTGGTACGGGTGCTGCGGGTAAAGTCATTGAGTCTTTTGGTGAGTTTGTTATTGGTGGTAATTATGCTGTGGGTCTGGTCGTATTTGCGATCCTGGTTATCATTAACTTTGTTGTGGTCACAAAAGGTGCGGGTCGTATAGCTGAAGTAACGGCACGTTTTACCTTAGATGCATTACCTGGCAAGCAAATGGCAATTGATGCTGATTTGAATGCAGGTGTTTTAACCTCGGAAGAAGCACGTGATAGACGTGAAGATATTCGTAGAGAAGCTGACTTTTATGGTTCTATGGATGGTGCAAGTAAATTTGTTCGTGGAGATGCCATAGCCGGCATCTTGATATTGTTTATAAATATCATTGGGGGTTTAACGATTGGTATGGTGCAGCATGAGCTAGATATGTCAGAAGCTGTACGAAATTATACCTTGTTAACGATTGGTGATGGTCTCGTCGCCCAGATACCTTCGTTACTAATTTCAGCCTCTGCAGCGTTGATTGTTACGCGTGCTTCAGGCAATCAGGATATGGGTAAACAAGCAGTTGGTCAGTTGTTTGGTGACCCCAAAATTCTGTTTATCACAGCGGGTATCTTAACTGCGATGGGCGTAATTCCTGGTATGCCAAATTTTGCATTTTTAAGTTTAGCAGCAGTAGTTGGCGGTGTCGGTTATTACCTGACTAATGTAAAACCTAAAGAAGAGGTGACTGAAGAAATAAAACAGGATGAAGAAGTTCCTGTAGAAGCCAAAGATCTTAGTTGGGATGATGTAAGGCCGGTTGACAGAATAGGCCTTGAGGTGGGTTATAGACTCATTCCACTGGTCGATAAAAATCAAAATGGCGAGCTGATGGGGCGTATCAAAGGTGTGCGTCGAAAACTGTCTCAGGAATTAGGTTTTTTAATTCAGCCTGTTCATATCAGGGATAATCTTGACCTCAGTCCCAATATTTATCGCATTTCACTTAATGGCGTGACAGCAGGTGAGGCCGAAATTCAGCCAGAAATGTTTATGGCGATTAACCCTGGTCAGGTTTATGGAACGCTTGATGGTATAAAAGCGATCGATCCGGCTTTCGGTTTAGAAGCAGTGTGGATTGATGCCTCTCGTCGTGAACAAGCTCAAACATTGGGTTACACCGTCGTAGACCCCAGCACGGTAGTCGCCACGCATTTGAGCCAGATTCTCCAACGACATGCGCATCAACTACTTGGTCATGAGGAAGTACAGAAGATGCTGGATGTATTAGCGCAATCAGCACCTAAACTGGTAGAAGATTTGATACCTAATATCTTGCCTCTGGGCACGGTGCTGACAGTCCTCCAGGACCTGCTTGAGGAGAAAGTGCCTATCCGTGATATGCGAACGATTGCCGAGACATTGGCGGCTCAAGCACCTAAGAGTCAAGAGCCCGTCATGTTAAGCAGTGCTGTACGAACCGCGTTGAAACAATCAATTGTTCAGAATATCAATGGGATGGAAGCAGAATTATCAGTTATGACGCTCGATCCTGGGTTGGAACAGTTATTGCTACAAAGTATACAGGGAGTCGAAAACAGTGACACGGGTGTCGAACCCGGACTAGCGGAAACACTGTTTCAGGGTCTAAGAGACAATGTGCAACAACAGGAAATGTCGGGCAAACCATCTGTATTGATCATTTCCCCGGTATTAAGAGGTTGGTTGGCAAAAATGGTTCGACATTCGATACCGAATTTACATGTACTGTCGTATAACGAAGTACCTGATGATAAACAGATCAAAGTAGTAGCGACCATAGGTGATGCATTGCCATCTGCTTAATAAGTCGTAAATAGAACGGCAGATAGTTGCCATAGATATAGAGGTTATATAGTCGTATGAAAATCAAGCGTTTTTTTGCCAAGGACATGCGACAGGCGATCAGCGAAATTCGGGAAGAATTAGGCTCCGATGCAGTTATATTATCTAACCGCAAAGTAGATGGCGGTATAGAGATTATATCGGCTATTGATTATGACGATTCACTGTACTCAAACATGAAAGGAGCCATTCAAAGCAAACAACGTGAGACAGATCAAGATAATGCATTTGCGAGTGACGCAGAGTTAGCAGTAAAAGAAAGTATAACTTCCCATACTGACATGAATGCTGCAAAAGCAGAATGGATGGAAGATCCAATGTTGATTCAAATGCGTCATGAACTGAAAAGCTTACGTGGGGTGTTAGAGAGTCAATTATCACACCTTAGTTTGTCAGAATTCCAACGCAGTGATCCCCAAAGTGCCGCTATTATGCGTCGTTTTGAACAACTCGGTATTGATACCGATTTAAGTCAACAATTTGCATCGGTGATCGGGGCGGATTTAAGTCTTGAAGATGCTTGGCGCCATGCTTTGGCATTGTTAGCACATGAAATTCCCGTTAGCGACGATGACATTCTGAATAAAGGAGGCATCGTTGCACTAGTTGGGCCAACAGGAGTAGGTAAAACCACAAGCATCGCTAAATTGGCAGCTCGTTATAGTTTAAGATACGGTAATCGCAGTGTAGCGTTGATTTCAACTGATAGTTATCGAATTGGCGCCCAGGAACAACTACTGAATTTTGGTCGAATTCTCGATATACCCACCTACACAGTTAACAACACGGCTGAGTTATCCGAGCGATTAAATGATCTTCGCGAAAAACGATTGATATTGATAGATACCGCAGGCATGAGTCAAAGAGATATTCAATTAAGCGAGCAATTGCAAACACTGGCAGATAGTTCTGCCAATATTCAGACTTACCTTGTTATGGCCGCTAATACACAAACCAGCACCTTGCAGGATGTCATGTATTCTTTTAGCCAATCCAACCTTAAAGGTTGCTTGTTAACCAAGTTGGATGAAACAACGAGCCTTGGTGGTGTTATATCTACGGTAGTACGAAATCAGATACCGGTTGCCTATATCAGTGATGGTCAGAAGGTACCAGAAGATATGCATCCTGCACGAGCACACAGCATGGTTAGTCGGGCGGTGACGTTAATGCAGCAGCATGAATTAATGATGGAGAAACACAATAACAGCATGAATATAAAGGGAAATATGGCTAATGCACATGTCTGAGCAGGTGATTGATCAGGCAGCGGGCTTACGCAGAATGGCTAATCCTAAACCGGTACAGGTAATCGCAGTTTCAAGTGGTAAAGGTGGTGTAGGGAAAACCAATGTTTCAGTGAATCTGGCGCTTGCCATGGCTGCAAGTGGTAAGAAGGTGCTTATTATGGATGCCGACTTAGGTTTAGCGAATGTAGATATTATGCTTGGCTTACGACCAACTTATAACCTTTCACATGTCCTTAGTGGTGAGCGTACTCTTGAAGAGGTTATTGTTGAAGGTCCGGGCGGTGTAAAAATTATTCCCGCTGCTTCCGGCGTAAAAGCTATGGCTGAATTATCACCGATGGAGAATGCAGGTGTTATAAGAGCATTTAGTGAGATCAGCAATGATGTTGATGTATTAATCATAGATACAGCTGCAGGTATATCAGATAGTGTAGTTGCCTTTGCCAAGGCATCACAAGAAGTAATTGTCGTAGTTTGTGATGAGCCTGCATCTCTAACAGATGCGTATGCATTGATAAAAGTTTTAAACTCTGACTATGGCGTACAAAAATTCAGAGTGTTATCCAATATGACACATAGTGCACAAGAAGCTAAAGACCTATTTAACAAACTGTCAGCGGTAACTGACCGTTACCTAGACGCAACTTTAATAAATATGGGAAGTATTCCCTATGACGACTATCTACGTAAGGCTATTAAGAAGCAACGGCCGGTCGTAGATGCCTACCCGAGGAGTAGATCTGCCATGGCATTCAAGAATTTGGCACAGAAGGCCGATAAGTGGCCAAGGCCTGACGCAGCAGCAGGGCATTTGGAATTTTTTGTAGAAAGACTGATCCGTTCTCAGCAGGTTCAGACGGAGTCAAGGATATGAATGGATACGCTAACACTATGTTTGTAACAAAGGATCCAACGGAACAACATAACCTGGTTGAGAAACATGTAGGCCTGGTAAAACGCATAGCCTATCACTTGGTTAGTCGTTTACCGCCCAGTGTACAGGTTGAAGACTTGATACAGGCAGGCATGATCGGCTTATTAGAGGCATCGCGGAACTATAACCCACAACAAGGAGCGAGTTTCGAAACCTATGCCGGTATACGCATCAGGGGTTCGATGCTCGACGAAATAAGACGTTCAGATTGGACGCCGCGTTCGGTTCACCGAAAAGTCAGAATGGTAGCAGATGCGGTCAGACAGATTGAACATGAAAAAGGTCGTGATGCGCGTGATCATGAAGTCGCAGAATTGCTAGATATGGATTTAAGCGAATACCATCAAATTCTTCAAGATGCAGTAGGTTGCCGAGTATTCAGCTTTGAAGACCCTGGTTTCTTTGGAGAAGAAGGTGGAACAGCAACCGTCGCTGAAACCAAGCAAGGTGGCCCCGTGGAAACACTTCAAAATGAAGATTTCCAAAATGGATTATCAGAATCTATTTCAGGGTTACCCGAGCGTGAGCGTTTAGTTATGTCACTGTATTACGACGAAGAATTGAATTTAAGAGAGATAGGTGAAGTTTTGGGAGTAAGTGAATCTCGAGTATGTCAAATTCACGGTCAGGCACTTATAAGATTACGTGCTCGTATGACGGAGTTTTTCCCAAAATCTAAGGAATAGTAAATTTTTTTTGAATGGTTTGAGCTAAATAACAGGCTCAACTTTAGGAGGTTGTTTTGGACAGCAATATGAAGATCCTGGTCGTTGATGATTTTTCAACAATGCGACGTATTATAAAAAACCTGTTACGAGACCTTGGTTTTAATAATACGCAAGAGGCTGACGACGGTAAAACTGCTTTGCCGATGTTACAGGCTAATGATTTTGATTTTCTTGTTACCGACTGGAATATGCCGGGTATGACGGGAATCGAATTACTAAAAGCTGTCAGGGCGGATGAAAAACTGAAGTCGATGCCCGTACTTATGGTTACGGCCGAACAAAAACGTGATCAGATAGTAGAAGCCGCTCAAGCCGGAGTTAATGGTTATATCGTTAAGCCATTCACTGCTGCCACGCTGAAAGAAAAAATTGATAAGATTTTTGAGCGTATTGATGGTGCTTAGAACCAGGGGACAATGAATGAGTCAGGAAAAAGAATCAGTAATCAGTACGGCAACATTAGATAACGCACGTAAACTGGTAGAAAGTATCGAAGGTGGAGATTTAAATGGCGCCAGGTCAATTATGGACGACATTGCCAGTCTTCGAGAAATGGATTTATTTTGTGAAATGGGCAAATTAACCCGCGAGCTACACGATTCACTAAACAATTTCAAATTAGATACAAAAATGTCCGGTTTGGCAGAAAATGAGATTCCCGATGCGAAAGAACGCTTGAATCATGTCATTACCATGACAGAAGAAGCAGCAGATAAAACCTTGAATGAGGTTGAGGCTGCATTGCCGTTATCAGATGATATTAAAGAATGTTCGCTTGAATTGCAGTCTAGATGGAATCAATTTAAGGATCGTAAGCTAACTGCCGATGAATTTAGAGAGCTATCAAAAGATTTGGATGAGTTTTTTCCAAAAATATCAGCAGGAACAGTGACTTTGAATGCTCATCTTAATGAAATATTAATGGCACAAGGCTTTCAGGATTTAACAGGGCAAATCATTAGACGGGTCATTAATCTGGTACATGATGTAGAAGAAGGTCTGGTTGATTTGATAAAAATGTCAGGTAATCAGGCTGTAGAGAAGAAAAAGGAAGATAGTAAAGTTGAAGATGAGCTAAATACAGTAGGAGAAGGCCCGATTGTACCGGGTGTAGCTCATAGCGGTGAAACAGTAAATGGGCAAGACGACGTAGACGATCTATTGTCTAGTTTGGGATTTTAAGGGGATAAGTAGTGGCAATTGAAGCGGATGACGAAATACTACAAGATTTTCTGGTAGAAGCCGGAGAGATTCTTGAACAGCTAAATGAGCAATTGGTCGAGCTGGAAAGAAACCCGCAAGACTTTGATTTGCTTAATGCTGTATTTCGTGGATTTCACACTATAAAGGGTGGAGCCGGATTTTTAGCATTAGACACTATGGTTGCTGTCTGCCATCGTTCAGAAGATGTATTTAATGTATTAAGGACAGGTGATATATCTATCGATGCCTCCATGATGGATAGCTTTCTGGCGGTACTGGATATTTTAAATGATCAATTTGCACAAATTACTGCCGGTGAAGAACCCGTTGCGGCAGATGAAGCATTATTAACAGCGCTAGAAAAGATGACAACAGGGGGAAATGAAAGCCCTGCAAATGATTCTGAGCCTGTAGCTGAAACAACTGTAGCAGAAGAGCCCTCTCCTGAAGAAACAGTTGAGGCTGAATCCGAAAGTGATCCCCAGGGCGACATAACAGACGATGAATTCGAAGCATTACTTGATGCTATGCAAGGTGGAGGGGAAAAGTCTACAGAAAGTGAAGCCGTTAAAGAGCCTGTAAAAGCAGATGCTAGCGTCACCAGTGATGAAATTACAGATGATGAATTTGACAATCTTCTAGACCAATTGCATGGAGAAGGGGGTAGCCCTACCAGTGCCCAAGCAACTGAAGAGTCTAGTTCGAAAGAAAAAGTAGAAGCATCAAAGGGAACTTCAGGTGCAGATGAAATTACAGATGAAGAATTTGAAGGCATACTTGACCAAATGCATGGTGAAGGTAAGGGGCCAACGGTTGATGCGGAGAAAGAAAAACCAGCTTCGTCACCAGCTAAAAAAACACCTGTAGCTACTAAAAAAGTCGTCAGTGCCGGTGATGTAAGTGAGCCAAAAGCTGTTGCAGTCAAGCAGCCATCAAAACCTGTAGCTGAAGCGACAGTACGTGTTGATACTAAACGCCTTGATGACATTATGAATATGGTGGGCGAATTAGTGCTGGTGCGTAATCGGTTGCATACGCTTAAGGAAGCTATGAATGACGAGCAGGTTTCCAAAGCGGTTTCTAACTTGGATATAGTCACTTCTGATTTGCAATCTGCAGTGATGAAAACACGTATGCAACCGATCAAAAAAGTATTTGGTCGATTCCCTCGCGTTGTACGAGACCTGGCGCGTAGCTTGAAAAAAGAAATCAATCTTGAAATGGTTGGTGAGGAAACAGATCTTGATAAAAATCTGGTTGAAGCGCTAGCCGACCCATTAGTACATTTAGTTAGAAATTCTGTAGACCATGGCATAGAAATGCCCGATGTCAGACACAAGTTAGGTAAACCTAAGGCAGGTTCAGTTATTCTTTCAGCCGCTCAGGAAGGTGATCACATTCTGTTAGTTATTTCTGATGATGGCGCTGGTATGGATCCAGAGGTATTACGAGCTAAAGCTGTTGAAAAAGGTTTGATGGATACCGATAGCGCCGCTCGCCTAGAAGATAAAGAATGTTATGACTTGATATTTCACCCCGGTTTCTCAACAAAAGCTGAGATTTCAGATGTTTCAGGTCGTGGAGTTGGGATGGACGTGGTAAAGACACGTATTTCGCAACTAAATGGTTCAATTGAAATTGATTCAACAAAGGGTAAAGGTACAGTTCTTAGTATTAAATTACCATTAACGCTAGCTATATTGCCTACATTAATGGTTAAAGTAGGGGCAAGAAATTTTGCATTACCATTAACCAGCGTTAATGAAATATTCCATCTTGAGTCATTTAAAACGAATGTTGTAGATGGGCAGCTAACTGTTATGGTTAGAGATAAAGCGATGCCATTATTCTATCTGACCAAATGGCTGGTTACAGGCATGGATGACGATGCCTCAAGTGAGAATATTGAAGAGCAGGTAGTCGTTACGCATTTAGGTAATCAAAGAATTGGGTTTGTTGTATCGCAGGTAGTAGGTCAGGAAGAAGTGGTCATTAAACCACTCGGCCATTTATTACATGGACTGGATGGCTTTGCTGGCGCGACAATTACAGGCGATGGGCGTATCGCACTGATTCTTGATGTGCCAAGTTTAATGCGAGCCCATGTCCGATAACAGGATGGAAGTGAATGACAATAAAGGTACTTGTTGTAGACGATTCGGGTTTTTTTCGGCGTCGTGTAATAGAGATGCTGAATGGAGACGCGCGGATTGAAGTAGTCGGACAGGCTGCGGATGGCCGTGAGGCCATCAGAAAAACACAAGAACTAAAACCCGATGTTATTACCATGGACATTGAAATGCCGGTTATGGATGGCATTACTGCCGTGCGACGTATTATGGCTATACAGCCAACTCCTATCTTGATGTTTTCATCTTTAACACATGAGGGAGCGCAATCGACGTTTAGTGCGCTAGAAGCAGGCGCGGTAGATTATTTACCCAAAAACTTTCATGAGTTATCAAGCAAGCCTGAAGAGATTACACGAATACTCTGTTCACGTGTTCATTCAATTGGGACTCAAGGTTCACCAAGGAAGATCCAGTCAACATCTTCATCTGGTAAAGCCCCAGCTAGAAAACCTATATTAGCACCCTCGCCAACATCAGCTCGTAATATAGCACCTTCAGCATCTACTGCTAAAGGTAACTACAAATTATTGGCAATTGGTTCATCGACTGGTGGGCCAGTAGCATTACAAGAAGTCTTAACAAAATTACCAGGTGATTTTTCACTCCCAATTGTTTTGGTGCAGCATATGCCAGGCTCATTTACTGAAGCATTTGCAAATAGATTAAATCAAATGAGTGAAATTGAAATTCGAGAAGCAAAAGATGGCGACCAACTAAAACCTGGTTTAGCTTTGCTTGCGCCAGGTGGCAAGCAAATGTTAATTGAGGGGCGCGGTAATGTAATGCGCATACGTATTCAAGAAAGTGAAGAGGGTCAAAATTATAAACCTTGTGTTGATCTTACATTTAGTTCGATTGCTAAAGTAATGCCGGCAAATACGTTGGCCATAATATTAACAGGTATGGGTGCAGACGGACGAGAAGGATGCAAGCTTCTAAATCAAGGTGGGTCAACTATCTGGGCGCAGGATAAAGAAACCAGTGTTATTTACGGAATGCCAATGGCGGTTGCTGAAGCAGGTATTACAGAAAAGATTTTACCGTTGTCTGACGTCAGCACTCAGATCGTGAATAATGTTTAAGTCATTTGACACATTAACCGTATTTGGACTCATCGTTGCATTAGTTGCTATTTTGGGTGGTAATTTACTAGAAGGTGGCAAAACGCAAACGCTTGTGCAATTAACGGCATTAGTGATTGTGTTGGGCGGTACCCTAGGGGCCATAATGGTTCAAACACAGCGACCAACTTTCTTACGTGCAATGCGCATGTTGGTTTGGGTGTTCAAGCCACCAGTGATTGATTATGAAAGCACAATAAATAAAATTGTCAATTGGAGTCGCACTGCACGTAAAGATGGTTTGTTAGGTTTGGAAGTGATAGCCGATAACGAAAAAGATGATTTCTCACGCAAAGCATTGCAATTATTGGTTGATGGTAGTGAGCCCAAAGTGATTCGTAACATATTAGTAGTTGATATAAATAGTCATGAAGAAACCGAATTGAATGCAGCAAAAGTATATGAAGCAATGGGAGGATACGCACCAACAATAGGTATTATTGGTGCAGTTATGGGCTTGATACATGTTATGAATAACCTAGCAGATCCGGATGCACTAGGGGCAGGTATTGCTGTTGCATTTGTTGCTACTATTTATGGTGTTGGGCTTGCGAATCTTTTGTTTTTGCCTGTTGCCAGTAAATTAAAATCATTAATCAATGTTGAAATACGTTTTTATGAAATGGTTGTTGATGGTGTTAGTTCAATTGCGGAGGGTGAAAATCCACGCAATATAGAAATAAAATTACAGGGGTATTTGCGCTAAATACAAAGCAAAGATATGTAAAAATGATAGGTAGAAAAAAACAGGTAGAAGAAGACATTCATAGAGACAGGTGGATGGTTTCGTACGCAGATTTTGTAACGCTATTATTTGCATTTTTCGTTGTCATGTATTCTGTATCTTCTGTTAATGAAGGGAAATTCCGTGTTTTATCTGATTCATTATTGACGGCATTCAGTGTTGAAGGCCGTACACTTGAGCCTATACAAGTTGGCGAGTTGCGTCGTGGAACAGGCCCTGAAGCCGTGCAAGTTATCAAGCGCTCTGAGATTGCTGATCGAGTTGGTTTTCCAGCCAGTGCGGCAATGAAACGTGTAGGTGAGATTGAAGACGCTGGCGATAAGCCCATGAAAGTATTATTCGAAGGGTTGCGTGCTTCTGTAGCTACGCTTTCTGATAGAGATTTAGTCAAAGTGCATAATAACGATTTTGGTGTAGAAATAGAAATTAGCACTAGTGTATTATTTAAAAGTGGTGGCACCGTTCTAGAGGAACAGTCAACACCCGTGCTAAGAAGATTGGCAAGTGTACTTAAACCCTTCCCACACGACATTAATGTTCAGGGTTATACTGACAATATTCCAATTCAAGGCAATGCTTTTCCTTCTAATTGGGAGCTTTCTGCTGCCCGTGCTGCCAGCGTTGTTCAACTGTTTGCAAGATTAGGTATTCAAGAAAACAGATTATCAGCAACAGGCTTTGGTGAATTTAGACCGATAGCTGATAACGCTACAAGGGAAGGGCGCAGTAAAAATAGACGCGTTATTATTTTTGTTCCTTCTTATAAAGATAAGCAATCGGTTATTGATGCAGTAAATCGTTTAGGCTCTGAGCTTGATCGTGGGATCGTTATGGACAGGTCTGTTACAGGAAATAAAAGAGAAGAATTTAAAACAATTATAAACGAACCTGCGCCAGAAATTATTCAAGAGCCTGTTAATGAGTCTCGATTTTTCAATCCGGCGCCTGTAGCAGAGGTTAGACAAGCTGAAGCAGATAATGAAGTAAATCTTGCGCCAGTATCAGTAAGCCCCACAGGGTCACAGAAACCTATAGGTGCATCTGATGATATTCGTCATATAGCACGTGAGCCGATTGAAGGTGCATCTCAAAGTTTGTTGGAGCAGCGCCGATGAAAATCTGGAGCGTGGCTAATCAAAAAGGTGGAGTAGGTAAAACTACAACTGCTGTGTCTTTGGCAGGTTTGTGTGTATTACATGGTGCCAAGGTTTTATTGGTTGATATGGATCCACATGGATCACTGACATCTTATTTTGGATATGATCCTGAAACAATACAGCCTAGTTTGTATGATGTTTTTCAAGCTGAGAAAATGGATCCTGGATTTACGCAGTCACTGATTCGTCCAACAACACTGAGTAATCTTAATTTATTACCTGCGTCTACAGCAATTGCCACATTGGACAAACAGCTTGGTGCAAAAAGTGGCATGGGGTTGGCTATTGTCAATGCGCTTAAGCACATAGAGCAAGATTACGATCATGTGTTTATAGATTGCCCACCAATGTTAGGAGTATTGATGGTGAATGCCTTAGCTGCTTGTGATCAATTGGTAATTCCTGTGCAAACAGAGTTCCTTGCTATGAAAGGTCTTGATCGTATGTTGAATACACTGCATATGATAGAAAGAGCCAAGTCTATTCATATCAATTATACAATTGTTCCAACGATGTTTGATAAACGTACAAGGGCATCATTAGAAAGCTTACAATATTTACGCGATAATTATGGAGAGCACTTATGGACGGGTGTGATTCCAATTGATACGCGATTTCGAGAATCGAGTAAAGAAGGTAAGCCTATTAGTCACTTTAGAGTGAGTACACGTGGTGCACGTGCCTATTCATCATTACTGGATTTGTTACTACAAGGAAAAGATACTAATAAACAGGTTGCAGCATTATGAGTCGTGATTCCAATACAAAATTAATGGCACAGCAAACAGCTGTTATGGCTTATTTAGAAGATTTATTAAATGAAATTCCGGAAACTAACGAAATTGAAGTTTATGATAACGTTGTTGAGGTTTTTTCAAAGCAAAAAATAATTAAACCTAAATCTGATATCAGCATTGAACCTGCGATCAGTCATGAGCCTGCAAAACCGAATACAGAGATCATCGCCGATGATGTTGAACAGGCACTTAATACGCAAGAAACACAAAGCAAAATTGAACAAAAAACAGAAAATGTTAAGACAACAGGAACTCATAAAGAGGCAATAGAGTCGGAAGATGATAAGCAAGCTGCAGAGCTACACGTACCCGAATGGGCAGAACAAGAGTTTCAGTGCTTATTGTTTCATGTAACTGGAATTACACTGGCTGTACCTTTGGTGAAATTGAATGGCGTTATTCCATGGAGCGAAGACATTACGCCAATGCCCGGGCATTCTCCTGCTTTTCTAGGAATACTCAGGCATCTGCAAAAAAACGTCCAGGTTATGGATGCTGCAGAAGTTATTTTGCCAGACAATCAGCGTCAGGAAGTTTCACCTGTGGCGGAACGTGTGAATAAGATTATCTTAATGGATGAAGGAAAATGGGGATTGGCCTGTGATGATATCGGTGAGGTGATAACGCTTAAAAATACAGATGTGCGTTGGCGCACCTCAGAAGGAAGACGAGCGTGGTTAGCGGGCACTGTATCTGATCGTCTTTGTGCTTTGCTTGATACTGATTCGCTATCAAAAATGCTGGCTGAAGGTGAAAAAAGCTAAACTTTTTCGATTTCCAGTCGAGAGAGTAAGTGTAGAGCGGGTATTGTCATGAAAAGCATCAGTTATTCTGATTTGTGGCACGAAAACTGCAATCTGTTATTCAAGTAATGCAATATGACCAAATTTTGACAATTTAGGGACATATTTAAAGACATAAAGGTGGATAGACTAATGAGTCAAGCTGTAGAAAGTGGATTTGATGATGTAATACAATGGGTTACATTCAAGCTGGATAATGAGATCTATGGCATACGCGTAATGCAGGTGCAGGAGGTACTTCGAGTATCGGAAATAGCCCCTGTTCCAGGTGCACCGTCTTACGTTATGGGGATTATTAATCTGCGAGGTAATGTTGTTACTGTTATCAACACGCGAAGCCGTTTTGGCTTGTCGTTAACTGATAATGATGATGATACGCGTATTGTTATTTTGGAATCAGATGACAATGTTGTCGGCATTTTGGTTGATAGTGTTGCTGAGGTTGTTGATCTTAAACGCGATCAAATTGAAACATCACCAAATGTTGGTAATGATGAAAGCTCCAAGTACATAGAAGGTGTTGCTACATTAGAAGGTGAATTGTTAATTTTGATTGATATCAATAAATTATTAACTGAAGAAGAATGGTCGGAGTTGGATGGTATTTAATATTCCAAAGGCATTATGGATGATATTCCTAATATAACTCCTGTTAAACCACTTTGGCCTAAAAGGCCGAATGAAGATAGTAAAAAGCATCCACCAAATGATGATGAAGATGCGAAGAAAGAAAAAAATAAAAGCAGTAATCAGCCCGGCCCTCATGACCCTGATTATGATGGTCAGATAGATGAATATGTTTAGAGGACTCAGAGATGTTTGAAAATTTAGTTATCCCTGGTTTATATATAACGATGCTTATCATGTTAGCACTGTTCGTAATTGATCAAGTCAGGTTGACACGTCTGCGACGAAAACTAGCTGTTCAAACAGATTTAATTGAGGCGATTAAAAATGATGTGCGCGCTCTGTTTTCAGGTTCCGTAGGTGAAGATAATCGTATATATAAATTAGAGCAACGTACTCGCCGTATGAAAGAAAGACAAGAGCAACTTGAGAATAGTAATTATGCTGACCGCCCATATGAGCAAGCTATTAGGATGGTACAAAAAGGAACCAACGTAGAAGACCTGATGTCTGTATGTCATTTAAGTAAAGGTGAAGCAGATTTAATAATTATGATGCACGGTGAAAGCAAGCAGCAGAATGATGAACAAGGATCGTACCATTAATATGATTAATTCATACCTGAAGGTAAGAAGTTAAATATTTTGTAGTAAAGAAGCGCCAACAAGCAAGTAATTTTTAGGGGCCTTAAGGCCCCTTCTTTTTTTCTGTTAATAATGATTGTGAATGAACATCTTTTTTTTGTGTACCTTGAGGTATAGGTGAAACACGTTCAGCCATAAGGTAAGAGAATGCAATAACGCGAGCAATGGTCAGATATAGGGTTCGTGGTATTTCTTCACCCAGATCAATCTGCGACAGTACCTGTGCGAGTAGTAAATCCTCATGTAATGGAATATCATTTTCTTCAGCAATTTGTTTAATCTGACGTGCTATTTCGTGTTCACCTTTTGCGGTAACTTTAGGTGCATTTTTACCATCATACTGTAGCGCTATGGCAATATCAGCCTGATCTGTATTGTTCTTTTTCATGCTCTTTCATCTAGAATATTATTGATTAGTTCATGGGTAAATGAGGCTGGCGGACTGCCCTCAATGCAGCATAGTTGTTTTACAATCAGCCCGGCATCTTCAAGATCATTTTGTAGTTCTTGAAGATGCTTCTGGAATAACTTTACTGTTTGTTTTTGCTCTGACCAAAAAGTAATAGATGTTGATTTTTGATGAATAGTTATATTGCTATAAACTTGACCTAAGCTTGTAATATTGAAAGATACTTGAATAGTCCAGCCGTTGTTTTCATTGTCAGATTCATCTTCGTTATTATTTTCATGTTGGATTTTGAATTGGAAAAGATCGATATCATTATTATGTCGAACAGGAATCTCAAAAACCCAGGAGGGCTTTTGATCAGGCTCTACGTTGTGATGAGTCAGTTGATTCAGTTGTATGCGAGCAAGTGATGACTCTGCATCTTTAAGAAAAAATGACAATATTTTTGATAGATTATCTAATCTCGAAAAACGCGCAGAAGGTTTTGAAATTTCGAAATTAAAATCA